>OBJP01000025.1_pt1 | contig 142177 bp, 140 predicted proteins | sample 1519821 | NCBI WGS metagenome assembly OBJP01 (sample SAMN04209218, study PRJEB22552) | human gut metagenome | biome: gut; material: feces | host: Homo sapiens | place: USA: Oklahoma | reverse complement strand
TAGTTTACATGCAACAGCCAGAAATTTCGATACACCCTCTTATTGGACGCTTACGTTGTTATGGCTACAAAGAGCAGGATGCAATAAATATTTCGAACGCTGAAAAAATTTGTGATCAACTGGGTTATATAAGGCCAGAAAAAGCAGGATGTACATTTTCTGGTCTTAAAAATCCTTTTTGGGAGATGGCTTGCGATGGCTTCGCTATAAAATGCCTTGATCTTCATAAGCTAAAATACGAGATTTGTGAAAGTAGAGTCCGATTGGTTTGTTAGGATTTTATGGTTTACAAATAAATATCTTATGAAGAAAGAGGCATAATATGAAAAAAGTAGTGAGCGTTATTATACCTGTGTATAACGTAGAAAAATTTATTTTCAAAACAGTGGAATCAGTAATGAACCAGGACTATAAGAATATAGAAATTATTTTGGTCGATGATGGTTCACCAGATGATTCAGCAAAAATAATTGATGAACTGGCAAGAAAAGACGATAGAATCATCCGCACTATGCCGATTTCGGCATAGCGCAGATGATTTTGTCTGCTGTTTTCAGAATAAGCGGGAAGCGGAAGTGTTTCGCCAGAGACTGGAAGAGAGGTTCAAGAAATATGGACTGGAGCTTGCAGAAGAAAAGACCAAGATACTGGAATTTGGGAGGTTTGCCAGGCAAAACAGGGAACGCAGAGGAGAAAGAAAACCAGATACCTTTGACTTTCTTGGTTTCACGTTTTATTGTGGAATGGACGGAAAGAAGCAATTTTTCCGTTGTCGGGTAAAGACGAGCAAGAAGAAACTGCGTAGCAAGATAAAGCAGATGAAAGAGTGGATAAAAGACCACAGGACAATGCCATTAGAGCTGATTTTTAAAACGGTGAATGCAAAACTGCGGGGACACTATCAGTATTATGGAGTTACGGATAATACCAGAGAAGTAAAGAATTATTTAACGCAGACAAAAAGGCTGTTATTTAAATGGTTGAACCGGAGGAGTCAGAGAAGGAGTTACACGTTTGATACCTTCTATAATGGGCTTCTGAAAACATTTCCGCTACTTGAACCAAGCATTAAGGTTAGTTTGTTTTATCGGTAAGTATGAGAATATAGAGTGAAAAGCCGTATGCGTTAATAGCGCACGTACGGTTTTGAATAGGGGCATTGGGGCGTAAGCCTCATGACCTACTAGAGATTGGATGATATTTTTGCAGATGTCAATTCGATTCATATGACATACCTCCTAAAGTGTAATTAAAGTTCGTGGCGAGACGAACAATTACTTGATTAATAGGTCGCGAAGCGACCTCACTTTCAGGAGGTTTTGTCAAGTACTTTTTTGTAAAAAAGAAAAGAATTTCTTCAAATGCCGATGAAATCAGGGCTGAAGGAATTCTGAAATTTTTCTAAAATACTTAAGTTGACCACAGTGGTGTCAGGCACTATTAAATTTTTATAGAAAGAGTTATACATCAGTTGGCACCTCCTGCTTTGGCATAATCAATTGTAAGGTTGTTGCGTTTGGTATGACAGTTTTCATTCCGGTTGGTCAGGCGAAGTGGAAACTTTTCTTCTTCAAAAAGAATAAAAGCAGACGCCATGTCGTCCGGAAGATAACGGATGTCCACTTTGGCAGATATAAACTGCATGGGAACATCCAGACATACGTTGTCGATGGTAACGGTAGAATCTTTTCTGACTTTACGGGTAATCCGGTTGTAAAAACAGTCATCAAGCCATTCTCTGGAAAGCGGTCTGCGCGGATGCTGTTTCGTGTTTTCGTAACGATCAAAAGGCGTGGTATCAATTCCTCTGTGAAAGGTTGTGGTGTAGGAATGCATGTAGTCCCGAAGCATACCGTTAAACTGTGCCAGCGAGGTAATGGAATCGATATCCAGGGTATAGAGCCATCGTTCCTTCATGGTGCGGAAGTGTCGCTCAACTTTGCCTTTGTTGGCTCCGTCACGGACTTTTGTGTGAAGAAGCAGAATACCAAGTGAAACACAGATCATGGAAAGCTGCTCGTTACTGTAACTGCAGCCGTTATCTACATACAGTTTATCTAGAATACCGTAGGTGGCGATGGCATTTTTGAGTACCTTCTGGAAGTTGTAGGCGTTGTCATTATAAAACAGTTCGCCACCAACCAGAAGCCTGGAGTGGTCATCGATAATCATAATGCAGTAGACACGACGTGTTTTTCCATCTTCCGTTATGTATGGGAGATAACAGGTATCTGCCTGCCAGATTTTACCGAAGGAATCTTCTTCAAAGGCTTTTCGGTCGCGAAGATTCGGATATCTGGCGGATTTCAGATCATTGTGGCGGATAAATCGCTGTACGGAATCCACACTGACGGTAGCCGGGATAAAGGAATCACGAACCAGCTTGTCGTAAATCTGTGTGGCATTCATACGTGGAAAATCATTCTTTAGTCGGTAGATTTCTTCGATGGCTTCATCGTTTAAAGCCCTGGAAGAACCTTTATCGGAACGGGAAGATGGCATCAGAGCCTCCAGACCGCCGATGGAATACTGGGATTTCCATTTTTCCAGCGTTTTATAGCTGTAGGTAACGGATGAACCATCCGGAAGCGTCAGTGGATTCTGTGTGACGCGTTTGTAATAAGCGGTAGCCGATGCATCCGGATAAAGCCCCTGAACAACAGGAGCTATGATTGCAAAGCGGAACTGGGCAATAGCCGCATTATTTTTGATTGTTTCAATATCTTTTGGCATGGGAAAACCCTCCTTTTCTGGTTTGTAATTATCATAACCATGCAGAAATCGGAAAGCCATATACGGTCGTGTGGTCGCCAGATGGAGATATCCGGCTGGAAAACACGCTGACAGCAGTGTGCGGTTTTTGTGCCAAACATGGTGGGATTTTTATGTGACTGTAGAAAGTTGCAGGTGAATCTCCGAATAAACGACATGCTAAAAGCGGAGTAGGAATCTGAGACTGCAAGGCCCTTGAGGAAGGAAGCATCAGAGGTTTCGGAATCTTCAAGAATGCCAAGCTACTGCTGTTTATGCTTGTTCCAAAACTTCAGCCATTTATGAAGCTGAACTGGTGTGATGGAAAATCTGTCGCAAAGGTGCTCCATTGTAGAACGGCCAAGAAAACATTCCCCCAGTACGCGGAGGATGAACATCAGGGAATAAGAGGCATACGGAATCAGTATGTCGGGAAGCAAGGCATGGGTATGATGACAGCTGTCGCAGATTAAACGGAGAACGCAGAGACTGTCAGTCACCTTTCTCCCGTTTCGGAAATCGATAACGGAGCGGTCATAATAAGCATGAACATGACAGTTGCCACAGCTTCCGCAGACCGGACAGGTCTCCAGTTCCGGTTGAAATACAGCCATGTAGGAGTCAAAGATAAATTTAGATGAAGTTTTTATACGAATCAGCTTGCAAAACGGAGAGTTTTTTCTTATCATAATAGTTGCATTGAGAGGACTGCTAACGAGACAGGCGTAAACCATTAGGACGTAGATCCTGTAAGACCTGCCGGCAGCACTCATTGTATGGTATGGAGAAGGAACGAACTTTGGTCAGGGCTGTTCCTTTTCTTTTTTATTGGTTACAAAACTGACTATAGATGATAGGGAAAGAATGGTCAATAGGGCAGATAAAAACGTGCCGTAAAAAACAGCACGTTAGAGTAGAAACGATATGAAAGATGTCGAATTCAATCTGCGGTATATGTGCAGTAGGTGGGAAGATTAATTTGACGCGAGACAACAACCTGCTGATTTTGAACCGGAAACGGTTTAATTAGCAGACACTAAGTAGTATTGCAGAGGAGAATGGCATGAAGGGAATAACAGAGTATGAGCGTTTAATAAGTATTCGTATTATGCAAGAAGATGCGGAGAATATATATTCTTTGTTAAAGACAGAACAAGATTCTGTTTTTGGAATGGAAATAATTCCTTACTATGCATTATTTGTCCAGTCATGTCAAGAGTATATAGGAGAGAATTTATTAACTGAATCAATAGTAAAAGATTTAAAAGATATTCGTAATCATATAAAGATATATGCAAATAGTTTTGGTAAATCTCAAAAACGAGTAGCAACTGTAGATGATATGCAGGATAGAGATTTTAAAGAACAACTTAAATTTGAATTTTTGAAAAATACAGATATTCATCTAAACTTAGGAATGTACTGGACAGAGGAAAGAATTATAATTGGTAACACACAACAAATAGCAGATTTTTTATCGGTAGAGAGTATGTTTGACCCTAAACTCAAGGAGAAAAATTATCAAATGGGTTATCACATAGGATCATTTGTTGCTTCGATTAGAGAAGGATTAGCAGATTCTTTACATCCCCCAATGATTGAAAGAAACTACAAATCAATTGCAATTAACTATTATTGTGATGTAAACACAAATAAGATACTTAAGAGAAACAAGATATTTTTGAAAGATCAAACGAAGGAAGTAAATTTATTTTATTTACATTTATTGTGCAATATGAATTTTGTAAAATACATACTGAGACCATTATTTCAAGATGGAAATATATGGATTTTCAGGATAGAATATATTGTTTCTTATTACACATTACGTGCGTTTGAACGTTTGAAAAATTATTGTGAAAATAACAAAGATATAACTGTTGAAAATGAAAAAATATACGATATTCTTAAGCGTGGTGAATTATTATTTACGACAAAATTACGTAATTGTATGATGCATTATAATCTTGAAAATGCAGGAGTAATATCTATTGAAAATATTGATAAACCATTTTATGGAATTATTGAAAACTGTTTCAATGGAAAGAGTTATAAAGAGTATTTAATAGAATTACATGGATTGTCTGATATGATAATTAATTTTTTAAATAGTCAATTTGATTTTTCAGATGTAAAAATTAGAAAGCTATAAAAGTGATGATATAAATTAATTTGGAAGATACTATTAAATATATAGACTCTGCAGGAGGAAAAGGAAGTTTGAGTGCAGTATATGATTGGGATACATTTAAGAAATATCATGGCGGTATAGAAGGTGCGAGATTTTGCTTTGAGGCTTTGATGGAAGAGTTGCTGCGAAAGGAAAATCCAAGCAGAAATGTACAAGGTGTACGGCTTGCCCAAGGTGATGGTGGAATAGATGTTTTTGTTGGAAATATAGGACAGGAAAAAATAGACGTATATCAGTGCAAGTATTTTGATGCAGGTTTAAGAAGCAGCCAATGGAAGCAAATTACAGATTCATACAATAGAGCAGTTAAAAATCTGGATTATCAGATGAATAAATGGATATTGTGTCTACCGGCAGAACTCTCTTTGAATGAACATATAAAATGGGAAGAATGGAAAAAGGAACATAAAGTTGATTCACTTGAGATAGGGCTGGTGTGTGGAAATGAGATTATAGACCGATTGAGTAATCAAGGGCTGTGCGATAAATACTTTCAGAGTACATTTCCTAAATATATATCCAAAAGACCTCATGGTGCAAAAAACTGTATGTTTCGAAATGATGAAGTAAATATTTTAAAGGGCGAGTTAGAATCAGGTAATAATATTTTAATATATGGCGAAGGTGGTTATGGAAAGACATCACTTGCAATGCTCTTGTTCGAACTAGTAAAAGATGACTATTGTCATTTGGTCTGGGTGAACTATGAAAATAGTTTAATGGATAGTTTGCTTAACTCGTTAACTATTTATGAAAATATTGAAAGAGAAAAGCGAATCGAATTAATCTGTGATTTCTTAAGACAACAGGATAAGAATACCATTATTTTTCTGGATAATGTGGATGAACAGATTCAGGATGATGAATATATGCATGAACTAGAGGGGTGTATCGCTTTTGTTATCACATCAAGACTTCCATTTATAGAGAATTTTAAGAGATATCATATTGAGAACAAATCTATAGAAGAATGTAGAAAAATTTTTGAACTGTATTATCATGCACCTTGCAATATTGAAGAGGATATTTTTAACAATTTTATAGAATATATAGAGCAAAATATACTTTTTATTGAACTTGTTGCAAAGACAGCTCGTTATGCAGAAATGCCATTAAATGATTATATAAAAGAAATAGTGACGACTGGGTTATCGATAAGTGAAGATGAGATATATTCAAGCTATGACCGAAAAACAGACAGCTTGATAAATCGATTAAAACATTTGTATACATTACAAAAAATGACAGCAGAAGAACAGGAACTATTAGAGAAATTCGCTTTGACACCGAATTTATATGTTCCGTTCCAATATAGAGAGTGGGCTGGAATAAAAAAAGACAAGCTGGTTGCGCTCATTAACAGAGGATGGATTGATAAATCAGAAGATGGTTATAAAATGCATCCTTTGATAAAAGAAAGTATAATTCAACAAGAAGTAATTAGCATTTCGACTTTTGAAGAATTAATAGATAGTATTTCAAATGATGAATTCTGGCATTGTAATGATGAATATAACAAACGGTTAATCAAGAAGCAGATTGCAAAAAAAATTATAGATTATTTTATTGATGTAGATTATAAAAAGATATGGAATGTAATTTCTCAATATTGTCAAATATGTCTTGAATTATCTGATTATAGAGAAGCTATTACTGTTTTAAAACATGCATATGAACTATGTGATGCAGAAGAGAATCCTGACGAAGAAGATCTTTTGACAATTAAATTGTCTTTAGCATATTCATATTTTCATGCATGTGATGAAAAAAACGCTTTGTATTACTTAGCGTTAATAGATAAAAGGATAGAAAAAATTCAAGATAATGATGATAAGTTGTTCGAAATTTATAATTTACATATTATTTTAGAGAGTCGTTTGGGAAAAATAGAAAATGCAAAGCAATATTTTAATAAAATATGTGAATTGAAAATTACCGAAAGAGATTTCTTAACAGCAGTGCTAAATTACACGAGTGGATTAATACAGGATAAAAAGACGGATGATGCTATGTTTTATATGATGAAATTCAAAGAACGTTTTGAAAAGGAATATAGCAATCATGAAGCGTATTTAGCAACCTTTTATAGTAATTTAGCAATCGTCTATGCGGATAAAGATGACTTTCAGCAAGCGCTGGCATATGATCAAAAAGCATATGATATAAGAAAGCAAGTTCTGGGTACTTATAGTAAAGATATGGCAATAACATATATTTCATTAGCAGAAGATTGTTTACAGTTTAATAGAAATGATGAGGCGAAGGAGTGTATAATCAAAGCAGAAGAAATATGCAAGGCTATTTTTGAGAATGAAGATAATGAGTTATATCAAAAAGTGTTGCATGCTAAATATGTGTTAGGAATATAAGGCAATGCCGTTAAGCTAGGTGTTCGAGGTTTTGTTCGAATTTGCATTGAAACATGTGCAAGAGGAAATGTGATTGGAAATACAGATTCAGAAAAAAGGGCATGCTGATAAGACAGATGCTGTTCGTCTGTCAAAAATGACAATCTTCAGTGGTAGAGCCTAAGGCTATCGATATCCGAAATGAATCGCACTGATTCCACGGAGGGGCCGGTCAAATTGTCGGAATTTTTCTTTTACAGCATGGACGTATTTCAACATTAACTTAATGATATCAATAGGTTTATCGGAATCCCTGCGAATAAAGAACTTTCTTGCTGTTTTCAGAGCAGAAGAAATGTCGATTTCGTAAAGATATTTGTTATCATTCTTCCGTTCTTTTTTCTTGTTTTCTTCAGCTGCTTCGTTAGCAATGAAGATTCCGAAATTATAGAGTGTCAGATTTGCATAGATTTCCTGTTTTAGGAATTCGGTTTTTTTACTGTGAAAGTACAAAAGCCCATTTGCATGCTTAAGATAACGGAAAGAAATTTCAATGCCCCATATGCCAGTGATAGCATTCCTTGATGTCGTCCATAGTAAAGCTGTGGGGCAGATTTGTGATGAGATACTCATATGTATTTTCTGCAGTTTTTATTTTTACGACACGAAACTGCATGAAATAAAGATGTCTCTTATCTCTGTCAAGAAGCTCATAAAAATGAGGTGTGTTTTTACTCGGATTAATATATCGGTACACCTCCGACTGATCTTTCATAGCCTTTGTAGCTTTGTCAGTGAAATAACGTTTCATCGTAACATCGAATTCTTCAAGGTCGTCAGGAAGTTCAGTAGCGTAATAGGAAAGCAGACTTTTAGAAGACGATGGAGCTTTTACACGAAAAACATAATTTAGATTCTTGAGTTCACAGTGGAATAACAGATCGTAAGATTCATAACCACGATCAGCGGTTACAATATATTTCTGCGGATTGTCCGGACTAAAATGGTCGAGCATCATGTGAAAGGCTTGCCTTTCATCAGGCTTCTGTCCTGGCTGAATTACAATATCAAGAAAAGCTTTGTTGATTACATCAACAAACCCATTTAAGTGCATATGGTTGTATCCTTTATAGTCGATGAGACGAGGCTTGTTGTAATCCTCAATAATTTCATCATTGGTAGTTCCTTTTCCCATGCCGATAATAAGACGCATGGTATCGTAGAAAGAGAGTTTGCCTTGATGCTGACGCATGAAATTGTGTCCAGGATTGTTTGAGAAGAGCCAGTGATGCTCCGACATATCAGCGATGATAGAGTTCAATTTTTGTTTTACATTTGATGGATAATCGTTCATAATAAATGTGTGCCTCCTTAGTATGGGAATAATTGATTCGTGGGGAACCAATTCCCTTGATAAACTAAGGGTCACCTTGTTGTTTTGATGGACAACAAGGTGACCGCACATTTTTTTGTTACATGTCAATAGGAAAATAAAAAAAGATATATAAAAGATGTTACAAAGATGTTAAATAAGTGCCAGCCTAAAAAATAGTATAAAATGAGAATTACTGATATTATAAGGGATAGCAGGCTTGGAAGAAAAAGGTGTTAAGCTAGAGAAGCTAACTGGCATTGTGCACTTACACCTCAAATACTTCCAAATCATCCGGCACATACAGATTTCCATGATAATACTGCACACCCTCTGCAGTATATAATTCTTTTCGCTCCTTCAAATGTGTCTCCTCGGTATGATAAAGTACAAGATTTGGAATCTGAAGCTGCTCCGCAAGCTGGCACGCTTCCTTCACTGTGCTGTGATGTTTCTCATACGGCTTAAACTTATCCGCCTCGCCAAATAGGCAGAACGCCTCGTGCATCAGCCAATCGCTGCCTTTCACAAATTCATAATCCGCTTCGTTATATGGTTCATCGCCAACACATGTAAATTTCTTTCCATCGATATTCATCGTGAATCCATACTGTTTTGCTTTTGTTGACATAATATCGAAGAAAGTCACTTTTTTCCCAAGAATTGTATGCTGATCGCCGTGCTCCAATGGAATGAATAAAATTCTTTTATCGAAATGTTTGCACACTTTTTTCTGTGTTGTCAGTTTCGAAAGTGTCTGAATTGTATTGACCAAATCCGAATGACAGTAGATTCTCAGATTACCTTCATAGTTTCCCTGATTCATCTTGGTTCCGATCAAACGAATCATCCACACAATTCCAAGAATATGATCTGCATGCTCATGTGTAATGAAGATATCATGCACATCTTCCAACGAGATTTTTGTCTCTTTTAATACCTTTAAAATACGGTTTCCACCGCCACAATCTACGAGGAAATGTTTTCCTTCCTCACTCAAAGCAAAGCATGTATTGTAGCATTCTGTTACGGTTGCATTTCCCGTTCCTAATATTGTAAGTTTCATTCGCAACTTTTTCCTTTTTTATACATCTTTATCCTAGTGCCACATCTAAAATCATCATAATTACAAATCCGATTGCAACACCAATTGTTCCAATATTGGAATGTTCGCCAGCCTGGGATTCCGGAATCAATTCTTCCACAACCACATAAATCATTGCCCCCGCCGCAAACGATAACAGGTACGGCAGAACAGGCACCACTAAATCAGCTAACAGAATCGTAATCACAGCCGAAATCGGTTCCACAACACCAGACATCCCGCCATACAAAAAGGCTTTTGATTTTGACATTCCCTGTGATTTTAATGGCATCGAAATGATTGCGCCTTCCGGGAAATTTTGAATGGCAATTCCAATTGCAAGTGCAATCGCTCCTGCCATCGATACGGTAGAATTTTCCATCATCGCACCGGCGAATACAACGCCGACCGCCATTCCTTCCGGAATATTGTGAAGCGTAACCGCAAGCACCAGCATGGTGCTCTTCTTTAAGTTCGATGCCGGTCCCTCTGGTTTCTCATCATTTACATGTAAATGCGGAATCAACGTATCTAATGCAAGTAAGAAAGCAATTCCAAGCAAAAATCCAACCGCAGCCGGAAGCCATGGAATTGTCCCCTGTTCCTCGGCCATCTCAATCGACGGCATAATTAGTGACCAGACTCCAGCCGCAATCATTACACCGGAAGCAAATCCAAGCAACGCTTTCTGTGTCAATACACCCAAATCCTTTTTCAAAAAAAATACCATACCGGAACCCAGTACCGTTCCAATCAATGGAATTAATAATCCAAACATCATCTGATTCAATTATTTCACCTCCTGTGAATGTATCTTTTGATTTAGAATTCATCTTTCTGATTTTCTAAAATATTTCTCTATTATCATATCATAAATATAATATACTGTGACATAGAAAAACGTTCTGAAAAAATAAGTAAATATTGCTTCTGTGATAATATTCTGATAAAATTAGGATAGAATAAATGATATGAAAGGAGCGATTGAACATGATACAAATTCGACCTGTTTCAGACCTTAGAAATAAATTTCCAGAAATTGAAGCTATTGTAAACGGAGGAAAACCAGTGTATCTGACAAAGAATGGTTATGGTGCTATGGTTGTTTTAAGTTTGGAAGAATATGCAAGTCTGACAGACAGCATAGAAATGAAACTTGATGAAGCTGACAGACAGGCAGCTATGACAGAGGAACGTCTTTCACATGAAACAGTATTCAGCAATGTAAGGAGAGCTATACATGGAAAATAAATCCTATAAGCTGCGGTATTTACCACTCTTTGAACAGGATTTGATTAGCACAGCGAATTACATTACGAATGTTTTAAAGAACGAGGACGCAGCAATTCGTCTGGTTGATGATGTAGAAGCTGCCATACTGGAAAGGCTGAACAATCCTGTTGCCTTTGAACCATACCCATCCGCAAAAAAACGTGACTACCCTTACTATCGGATTTATGTACGCAATTACGTTGTTTATTATGTAGTGATTGATGATGTGATGGAAGTACGACGTTTAATGTATGGTGCAAGAGATACGGACAGATATTTATAATTGATAAGAAACTATATAAGGTGCCTGATACCAATGTGGTCAACCTAATGTCAACTTAAGACAAGTGCCTGCTTAGGTTAATGACTAACGGTGCGAAATTGAGAAAAGAGGAAGGTAGATTTGAAAAGAAGACGCACTTTAATAGAGCTTTGATATGTTTCTTTGATGGCTATGGTTATTACCGGATATAACATGTTTTTTAAGCTTCCATGTTTTGAAGGGGAAAATGAGTATAGATTTGTAATATCTAGAATTCATGATGGCGGTATTTGTAAGCCAGAAGATAGAGTTCCAGTGTATTTTCGGTTGAAGAATGGAGTTTTAATTCCATATGTAAAAGAAAAAATACAAGACGTGAATTCATTAAAAAGGGTTTTGGTCGGTGCAAAAAATGGTAGTGACATTGCCGCTATTGGATTGAAACATTTCTTTAGAAGTAAAGGTCTATATGTAGATGTTGAAAAATCTCAGATGTCGTTGCGATATTGAGCTTATGAAGTTGCCCACAGTGGGGAACAACGATCCGAGCAGAATTCTGTGAGCTGATAATTTAAAGCTCACAAATTCAATACTTTAGAATTTGACAATAACAATATAGGAAAGGAATAGGTGGCAATTATCACAGTTTTGAGTGAAATATTGTGTGAAGTGGACATGGAAATTTTTAAATCTTATGAAATCTGGATGATAGTTGGAGCAGCTCTACTTATAATATTATATTACTATCACAGGGAAAAGAAAAAGGTACACAATGCGAAAGAAAAAGAGTTACTAAAGAAAGGCGATATGCATGAATGTTTTTGGGAAGTACTTTCCGGTGGATATTTTCCAGTACTATTTTTCTTTATGTCATTAGGAAATATCACTGGATTAGCATACCTTTTTCCTGTAGCTATTGCAGTAGTCTTAGTTATTGCTATTGTCATGCAAGTTAAAATTTATGTATGTAAAGAGGAGTTAGTCTCTCGGTCGGGATGGAGTTATGAAGAAGCGGTTTTAGAAAAAAAGAAAAATATATTAGAATCTGCATACAATATTGTCTATGCGGTTATTGTTCCTATTACAATTCTTTTTATTTCTTATGGGACATGTAGTTCATATTACTCAGTTCCTAAGTCATTTTGTATCCTTTTATTTGCAATTATTGTGATTACTGTAGCGGCAATTATGCAATGCAAACGCTTTAATTACAAAAAGAAAATGAGAAAATATCAGATGGCAAAAAAGGAAGGTTTATGTATGGAGGAATTACAAATCGACAAAAAGAGTTCATTACGGGAATTAGTGTATTACTGTACAGAGCCGGAGCCGGTAGGTGCATTGATGTTTACTGGCGAATGGGGCTGTGGGAAGACATATTTGATTGATCATGAATTGAAAGCAACTTTTGATGGTCAGAACGGAAGAGAAGAAAAAGTTATTATTCGGGTCTCTTTATTTGGAGTGTCCTCGGTAGAGAATATTCATTCGCTTGTGAAAGAAAGTTGGATGGAAGCGTATTATGAGAATTTTCCTACTGTTCTTAAGAAAACAACGAGATTTCTAAAAAATATTCAATCTTCAATTGCAAAGATGGAAGGAAACGATGAGATGAAACTTCTTGCATCTGTAGGATTGTCAAATTTTATGCGAGTAAAAAATATCATAAATAAGAAACCTGTAATCTTAGTTTTTGATGATCTTGAACGTTGCCAGATGGATCGCATAGATGTATTGGGATGTATAAATGATTATTGTGAAAATCAGAAGTTTTATACGATTATTGTATGTAATCCAGATAAGATGCAGTCAGATAAAGAGCGAAATGAAGAGGATAAAGCAAAGGATGAGTTGATTCAGCTTACATATGCAGAAATTAAAGAGAAGATTGTGCAGAGAACGGTTCAATATAAACCTGATTATGAGGGTATTGTCCACAATGTGATCAGGGAATTGAAATATCAGGATAAAGAGTATCAAGGCTTTATAGAGAAACATGAACGAGAACTATTAGAATTATTTGCACCCAATATGGGTGTAAGGTCAACAGGAGAGAATGTGCAATTACATAATATTAGAAGTCTTAAGTGCGCAATTACTGATTTTTACCGAATTTATATTATATTGGAAAAGAATGGATTCTCAGATGTTGAAAGGTGGTTGTATGCGTTTACACGTTATGTGATTGCATATAAAGCTGGAGTTAAAGCTGATTTTAATCGTAATTATATGTTGAAAGCTATTGAAGAATGGTTATTACATGGAAATTGGGATGAAGAGCAGTTGCAGTATGAAATAAAAGAAAGAATAGAACGGGAAAAAGCAAAAAAACCTACGGATTTACTTCGGGTAAATAGAATTATGGATTTAGATGAGGAAGATGTAAACAATGGATTTCCTGAACTTATTGAATTGGCGTATAGTGGAAAACTTACCTTGGACGAGTACGTCAATTTGATACAGAACAGTGTGTGGGCAAGGCAATATAAGTTCAAATTTCCAAATAAGATTGAGTGGGGAAAAATACGAGAAGGAATAGCGGGACGCATCAATCAATTAAAAGAGGAGCAGCCAGAAGGACAGCAGATTTATACTTGCATTTCAAAAGAAAACGAGAGTTTATTTGACAAAGAGGAATGGAAAACGTATTTGCTTATTGACGAATTTCGTGAAGGAAATACCTTATTGTTTTGTAGAAACAGAAAAATATACATAGATGGAATGGGAAAAGACCCATTGGAAACATTGTACATTTGCCAGAATAATCGTTTTAATGCATTTGATGATGAGATGGCGTCTGCTACGGTGAAAGCATTCGAAAGGTGTAATAACGCTGAGAAGTGTCGTTTCCCAGGTTATTTTGAAAGAATATGGGAAAATTGGCATGTTATAGCTGAGATTGATAAGAAAAATACACAACAAGGTTTTCAAATATTGTTGAAAAAATTGGAAGAATTGAAAAATGAACTTTTGGAGAGCAATAAAGTCTTTTCTATTGCACATACAGAGGTATTTATCCAAAACGTGCAGAAATTACTTGAAAAAAATTCATTATGAGCATTAGAATTGAAACGGTCTCGTAAGTTTTCGGACAGACTATAAATTACTAAGAAAACGGAAGCTTTATTTGGGTAAAGCCTGATAACGATACCACATTGGTGTCAGGCACCAATGTGATCAACCTAATGTCAACTTAAGACAAGTGCCTGCTCAGGTTAATGACTAACGGTGCGAAATTGAGAAAAGAGGAAGGTAGATTTGAAAAGAAGACGCACTTTAATAGAGCTTCACAGAAAAAGCCCTATTAACAGCTATTGATATTAGAATGCAACTTTTTTATTGTTAAAATGTGTTCTGCCTATTGCTTTATTCTTCTTTCGTCGGAATGTTCTTTCAGGCATAATCTGAGATCTGCATCTGAGAGATTCCTTATATAGTATATCAAGTACAGATAAATCGAAAAGATTAGACAGGATTTTGGGAACTATTGTTTTGACACGTCCGATAATAAATGCTCGGTTTGCTTGGTATCGATATTTATTTGTATTTTTAGCGGTAATCTGAATTTCTTCATCAACTTGATTTTTAATAAGAGATGACAGGTTTGAAAGAAGTACGTTGATATAAAATTCTTGAAGCACTGAAGTGGTCGTTGCACCGGAAAATTCTTCAATAGCAAGGCGGCTTTTCAATTCCTTATATTTTGTTTCGACTGGCCAGCGATAGAAGTAAAGTTCGCGGAACATCTGTTGAGAAATATGTGAATCAAAAAGATTGGTGGCAAGATACTCTTTCGTTCCATCACTGAGAATAACTTCGATGACTCTTATCCTGATATCCTCAGTCCCGTCTTTTTCGTTGCCGGGAAGAACCGTGATTATGTCTCCAGAGCATTTCTTAGCAATGTTATAATTATGTTTTAAGCGCATAAGACAAAGGTGCTGATGCTCGACACAGTAACGAAAGTCCCATAGTAAAACGGCGGCTTGGATCAGGATATCCAAACATTTCACCAAAGAACTCGAAATTCGATTTCGAATTAGGCAATTCTATTTTAGAACCATCAATGGCAAATAAATGATATCCATTCCAAAGTTTACGAGATGGGAACTGCTTATAGAATAAATCAACTGATAAATAGTAGAGCTCTTTAAATAAGTCAGGGTTAATAAATTGGCGAGCCTTTGACAGAGCCTGTTTTGAAATGTCAGGGAAATCAAGGCTTCCAAGATCTTCCCGAATACGGGAAAGATTTTGAAACATGGAGGCCTTTGAAGTGTAAAGCAGATACATAATTACTTGAAAAAGAGAAAGCTTTCGTTTGCGAATAAAATGATTTTTCGCACGATGAGGTTCCAGTTTTTCTGGGGTTGTGATATACTCCTTAATGGATTGGATGATATTTTTGCAGATGTCAATTCGATTCATATGACATACCTCCTAAAGTGTAATTAAAGTTCGTGGCGAGACGAACAATTACTTGATTAATAGGTCGCGAAGCGACCTCACTTTCAGGAGGTTTTGTCAAGTACTTTTTTGTAAAAAAAGAAAAGAATTTCTTCAAATGCCGATGAAATCAGGGCTGAAGGAATTGGAATATTTTTCATAGATTGTTATTTTAGGAATTATTATAATTCAGATAATAAAAACTGTTAGAAAGAAAATAAAACAGAAAAATGAAACCGAGAGAACTAAAATAGAGGAAAAATAGAAAGAAGGACAGAAAAAATGAGTGATATAAATAAATATAGTATATTAGATATTGATGGTGCTGCAGATGTTGTCAATAATTTGTTGGATAAATTAGGAACAGCTGTAGGATGGGGAGTGAATAGAGAGACACCTGAAAGAATTGCAATTGCTACATATATTGAGGATATTAAAAATAGTGATTATGACTCATTGCTTAAGGCTGCATTGATTAGTCAGGCAAAGAAGACGATAAAAGAATATTGTAATCAGAAAGATGTAGTTGGATTTGCAATTAATGAATTAAGGGAAGGAGCTAATCCACAAAAAGTCGATGACGATTGGATTGTTTTATTTATGGATCAGGCACGACTTATTTCGGATGAAGTATTTCAAAGTATATGGGGAAAGATTCTTGCTGAAGAGTGTAATGATAATAACAGTATACCAAAAAAATTATTATATACATTAGCACAAATGGATCGGGAAGATGCGGAGACATTTACCACATTGTGTTCTTTGGCAGTAAAAGTAGATGATGAATATGAGCCGGTTATTTGGTGCCACAGATTAGATGAATATAAAAAGTGGGGAATAACATTCGATAAAATTATAAGTTTGATTGCATTAGGTTTAATAGAGGCAGATTTAGGCCCGATAGCATCAGGATATGTTATCGAAAGTGAGAGTAATCCAATAAAGGTTCATTATTTTGATTCAGAGTATGAGATGGAGAAAGAAACAAAAACGGTAAGAGTAGGGAATGTACTTTTTACAAAATCAGGCCAGGCATTGCATAGAGCGATATCTGTGGAAAAGAAAGAGGGATTTTTTGAGGAATATTGTTTATCAATGTGGAGGAAGGAGATGTAGAAAATTGTCAAAAGGTCCAATGAAAGATATATTAGATACGATAGCTTTTGCTTTCAAATAAAATGATTTTTGAATCTTAGAAATTATATATATTAATATGGTAAAGTTCTTATAAACTTTACGGAAAAAGGCATACACAAATGATAAACACTATTTTAACCTCAATATTTTCATACAATCCCAAAGACTGGATTTTCCTGTTATTCCTGCTTATCCTTGCTGCCATTACCGTACATACTATTTCCTGGTGTGGAAGTGTATTACACAGTGTCACAAATAGTGGAAGACCGTATGCGGTATTTACATTTCGCGCGGATCAGGACAAAGGAATGTCAACAAATATTTTAATGAATATCTTGATTCCGAATATCATTTTGATCCTTCTGTCAATGTTTTGCTATCACGTGAAGGAATTAGCCTTTGGCAGAAAATTCTTGATTGTTTACGTGGTAGCATATTATGTGTACCGTGCATTTCTTATTTGTATTTTACTAAATAGAAGAGAATTGTATAATGTTCGATATGAACTTTTAAATGCGGTATTGGGAATCGGAGTAGCCTGTTTTCTGATGAAGTATTTTCTCTGTGAACCGGAAAAAATATTTATACCGGCTTCTGAACTTGTGAATGAATTCTGGCTCGTTGTAATTGCTGTGGTATACAAATTTATGACCGTTTTTCTTGATAAAGTGTATACACAGAAAAAGGTCGTGAGTGAATCAAGACTGGACAAATATATCAGTAATCGATTTAATTATTTTTACAAGAAGTATAAAGATATTATTCAGATTACGGAAAACGATAACCGGATCTGGATTTTGCTTTTTTCAATCATGATTTTTGAAAATTATAACAGAGGCAAATTTAAAAGAAAACTGGAGAGAATAAAAGTACGGTCGGGAAGACATACAACAGTAGGAATCATGCAGGTGGGATCAGATGCAGATCTGACAGATGAAGAGTCGATTAATCTGGCATATTTCAAATTGAAAGATGAAATTGTGAGGGGAAATATTGTGACGGATGACGAAGGTGAGATCAATCACTATGCATTTCAATATAATCCGGATGAAGATTATGCACGATCAATCACTTATATTTACCAAAGGCTATGCGGTTATCTGAAGAGTACACAGAGATTTTATATTGCCTTTCATCTGGAGGAGCATCCGGAGGAAGAGTCCCCGGTTGATCCTCTAGATGAAGCAATGATGAGCTTTGGAGAGCCTAAGAGTTATCTGACGTTTGATGATGTTAGGATACTGACGGGATTATCGAAAAAGGAACTTAAGAAAAAGCTGAAAGAGAAACAGATTGTGGCAATGTATGATGAAGACGCAGTTCGGCAGGCATTTGATGAGGATATTTGTTAACTTCCAACTGTTTCGGCAGCAATTAGGGAACTTGAGAAAATCGAAATGATAAGACAACTGGATAAGATATACCGATTGGATCATGCAGTGTCAAAAAACACAAAAAGTTGTGCTGAGTGCATATGGAAAAATTTTTAGAAACAAAGGGCCTTCTTGTAGAAGCTGAAGACTATGTGGAGAAGGCTATACAGGACACGGAGGAGTTACCATTTGATTAATAAATCGGTATATCTTTAAAACGAGTCGTAAAAATACTGGAAGTTAACAACACGGTCTTTTTTGAAGGTCGCCATATAGTTTGTGATGGAAATAAAAGAAATGGAGCGTGAGAAAAATGAATTTATCAAAAATACATCATATTGCGATCATCGTATCTGACTACGAAGCAGCTAAGGATTTCTATGTAAACAAGCTGGGTTTCTCTGTCATCAGAGAAAACTATCGCCCGGAGCGCAAGGACTGGAAGCTGGATCTTCGTGTTAATGAACACACGGAACTGGAGATTTTTGCTGAGGAAAACCCGCCGAAGCGTGTAAACCGGCCGGAGGCCTGTGGTCTGCGTCATCTTGCGTTCTGTGTTGATAGCGTGGAGCAGACGGTGAATGAGTTGGCAGAAGTCGGTATTGAATGTGAGCCGATTCGGATTGACGATTATACCGGAAAGAAGATGACTTTCTTCCATGACCCGGACGGACTGCCGCTGGAACTGCATGAGTAAAGAGGTGGGCAAAATGATATTCCGTAAGGCAGAAAAAGAAAGAATGAAAACAATCTACTGTAAGCAGAGAAATATGCTATATAGAACAGCTGTTTTGAGATTGCAAAAAAATATCAGGGCATTAAAAAATTCAGCTTGCAACAATAGAATTCTCATGTTAATCTAATACCACGCAGTTATCATTCTGATGAACTGCAAAAAGATCTATGAACCAAATCGGTAATTATTCAATAAGCTCAGATTTTCGAGCAGATAATCCGATGACAACCCAAAAAGATGAATATTGTTTGAAGATTATGTGATGGAGTAAGTTTCTCAAATATCTGATTTTAAGGGGATAGTTACTTCCATAGAAAACTATCTTGTGTTAAGATAAATATAACTTTAGAATCCTCTTCTTCAGGCAATCATTCATTGCACAGAAGAGAGGAGAATTCTATGAAAGAAAACAAGAAAAGTGTATCAACTAAGAGAGCATCATCACATTGTAAAGCATCGAAAGAGAAGCAAGAAGACTTTATCATGCTTCCAACAGTAGATTTCTGTTTCAAGGAATTAATGCAGAATGATAACATTCGCAAGAATATTATTGCAGCGATATTAAACGTTCCATCCAGTGAGGTAGAGAACACGGAACTTATGCCTACGATTCTTAGAAAAGAATCGAAAGATGATAAGTATGGGATTTTAGATGTCCGGGTGAAACTGAAGAATGGAGAACAGATTGATTTTGAGATGCAGGTAGAAGCATTTGATTGCTGGGCAAATCGTTCTGTTTATTATCTGAGTAAGATGTATACAAGTGAAATAAAAGAAGGCGATGGATATGATTGCTTGAAGAAGTGTATCCATGTGAGTATTCTTGCATATGATCATTTTCTGGATGATAAAGAGTGCTATCGGAGAATTGCATTTTGTGATACGAAGACAGGAAAAGAGTATACAGATCTTATGGAAATGCATATCTTAGAATTGTCAAAACTTCCGCCGGAAGAGAAAAATGAGACAAGCCTGTTGCAGTGGATGCGCTTTCTTGGAGGAAAAACCAGAAAGGATTTTGAAGAGATGGCAAAGAAAAATTCTGAATTGGAAGAAGCATATGACGTATTGGATAAATTAAGCGCAGATGAAAAGAAGAGATTAGAATACGAGACAAGGCAAAGAGCAATCAGAGATTACAATATAGGAATGTTAACCGCAGAAAGACGAGGAATTGAGAATGGACGTAAGATTGGGATAGAAGAAGGAAGAGCAGAAATCAATCAATTAATTCTAGAACTGTCAAAACTTGGACGTACAGAAGACATTACAAAAGCGGCGGCTGACAAAGAATATCAGAGAAAACTATTGAAAGAGTTTGGTTTACATTAAACAATTATGAAGTCGGAGAGCTTTTTAAGAAGCATGAATATCTGATGGAAAGCCCTGCGCTGAATGCAGAAGAAAAAAAGAAGTTTGGTGACATTCGGTATGTACGAGCGGGGAAGATCGAAGTAATGCGTTCGCTTCAAAAAACTTGCTGTTATTACTGGCTGTCTGAAAATTGCAAAGGAAAGCATTTTCGCAGGTACAAACAATTTTTCGAGACAGAAGTTTCTAAGTGGTTTGAGGATAGTTCTAAAAAATGGAATAGAACGGAATTTATAAAAAGCGTTGCCTGGTAAAGAAAAAATAATAAGATAAACAAAAAACAGGAGTCGCTACGTACGACAACGGGTAACGCAAACCGACTCCTGTTCCATTTTTCACTTAATCACCAATATCAGTATGTCCCTGTTCGAACTCCCATTGGAGACCGTATTTGTCAATAAAGTAGAAATACCGTACTTCACTGAGAATTTTAGCTGTCTGCCTTTTCCTTTCATCCATTTCTTTCATATCCTGATCGAAGAAATGAACTTCATCCGGATAGGTCTCGCTGATTTGGAATACTTGATAATCGTCAGTCTCATTGATCAGACGTGTGTCCGGCATGGATTTAATATGTAAAAATGCTTCGTCGATGTTCGTGATTTTCAGTGCTACATGACGTGCGCCACTGACATCGTTGGCAGCGAAGAAGACAGGTTCTTTTCGTCCTTCCGGTGAATGGTACTGCATGAGTTCCAGTGTCAGTTTTGTGCCCGGTACATTTACAAAAGCGATAGAGACATCGCCGTCGGCAGCTTCTTTGACAAATCCGCCGGCTTTAAAGAAACCTTCGTTTCTCCAGTGGGACAGGTAATGATCCGGTACAACGCCCAACAGTTTCTGGTAATAGTCAACCGCCTCCATCATATCATCCACGAAAATACATACATGGGATAATCCGGCGAATTTTGGCATAGCAGCCTGTACATTTGAGTTCATCATTTAAATCAGATCCTTTCTTCATAAATTTGGGTCACAATGAGTAACGATCCAAAGAATGTTTTATTATGTGTAAGTATAAAAGAAAAATGCAGAAAAAACGCGTTTCTTTCGTGAAACCGTGTTTTTTCTGCGTGAAATAGTGATCTGATTTTCTGCAAAGATCAGCAGTTAAGGATGACGCATGCTGTCAGAATACCGTCTTCCATCTGATAACGGATATTTCCATCGTATTTATCAATAGCCATCAGGATGCTTTCTATCCCAGTTCCTTTTGACTTGATGATATCATTTTCGATCACAAGGTCCGTTTTACAAGGGTTACTGCACACGATCACAAGTTTCTCCTTTTTCATACGGAGATTTACTGTGATCTCATCCCGGGAACCGCATTCGATACATCCGTTTACTGCATTTTCCAGAAGATTTGAAAGGATCGCAACAAAATCCATATCTGCAATTGTTATATGCTCCGGTGTGTCGGCAGTTATAGAGATCGTAATTCCTTCTTTCTGTGCTTGATTATAAAAGTTGTTTAAAATGGCGTTGGCTGTAATATGTGGGCAAAAATCAATCTGACTTGCCGCATCCAGGCTTTGGATAAATTCTTCTATATAATGTATCGCTTCTTGTGGCTTCTGTTGTTTCAGAAGCAGGTCAATATTTTGCATGTGATGTCGAAAATCATGACGCATGGCTTTGGCGGTTGATGCATGTTCTTTGGCCATGGCAAGCTGTCCTTGCAGGTATTGTACATTTTGAGTGATCAGTTCCATCTTCACTTCGGCATTCATGTGTTGGATCGTGCCAAATACAATCCACAGTACTGCACAATAAATCATCATGGTTGTGATAAACAGGATCATCTGTTCGGCGGAATGACCATCACGCATGAGGAAGTTGATAAGCGTTGCAAACACGGTTAAAAACAGAAAGGACACGAGGGAAATAGAGTACCAGGTCCGTCTTCTGTCTCCGGGCACTGTACGCATATAAGGACGCGCAAACCACAGATACAGCAGGACTGCAGGAACATTCAACAGTATTCGTACCAAACTTCGTATATACATCTGTTTTACAATGGATAAATTCGGAAATAATCCATCACAGATCAAAATAGAAAGGCAAATGATGATGCAGAACAAATTTGCATAAGTAACGATCAAAAATATTTTTTTGCTGAAACTATCAGATGAAGTATATAGGAAAAGTAGAATTGCTGGCAAGATGGTTCCGACAAATGAAAATGGAATCACATACGGAGAGTCTTTGCCAAGCAGGGAATATGCAAGTATGGCCCATACAGTGAAGAATATAGCGTAAAGTCCATAGAGCAGAACCGTTTTTTTGATCGGATATTTTCGTTCTGTCATAGAAGCAAACCAGATGATATGTGCTACAACAGTGAGTATTGAGGTAACAGCCAGATGATTCATTGTATCATTACATCTCCTTCAGAGTGATCGAACTGCTGCTGAGTTCGGAATTGATAATTTGAGTATACCGTATCGTCAAGGGGATGTCCACTTTATTATTTTTCTAAAAATGATTGGAAGAGTCAGATTTATAGTGTATGATAAGAATGCAGGGTTAAGCTGTCAGAATTTACAACAGGAGGTTTACATCATGGAAAAAGCAAGGGTGTATTATACTGATTTCCGGGCGAAGCTTGGCGAAGGTCTTCCAACGAAGCTGAAACGTCTGATGAAGAAAGCAGGAATCAGTGAGATTGACATGGAAAATAAATTTGTGGCGATCAAGATGCATTTTGGAGAGATGGGGAATATCAGTTATCTCCGTCCGAATTATGCCAAGGCGGTTGTTGATGTCGTGAAGGAGCTTGGGGGAAAGCCATTTCTTACAGATTGTAATACACTATATCCGGGCAGTAGAAAGAACGCACTGGAGCATCTTTACTGTGCATGGGAGAATGGATTTACACCGTTGAGTGTCGGATGTCCGGTGATTATCGGAGATGGCCTGAAGGGAACGGATGATATTGAAGTTCCGGTACAGGGAGGAGAGTACATAGAGAAAGCGAAGATCGGACGTGCCGTGATGGATGCGGATGTATTTATCAGTCTGACGCATTTTAAAGGGCATGAGACGACAGGTTTCGGTGGTACGATCAAGAATATCGGAATGGGATGTGGTTCCAGAGCCGGTAAGAAGGATCAGCATTCTGTTGGTAAGCCGACGATCGATCAGGAAGCCTGCAGAGGATGTAAGAGCTGTCTGAGAGAGTGTGCGAATGACGGCCTGATTTATGATGCTGATGCAAGAAAGATGTCTATTGATCTTGAACATTGTGTTGGTTGTGGAAGATGTATTGGGGCATGTAACTTTGATGCCATTTCATTTATGGACAGTGCGGCGACAAAGGTATTGAACTGCAAGATGGCAGAGTATACAAAGGCGGTTGTGGATGGAAGACCGAACTTCCATATTTCACTGATCGTTGACGTATCACCGAACTGTGACTGTCATCCGGAGAATGATGCACCGATCCTTCCGAATATCGGTATGTTTGCCTCTTTTGATCCGCTGGCACTGGATCAGGCGTGTGCAGATGTCTGTCTTAGCGCAACACCGTTGCCGCACAGCCAGCTTGCAGATCGTATGGAAGAAGAGAATTTCTGCGATCATCATGATCATTTTGAGAATACAACACCGAATTCAGAGTACAAGACTTGTCTGGCACATGCAGAGAAGATCGGTCTTGGAACAAGAGAGTATGAATTGATCTATATGAAATAAATGTCAGATAAAAGAAGTATTGTAGTGAACAGTAACAGCAAATAAGCTTTACAATAAAAATGTTTTAGGAGGAATTGAAGATGAGTGAATTAAGAGTTGAGAGAAAAGAAAACATGGCTGGTGGAAAGGGACACGTTATCATCAAGCACATTCTGGAAGATAAGGAACTGAACGGAAAGTGCAAGATGTATGCAGAAGTTACACTGGAGCCGGGATGTTCTCTTGGATATCATGAGCATCACAACGAGAGTGAGACATATTATATCCTTCGCGGGGAAGGAAATTATGATGACAATGGACGTATCCGCCCGGTAAAGGCAGGAGATATGACATTTACACCGGATGGAATGGGACACGGACTGACGAATACAGGGGATACAGATCTTGTGTTTATGGCACTGATCATTTTGGATTAATGCATCCTATTTTTTGAGACTGGCCCATAAATTTTAAAAGTGCATCCGGCAATGATTTCGTAATTGATTTCGTTGCCGGGTGCACTTTTTGTAAAGGGAATATTGTGTTCTAATTGGAACTTTTGTATTTCCTGATCAGGCAGGAGATGACTCCGGCTGCACACAGTCCAAACAATACATTGTGGAGGGAACCGTATACATCAAGAGCTCCTTTCACTCCGTAGATCACTTCCGGTGAATCAGGGAGCAACGGGCTGAAGAGGAACGCAGCATAGGAAACCGCGAATACAAGGATAAAAGACCACAGGCCTCTTCCGGTATCTTCTCTCCAGCTGGAGACTCCGTCACGTACGCGGACGCGTGTCATTGACCAGAGAAGGGAGATGAATTCGAAGAACAGGAAGAGGGCAGCTACACATAAGTAAGCGGCCAGAGTCTGGGAAATCTTCTGTGTCTGGATTGCCTCCTGGATATCTCCGTACGGTGTGCTTGCACGGTAAAAGTTGTAGAGTACAAATGCTGTTGTGGCCAGAATTAACACAATAGAAAGCTGCTGAAGCAATGTGCTTGTGAGCCTTGATAATGCCTTTCCGCCTTTTTTGATCGGTGCGGCAAGTTTTACTCCGCCACCGGAACGTTTCCTGCCGGAGGAGCGTCTGTCGTAGTCACGATCATTATATGGATTATTATATGAATCATTATAAGGATTGTTGCGATTTGATCTTCTGTTGGAAGTGTTATAATCGTCCTCATAATAATCATCCTCATAATCTGCATCATCATCTTCATAATCATCGTCATATTCAGGAAGTACTTCTTCGAACTGGCTGTCATCGGAATCGTTAAAGTTATCTCGGTAATCGTCTGCGTTCATAACGATTGTCTCCGTGTTAGAATCAGGTCTGTTTATTTGTTTTGTATCTTCAGAAGTATGAAAATTGATTTCTGGATCTTCTTCATATGTAACTTCAAAATCGTCATCGAAAATGTCTGAGAAATCATTCTTCGGGCTCATATCATTTACCTCACTTTCCATTTGAAACCATGTCGTTGCATGTATCTCACTATGTTATAACGTTTTCCGTGTTTTCTCAACCCTTTCAAATATGAATTTAAAAATTTTTAAGATTTTCAGTGTCTGAAATATCTGTTATACTGGAAGGGCGATGTGATTGATAAAAATGCAGAAAAACAGAAAGCAGGGAAAAGAATGAACTTAATTAATATAGAACATATTTCTAAAATATATGGGGAGAAAGTGATTTTTGATGATGCATCGTTTGGTGTTCAGCAGGGGGATAAGATCGGGATTGTTGGGATTAACGGAACCGGAAAGTCAACTTTTTTGAAGGTGGTTGCGGGAGAGGAAGTGCCGGATGAGGGGCAGGTTGTTCGTCAGAATGGTCTGAAGATTGCTTTTGTTCCGCAGAATCCGACATTTCCGGAGGGGATGGATATCCGTTCCTACGCACTTCAGGATGCAGATGCGGAGAGCTGGCAGGTGGAAAGTAATTTGACGGAACTTGGGATCACGCAGTGGGATCAGAAGATTGACACTTTATCCGGGGGACAGAAGAGACGTGTGGTTCTTGCGAAGATACTTGCAGGAGACTTTGACGTACTTCTTCTGGACGAGCCGACGAATCATCTGGATCAGGAGATGATTTCCTGGCTGGAAGATTATCTGAGATCTTACCGTGGAACTGTTCTTATGGTAACACATGACCGCTATTTCCTTGATCGTGTGACGAACCGTATCCTGGAGCTGAGCCATGGAAAGATGTATGGATATGATGCGGATTATTCCGGATTCCTTGAATTGAAGGCGCAGAGGGAAGAGATGGAGCTTGCAAGTCAGAGAAAGCGTCAGAGTATCCTTCGGATGGAACTGGAATGGGCGAAGCGTGGATGCCGTGCGAGAACGACAAAGCAGAAGGCAAGACTGGAACGTCTGGAAGCGTTGAAAGCAGGAAAAGCACCTGTGACGGATCAGACGGTGGAGCTTGATTCTGTAGAGACAAGAATGGGCAAGAAGACGATCGAACTTCATCATGTCAGCAAGCGTTTTGGGGAGAAGAAGATTCTGGATGATTTCAGTTATATTGTGCTTCGCAATCAGCGGCTTGGAATTATCGGACCGAACGGCTGTGGAAAATCTACGATTCTTAAGATGATCGCAGGTGTACTCAAGCCGGATGCAGGAGAGATTGAGATCGGTGAGACGATCAAGATCGGATATTTTGCACAGGAAGAACAGCATATGGATGATTCCCAGCGTGTGATCGATTACGTGAAGGATATTGCGGAATATGTGACGACAAAGGACGGACAGATCAGTGCAAGCCAGCTTCTGGAGCGGTTCTTATTTACACCGGATATGCAGTATGCACCGATCGGTAAGCTTTCCGGAGGGGAGAAGAGAAGGCTTTATCTTCTTGGCGTTCTTGCGGAGAATGCGAATGTTCTGTTGTTTGACGAGGCCGGAAACAACCTGGATATCCCGACACTTACGATCCTTGAGGACTATCTGAATTCATTTACAGGTATTGTGATCACAGTATCGCATGACAGATATTTTCTGGATAATGTAGTTGACCGTATCTTTGAACTGGACGGAAACGGCGGAATCCGACAGTTTGAGGGAGGATACACGGATTATGTAGAGGCGAAGAAACGCAGATTCGGAGAGGAAAGCAAAGCTATCACAGGAAAGTCTGAACTTAAGCCGGCAGAAAAGTCCATGGAAGAAGAGACGCAGAAGAAAGGAAAGAATTGGAAAGATGGACAGCGTCAGAAGGTGAAGTTTTCGTTCAAGGAGCAGCGCGAATATGAGACGATTGATGAAGAAATCGCAAAGCTGGAAGAAAAAATAGCCTCTCTTGACCGTCAGATTGCCGCAAATGCGACGAATTCAGTGAAACTGCGTGAGCTGATGGAAGAGCAGGAGAAGGTAAGAGGGCAGCTCGAAGAGATGGAAGAGCGCTGGATGTATTTGAATGAACTGGCAGAGGAATTTGGTCTGTGATGAAAAATCTCAAAAAGAGGGTTGACAAAGCCGGTTCTAGTTGTTAATATTAAGTAAGTAAAAAACAGAACGCACTCTGTTTTATACAAATCATGGAAGGAGCGAACCAGTCATCTTAGTCAGTCATAATATTTTCGCTTCCTGAAGTGAGAAAGAGAGGATACATATGAGAAGTCAGGTATTTTCACTGCTCGTAGATAACAATTCAGGTGTTTTGAGCAGAATTTCAGGACTCTTCAGCCGTCGTGGATACAGCATTGACAGTATTACGGCAGGTATGACAGCAGATCCCAGATTTACAAGGATTACAATTGTTTCATCCGGTGATGAGCAGATCTTATCACAGATTGAGAAACAGCTCCGTAAGCTGGAGGATGTTGTGGATATCAAGGCTTTGAAAGCGGAAGAGTCAGTCTGCAGAGAGCTGATCATGGTGAAGCTTCGTGCGAATGCCGCACAGCGTGGTGAGATTATCTCGGTTGCGGATATTTTCAGAGCAAAGATCGTAGATGTGGAAGAAGATTGTCTGATCATTGAATTGACAGGTACACAGAATAAGCTGGAAGCTTTCTTGAATCTTCTGAAGGATTACGAGATACTTGAACTTGCAAGAACCGGAATTACAGGACTTGCAAGAGGCAGCAAGGATGTTGCATTTTTCTGATCCGGTCAGGATCGGAGAACCGCAGGGAGAACTTGTAGAACAGATAAAGCTAGTAAAGGACAAGACCTTTCACTATATAGGATACCCCCGAAGAGATCGGGAGCATTCTACTCTATATTTTAAATTCATTTAGGAGGAATGCAAAATGGCAGCAAAAATTTATTATCAGGAAGATTGTAACCTTTCTCTTCTCGAAGGACAGAAGATCGCTATCATTGGATACGGAAGCCAGGGACATGCACATGCGCTGAACTTAAAAGAGTCAGGATGTGATGTTATCATCGGTCTGTACGAGGGAAGCCGTTCCTGGAAGAAAGCAGAAGAGCAGGGATTCAAAGTATATACAGCAGCTGAAGCTGCAAAGCAGGCTGACATCATCATGATTCTGATCAACGATGAGAAACAGGCTAAACTTTACAAAGAAGACATCGAGCCAAACCTTGAAGAAGGTAACATGCTTATGTTCGCTCATGGATTCAACATTCACTTCGGAACAATCGTACCACCAAAGAATGTTGATGTTACAATGATCGCACCTAAGGCACCGGGACATACAGTAAGAAGCGAGTATCAGGCCGGAAAAGGAACACCTTGTCTGGTAGCTGTAGAGCAGGATTACACAGGAAAAGCTCTTGACAGAGCACTTGCTTATGGTCTTGGAATCGGTGGAGCAAGAGCCGGAGTTCTTGAGACAACATTCAGAACAGAGACAGAGACAGACCTCTTCGGAGAGCAGGCTGTACTTTGTGGTGGTGTATGTGCACTTATGCAGGCTGGATTCGAGACTCTTGTTGAGGCTGGATATGATCCGAGAAATGCATACTTTGAGTGTATCCATGAGATGAAGCTGATCGTTGACCTGATTTACCAGTCAGGATTCGAAGGAATGAGATACTCTATCTCTAACACAGCTGAGTATGGTGATTACATCACAGGACCTAAGATCGTTACAGAAGATACAAAGAAAGCTATGAAGAAAGTTCTTTCTGATATCCAGGATGGAACATTTGCAAAAGACTTCCTGCTTGATATGTCTGAAGCAGGTGGACAGGTTCACTTCAAGGCTATGAGAAAACTTGCTGCTGAGCACCAGTCAGAGAAGGTTGGAGCTGAGATCAGAAAGCTTTACAGCTGGAGTGATGAGGACAAACTGATCAACAACTAATCAGTTGTCTGAGATTATAGAATAAGATAATAGAAGACCGGTACTTTCAGGTTAAGACTTGGAAGTGCCGGTCTTTTTGACTGAGGTGTCGTGCAGCAGCCAGGCATCTTTAAAATGCTACGCATTTTATCGATGTGGCGTATCCGCCACATAGTTCTAAGAATACAGAATCTCGCTCATGCGAGCATGGCTCGAATCTGTATCCTTAGAACTGCCTGGCTCTGAACGTATTATAAAGAATGTGCCTTGGCACATTCTTGCGCCTGCGGCGGTCGCTTGCGACATCTACATTGTACGCCGCAGTGCGCATCCTGAGCGGAGCGTTTGTTATATATTAGGAAAGTACTTTCCTAATATATAACAAAAGGCGCATCTGCCATGACGGTAGCAGATGCGCCTGAAAATTCTATTCTCTATTTATAATTAAGCGATAGAGTCAACAGCTTTGGAAAGACGAGCGATCTTTCTGGAAACTGTTTTCTTGTGATAAACACCCTTGCTTCCAGCTTTGGAAATCTCAACGATTGCTGTGTGAAGAGCAGCCTTAGCAGCCTCTACATTCTTCTCAGCTACAGCTGTCTCTACTTTCTTTACAGCTGTTTTAACCTTAGATTTGATTGCTTTGTTTCTAGCAGCTTTTGTCTCTGTTACTAAAATTCTTTTCTTTGCAGATTTAATATTAGCCAATGTGTGCACCTCCAAAATATTCTATCATATGATTTTCAAATGTGATTCATGTGTTCAATAGACTCGGACACGGACGTTCTATCGAAACATACTCATTTATTCTAGTCCAACAAACGTGTTCTGTCAATACATATTTTACAAAAAAATGCTAAAAATAGGCTGTAATAAAACGAATTGTGGTTACAGTATACAAGAATCTATAACCTGACACGGAGAAAAGGGAGGCTATGATGAAAAATTACAGTGTGCGTACGGATCTTGCACTTGAGGAGAAGGAACGTTTTGCATCTGACAATGTAGAAGTGCAGGGAGTTGTTCTGGAGGAAGAGTATGACGAGGAGAATGAGATCCGGTTGACCCGTGTGGTGATTGAGACGGAGAATGGAGCGAAGATCATGGGAAAACCGACAGGCATTTATCTGACACTGGAATCTCCGGATCTGGCATTGGAGGTGGAAGAAAATAGCAGGGTATTACAGGAACGGATCTGTGATTGCATCCGGGAATTGATTTTTCATAAAATTTCCTGTGAAGATGGAAAAGAATTAAATATTCTTTTTGTCGGGCTCGGTAACAGAGCGGTGACACCGGATGCGCTTGGCCCTTATGTTGCAGATCATCTGGAGGTAAACCGGCATATAGTAAAAGAATACGGGAAATATGCGATGCGTACGGAGCAATTGATTGTTCTTAGTGCAATTGTTCCCGGCGTGATGGGACAGACGGGGATGGAAACGGCGGAGATTGTCCGTGGAATTGTCCATGAGACGAAGCCGGATCTGATCCTTGCAGTGGATGCACTTGCTGCGCGAAACAGCAGACGATTGAACCGGACGATCCAGATTGCCGATACAGGAATTCATCCGGGTTCCGGTGTTGGAAATTACAGGAATGCAATGACGGAAGAATCTCTGGGGGTTCCTGTGATTGGAATCGGGGTGCCTACGGTTGTTGACGCGGCAACGATCGTCAATGATACGATGGAAAATTTCATCACTGCACTGGAGCAGTCGCAGGCATTAAGGAGTACAGGAGAGATTTTGCGCTCTTATAGTGCGGCGGAAAAATATGAGTTTGTAAAAGAATTGATCTCCCCACATTTAAATGGAATGTTTGTGACACCAAAAGATGTGGATGAAATGGTTCATCAGATCAGTCATACGATAGCAGCGTCCTTGAATCTTCTTTTTTCTGATATAAATGCAGGAGAAAGTGAATAGAATGATAGAAATGAGCGGAAGGACTCTGCAATGCGTGTGTATAAGAAAAAAACAATCCGACGTATGAAATGGTATGGGGTGATTCTGGTTCTGTCAGGTATTCCGTTAGGAATTGGGATGGGCCGGTCATTGGAAGAGGGGAGAACATTTTTATTAGAAGAAAGTCAGATTTATGCGCAGAAATTGTACCTTCCGCTTTTTTCTTATCAGAAAGAACAGGAATCAGAAAGGGAAGAGATCTTCAGGCTTCCACTTCATGTGTGGATGCCGTTGGCAGGATATCTGGAAGATCAGACAGAAAAAAGGGGAAAGGAAGAACCGGAGGAAGTATTGGAAGATGAGGAGACGATTGCATGGATTCTTCAGTGTCAGGCAAATGATGAACATGCGGTAGATGAAGAGGGAAAACTGGTCGGAGCAGAGCCGGAAACACAGGAAAGTGCTGTAGAACAGCCGGTTCCTGGAATGGATCTTTCTATTGAGCGGCTGCGTGATTTTGAATATCTGACAAGCAATCTTTATACAATAGACAGTTCTACAATGATCGGACCGGAGCAGCTTAATGTGGATGATCTTTTAAACCGGAGTATGAAGATAGATCAAAGTACAGGAGGTCCGAAAATTTTGATCTTTCATACGCATTCACAGGAAGAATTTGCCGACTCCATACCGGGTGATCCATCTACAAGCATCGTTGGGATTGGGGAATATCTGACGCAGTTATTAAATGCGGATGGGATTGAGACGCTTCATGACAGCGGAGTGTATGATATTATTAATGGGAAACTTGACCGCAGCAGGGCATATGAGAATGCAGAAAGTGCAGTACGGCCGGTTCTGGAAGCGAATCCGACGATTGAAGTTGCAATCGATCTTCACAGAGACGGTGTAAATGCGGACACACATCTGGTAACGGAAGTGAATGGAAAACCGACTGCGAAGATCATGTATTTTAATGGATTGAGCAGGACACGGACAAATGGCGATATTGCCTATCTGTATAATCCATATATCCAGGATAATCTGGCGTTCTCCTTGCAGATGCAGATTGCATCGGAACAGTATTACCCGGGATTTGCAAGGCATATTTATCTGAAAGCTTACCGTTATAATCTTCATCTGCTGCCAAAGTCTCTGTTGATCGAAGCAGGGGCGCAGACAAATACGGTGGAAGAGATGAAGAATGCAATGGAGGTACTGGAACGGACATTAAAGCGTGTAGTTACAGAATAAACGGTTGTTGGACAGTTACAGTCCTTTCCTATCAGAAGAAGGTTGACAGAACATATGAGCGAAAAAGAAGTTGAAAATCAGATGGTTAAATGATATCATATTTGTTGATTGACTGTATAGAACAGTTTGAGTTCGAGAAAGAAGGAGAAAGAGTAATGGCGGGAAATAATACATACGATGCAGGGAGTATCGCGGTATTGGAAGGTCTTGAGGCAGTACGGAAACGCCCGGGAATGTATATAGGAAGTGTTTCTACAAAAGGACTGAATCATCTGATCTATGAGATCGTGGATAATGCAGTAGATGAGCACCTGGCAGGATTCTGCAGTGAGATCCAGGTGACATTGGAAAAAGACGGATCTGCAACCGTTTCAGATAACGGTCGTGGAGTTCCGGTTGATATGCATCAGAAGGGTGTATCTGCGGCTCGTCTGGTTTATACGACACTCCATGCAGGTGGTAAGTTTGATGATTCTGCATATAAGACAAGTGGTGGACTTCACGGAGTAGGTTCCTCTGTTGTAAATGCTCTTTCTACTTATATGGATGTGAAGATCAGCAGGGATGGATTTGTTCATCATGACCGGTACGAGAGAGGAATCCCGGTGATCGAACTGGAAGATGGACTTCTTCCTAAGATCGGAAAGACGAGAAAGACGGGAACAACGGTAAATTTTCTGCCGGATGATACGATCTTTGAGAAGACGAAGTTCAAAGCGGAAGAGGTTAAGAGCCGTCTGCATGAGACTGCGTATCTGAATCCGAATCTGACGATCGTGTTTGATGATAAGAGAGATGGAAGTGTTGAGCACATCGTTTATCATGAACCGGAAGGAATCATTGGATTTATCCAGGATCTGAACCGTAAGAAAGAAGTACTTCATGACCCGGTTTATTTTAAAGGGGAAGCAGACGGGATTGAAGTAGAGGTAACCCTGCAGTATGTGAATGAGTTTCATGAGAATGTACTTGGATTTTGTAATAATATTTATAATGCAGAGGGCGGAACACATCTGACAGGATTTAAGACAACCTTTACAACTGTCATGAACCAGTATGCGAGAGAGATAGGAATCCTGAAAGAAAAGGATGCGAATTTTACCGGTGCAGATATCCGTAACGGAATGACTGCAATTGTATCCATTAAGCACCCGGATCCGAGATTTGAGGGGCAGACGAAGACAAAGTTGGATAACCCGGATGCGGCGAAAGCAGTCAGCAAGGTAACAGGAGAAGAGATTGTTCGTTTCTTCGATCGAAATCTGGATACACTGAAGACAGTTCTTTCCAGTGCGGAGAAAGCTGCGAAGATCCGCAAGACAGAAGAGAAGGCAAAGACCAATCTCCTGACAAAGCAGAAGTATTCTTTTGACAGTAACGGAAAGCTGGCAAACTGTGAGAGTAGAGATCCGAAGAAGTGCGAGATCTTTATCGTCGAGGGAGATTCCGCCGGTGGTTCTGCGAAGACAGCGAGAAACAGAAATTACCAGGCAATCCTTCCGATCCGTGGTAAGATCTTAAATGTCGAGAAAGCAAGTATTGATAAGGTGCTTGCCAATGCAGAGATCAAGACGATGATCAATGCATTTGGCTGCGGATTTTCTGAAGGATACGGAAATGACTTTGATATTACAAAGTTGAGATATGATAAGATCATCATCATGGCCGATGCCGATGTCGATGGTGCACATATTTCTACCTTATTGCTCACCTTATTCTATCGCTTTATGCCGGAGCTTATTTTTGAAGGACATGTATATATTGCAATGCCGCCACTTTATAAGGCAATGCCAAAGAGTGGAGAAGAAGAGTATCTGTATGATGATAAGGCACTGGAACGTTATAGAAAGACACATACAGGTCCGTTCACACTTCAGCGTTACAAAGGTCTTGGAGAGATGGATGCGGAGCAGCTCTGGGAGACAACACTGGATCCGGAGAGACGTATGTTGAAACGAGTAGAGATTGAGGATGCCCGAATGGCTTCGAGTGTAACGGAGATGCTGATGGGAACTGAAGTACCGCCGCGTCGTAATTTTATCTATGAAAATGCGACAGAGGCAGAACTGGATATCTAAGGAGAAGAAGAATGAGTAATGAATCACAGATCATAAGGACAGAATATTCTGATCTTATGAAGAAATCTTATATTGATTATGCGATGAGTGTTATTATCGCCAGAGCACTTCCGGATGTCCGTGATGGTCTCAAGCCGGTTCAGCGTCGTACACTTTATGATATGTACGAGCTTGGTATCCGTTATGATAAGCCTTATCGTAAGAGTGCACGTATCGTCGGAGATACGATGGGTAAATATCATCCGCATGGAGACAGTTCCATCTACGATTCTCTTGTAGTAATGGCGCAGGACTTCAAGAAGGGACAGGTTCTTGTTGACGGGCACGGTAACTTTGGATCCATTGAGGGAGACGGAGCTGCTGCGATGCGTTATACAGAGGCGCGCCTTACGAAGTTCACGCAGGAAGTATGTCTGGCCGATCTGGATAAGAATGTTATTGATTTTGGTCCGAACTTTGATGAGACGGAGAAGGAACCGCTTGTGCTTCCGATGCGTGTGCCGAACCTTCTGATCAATGGTGCGGAAGGAATTGCAGTCGGTATGGCGACAAGTATCCCGACACATAATCTCTGCGAAGTGGTCGATGCGGTCAAGGCATATATGAAGAATGACAAGATCACTACAAAGCAGCTGATGAAATATATCAAAGGACCGGATTTCCCGACCGGAGGAATTGTGGTCAATAAGGATGATCTTCCGGCAATCTATGAGAGCGGACAGGGGAAGATCAAGCTGCGTGGAAAAGTGGAAGTGGAAGAATTAAAAGGCGGCAAGAAGCAGCTTGTGATCACAGAGATCCCATACACGATGATCGGAGCCGGAATCGGAAAGTTCTTAAACGATGTCTGCAATCTTGTGGAATCCAAGAAGACGACAGATATCGTTGATATTTCAAACCAGTCTTCAAAAGAAGGAATCCGTATCGTGATCGAATTGAAGCGTGGTGCGGATGTTGAGAACCTGAAGAACATGCTTTATAAGAAGACACGTCTGGAAGATACATTTGGCGTAAATATGCTGGCGGTTGCGAATGGCAGACCGGAGACTTTAAGTCTGAAACAGATCATAGAACATCATGTGGATTTCCAGTTTGAGCTTGCAACGAGGAAATATACAACTTTGCTTGGCAAAGAGCGGGAGAAGAGTGAAGTTCAGGAAGGTCTGATCAAAGCATGTGATGTGATCGACCTGATCATTGAGATTTTACGAGGAAGTAAATCTGTAAAAGATGCGCGTGCCTGTCTGGTAAACGGTGAGACGGAAAACATTAAGTTCAAGTCTGCGATTTCCAAAAAGATGGCGGCAATGCTCCGTTTTACAGAACGTCAGGCAACGGCAATTCTGGAGATGCGTCTTTATCGTCTGATCGGTCTGGAGATTGAAGCACTTCAGAAAGAACATGAGAAGACATTAGAAAATATTGCCCGTTATGAAGATATTTTAAATAACTATGATTCTATGGCAGGCGTGATCATGGAAGAGCTTGACAGTTATAAAAAAGAATTCGGAAGAAAGCGTCGTACCGTTGTGGAGAATGCAGAAGAAGCTGTTTTTGAAGAGAAGAAGATTGAAGAGCAGCAGGTCGTCTTTCTGATGGATCGCTTTGGTTACGCGAAGACAGTGGATACCGGAGTCTATGAGAGGAATAAAGAAGCTGCAGACAAAGAGAATAAATACATTGTGCATTGTATGAACATTGGAAAACTCTGTCTGTTTACAGATGAAGGCAAGATGCATCAGGTGAAGGTGCTTGATCTTCCACATGGAAAGTTCAGAGACAAAGGGATTCCGATTGATAATGTAAGTAATTATTCAAGCAGTGAAGAACAGATTGTTATGATCTGTGAAGAAGAGCAGATGCGTTATTCAAAATTATTGTTTGCAACAGCACAGGGAATGATCAAGCGTGTGGATGGAAGTGAGTTCCAGGTATCCAAGCGCACGATCGCGGCAACAAAGCTGCAGGAAGAAGACAGGCTTGTCGCAGTGAAGGTTGTGACGGAGTATCAGAATGTTGTCCTTCAGACGAAGAACGGATATTTCCTGAGGTTTTTATCTGCGGATGTTCCGGAGAAGAAAAAAGCAGCTGTCGGTGTCAGAGGAATTAAGCTTCAGAAGAAGGATGAATTAGAAGAAGTTTATCTTTTTGAAGAAGGAACAGAGACGAAGATTACTTATGGAGAAAAGACAGTTTCACTGAACCGCCTGAAATTGGCGAAACGGGATGGAACAGGAACCAAAAGCCGCTAGAAGTCTTGCCGGAAGCGGAGACGGTGAAGAAAGAGAAAGTCAAGGGGATTTCTAAGGTGTTGTAAGAAAATGTGCAAAAACCCTTGATTTCCTCAAAGAAAAGTGCTAGAGTAAATATAGTTACATAAGGAATTGGCAGAAGAGTGGACGAAAGTTCACTCTTCTTTGGTGATATGGAAAATTCTTTATGAATCAGATCACAAACTATATTATAGAAGAAAAGGAGTTTGACGCAGCGTGTCCAGAAGAGAAGATTATGAACAGCAGACAGAAGCACTTCTCGAGCCTATCGTAGAGGAACTCGGGTTTGAGCTGGTAGATGTAGAATATGTGAAAGAAGGAGGTACCTGGTACCTTCGCGCGTATATTGACAAACCAGGCGGAATTGCCGTGGATGACTGTGAGGCAGTCAGCAGGAGATTCTCCGATATCCTTGATGAGAAGGATTATATTGAAGACTCCTATATCTTTGAAGTAAGTTCTCCGGGACTTGGAAGACCACTTAAGAAAGAGAAGGATTTTAAGAGAAATCTTGGAGAAGAAGTAGAGATCCGCACATACCGTGCAATCGACCGACAGAAAGAGTTCGTCGGAATTTTAAAGAGTTATGATGAGAATACAGTGACCATCACATACGAAGATGAGACAGAGCAGACATTTGACAGAAAAGAAATCGCTTTGATCCGTCAGGCTTTGGATTTTTAATTTAGGAGGAAAGAAAAATGAACACAGAATTACTCGAAGCATTGGATATTCTTGAAAAAGAGAAAAACATCAGCAAGGATGTCATGTTGGAGGCCATTGAGAATTCACTTTTAAGTGCATGTAAGAACCATTTCGGAACATCCGATAATATTAAGATCGTTATGGACCGCAACACATGTGACTACTCTGTATACGCAGAGAGAGAAGTTGTTGAAGAAGTATTTGATCCTGCAATCGAGATCAGTCTTGAGGATGCAGAGAAGATCAATCCGGCACTTCATATCGGAGATATCGCACAGGTTGAGCTTCATTCCAAGGAATTCGGACGTATTGCAACACAGAATGCAAAGAACCTGATTCTTCAGAAGATCAGAGAAGAAGAGCGCAAGGCAGTATTTGATCAGTATTTCGAGAAAGAGAAGGATATCGTAACAGGTATCGTACAGCGTTATATTGGCAAGAATATCAGTGTGAATCTTGGAAAAGCAGATGCAATCCTTACAGAGAACGAACAGGTGAAAGGAGAGCATTTCGAGCCGACAGAGCGTATTAAGCTTTATATCGTAGAAGTTAAGAACACACCAAAGGGACCAAAAATCCTTGTATCCCGTACACATCCGGAACTTGTAAAACGTCTGTTTGAATCAGAGGTTGCAGAGGTAAAGGACGGAACAGTTGAGATCAAGAGCATTGCCCGTGAGGCTGGTTCCCGTACAAAGATGGCTGTATGGTCTAACGATCCGAATGTTGATCCGGTCGGAGCTTGTGTTGGTATGAACGGTGCAAGAGTAAATGCAGTCGTAAAAGAGCTTCGTGGTGAGAAGATTGATATCATTAACTGGGATGAGAATCCGGCACTTCTGATTGAGAATGCACTCAGCCCGGCGAAGGTTATTTCTGTTATGGCTGATCCGGATGAGAAGATTGCAGGAGTTATTGTTCCTGATTATCAGCTTTCACTTGCAATCGGTAAAGAAGGCCAGAATGCAAGACTTGCAGCCCGTCTGACAGGATACAAGATCGATATCAAGAGTGAGACACAGGCAATTGAGTGTGGAGATCTCCCGGAGAACTACATGGAGCAGATGGGTATGGTCGGAGAAGAAGGCTATACAGTCGGAGAAGAGGAAGAAGAGTACGATGATGTTCCGGCAGATGCAGCTGATGAAGACGGAGCAGATGAGATTGAATTCGTTGAGACAGACGAAGAGTAAGATCTGAGGGAGTGAATTGTTTGGCAGTAAAGAAGAAAGTACCTATGCGTAAATGTGTAGGCTGCGGCGAGATGAAACCAAAGAAGGAACTGATTCGGATCCTCAGAACAGAGGAAGAAGAATTTGTCATTGACACAACCGGAAAGAAAAACGGACGTGGAGCGTATCTCTGTCCGCAGAAGGCATGTTTTGAGCAGGCTGTGAAGAACAGAGGACTGGAGCGTTCCTTTAAGCAGGCAATACCGCAGGAAGTATATGAACGGCTGGAAAAGGAGATGGATGAGATTGGCTAGAGATAAAGTACTGTCTCTGATCAGTCTGGCAACGAAAGCGGGGCGCTGCGCAAGCGGTGAATTTATGACAGAAGGACAGACAAAGTCCGGAAGAGCAAGCCTTGTAGTTGTTGCAGAAGACGCTTCAGATAATACAAAGAAAAAATTCCGTGATATGTGTAAATTTTATAAAGTTCCAATGATAGTTTACGGAGATAAAGATACCTTGGGGCATGCGATGGGAAAACAATTCCGTGCATCTCTGGCGATATTAGACGAAGGATTTGCAAAAGGAATATTAAAAGAACTGAAATCCCGTACCTGATGAATGGGAGTAGAAGACAAAGGTTCCCCGTTGATTGCTTGAAGGAGGTAGATTTATATGGCAGATGAGAAGATGCAGAATGAAAATAAAAAGAGTTTAAACACCAGGGAGGATAACGTGGCAGAAGATATTAGAAGAGAAGCAGCTGGCAAAGATGCTGAGATGGCTGCAGATAAAACAACAGAAAAAGAGGGTGCTCCAAAGAAGAAAAATCTTGCATTTGTAGTTCGCCCACAGAATTCAAAGAACAGCAGCAGACTGCAGGGAAAACGTCCGGGACAGGGACGTCAGGGACAGAACCAGGGTCGTCCAAACGGTGATGGAAAACGCCCGGCAGCAGGACAGAGCCGTTCGAATGGTGAAGGAAAACCGGCTCGTACAGAGAAACCGGCAGCAAAAAGCGAAAGACCGGTTCGTGCAGCAGAGGACAGACCGGCACGTCCGGCACAGAACGGAGCACGTTCTGAGAGACCGCAGGGATCAAGAACAGAAAGAACAGGACGTCCGAGTGGTGAGGGAAGACAGGTACGCTCTGACAGACCGGGACAGAAACCATTTGGAGACAGACGTTCTAATGGCGAGAACAGAGGCGAAAACAGAGGACCACGTCAGGACAGAGACGGACGCGGACAGCGTTCTGACAGAGGAGGACGTGACGGATTCCAGGGACGCGACAACCGTGATGGAAGAGAGAACCGTGACGGAAGAGACGGACGCGGACAGGGACAGCGCTCTGACAGAAGAAATGACAATCGCAGAAACGACAGAAGTGACGCTACACCGATCGTAGAACAGCAGAAGACACAGAGAAACAAAGCGAAAGACAAAGAAAGAGATAATAAGAAGAAAGAATACAGAGATGAAGCTTTCGAAGGAAAAGGAAGAAAAGGCAAGAAGCAGAAACCGGCAGTGGAAGTGAAGAAGCCACAGGTGAAGGAAGAGAAGCAGGAAGAGCAGATCAAACAGATCGTGATTCCAGAAGTTCTTACAATTAAAGAGCTTGCTGATAAGATGAAGATCGTTCCTTCTGTTATTGTTAAGAAGCTTTTCATGCAGGGCAAGATCGTAACTGTAAACCAGGAAGTTGATTATGAGACAGCAGAAGAGATCGCGATGGAATTCGATGTTCTCTGTGAGAAAGAAGAAGTTGTAGATGTAATCGAAGAACTTCTGAAAGAGGATGAAGAAGACGAAAGCCTTATGGTAAAACGCCCACCGGTTGTATGTGTTATGGGTCATGTTGACCATGGTAAGACATCTCTTCTGGATGCAATCCGTAACAGTAATGTAACAGGTCGTGAGGCCGGTGGTATCACACAGCACATCGGTGCATCTGTTGTTGAGATTAACGGAGAAAAGATCACATTCCTCGACACACCGGGACATGAGGCATTTACTGCAATGCGTATGCGTGGAGCAAACTCTACAGATATCGCAATCCTTGTAGTTGCTGCGGATGACGGTGTTATGCCACAGACAATTGAGGCGATCAACCATGCGAAAGCAGCAGGAATTGAGATTATTGTTGCGATCAACAAGATCGATAAGCCAAGTGCGAATGTTGAACGTGTAAAACAGGAACTGACAGAATACGAACTGATCCCGGAAGACTGGGGCGGAAGCACAATCTTTGTTCCGGTATCAGCGCATACACATGAAGGAATCCAGGATCTTCTTGAGATGATCCTTCTGACAGCAGAGGTTATGGAACTGAAAGCGAACCCGAACCGTGCCGCACGTGGTCTTGTGATCGAGGCTGAGCTTGATAAAGGTAAGGGATCTGTTGCAACTGTTCTTGTACAGAAAGGTACACTCCACGTAGGAGATGCGATCGCAGCAGGAAGCGCTCATGGTCGTGTAAGAGCGATGATGGATGACAAGGGAAGACGTGTGAAAGAAGCAGGTCCGTCCCAGCCGGTTGAGATCCTTGGTCTGAATGATGTTCCGAATGCGGGAGAAGTATTCGTAGGATGTGAGTCTGATAAAGAAGCAAGAGCGTTTGCAGAGACATTTATTTCCCAGAACAAGGTAAAACTTCTGGAAGAGACGAAGTCCAAGATGTCTCTGGATGATCTGTTCAACCAGATCCAGGAAGGTAACCTCAAAGAACTTGATATTGTTGTTAAGGCTGATGTTCAGGGATCTGTAGAGGCAATCAAGCAGAGTCTTCTGAAGCTGAGTAACGATGAAGTTGTTGTTAAAATCATCCATGGCGGTGTTGGTGCGATCAATGAATCTGACGTTATCCTTGCATCTGCATCAAATGCGATCATCATTGGATTTAACGTTCGTCCGGATGCAACAGCGAAAGATATCGCTGAGCGCGAGGGTGTTGACTTAAGACTTTACAGAGTTATCTACAATGCCATCGAAGATGTAGAGGCAGCCATGAAGGGTATGTTGGATCCTGTCTTTGAGGAGAAAGTTCTCGGTCATGCGGAAGTACGTCAGACATTCAAGGCATCAGGAGTTGGAACAATTGCCGGTGCATATGTGCTTGACGGTATCTTCGAGAGAAACTGTTCTGTTCGTCTGATCCGTGACGGAATCGTTGTATTCGACGGACCGCTGGCATCTCTGAAGCGTTTCAAAGATGACGTGAAGGAAGTCAGAACAGGATATGAGTGTGGTTTCGTATTCGAGAACTACAATGACATTAAAGAAGGCGATCAGGTTGAAGCCTACAAGATGGTAGAGACAGAACGCAAGTAAGAATAAAAGATGCTGACATTTGCAGAGTGTTGTAATCGTCAGCAGGTGACAGAATTGTTACTCGTGCAGGGGTCATACATTGCAGGAGTAACTTTTCTGTATAAAAAAGGAGTTAGAACATGAGAAAGAACAGTATTAAGAATACAAGAGTCAATGCAGAAGTACAGCGTGAGCTGAGTAATATCCTGCGTGGCGGGATCAAAGATCCACGTGTTGCACCGCTGACATCTGTTGTTGCTGTTGAAGTAGCACCGGATCTTAAGACATGCAAGGCATATATCAGTGTTCTCGGAGACAAGAAAGCACAGGAAGATACGATCAAAGGTCTTCAGAGTGCAGAGGGATATATCCGCAGAGAACTTGCACGTACAGTGAATATGCGCAACACACCACAGATTACATTTATCGTAGACCAGTCCATTGAATATGGAGTAAATATCAGCAAGAAAATTGACGAAGTGACAAGAGATTTGAAGGATGGAGCTGAGGAATAGATGATCGTATTAAACGATGTATTAAAAGGGAAACACAGTGTAGCCATTGGCGGACACATTCGTCCGGATGGGGACTGCGTTGGTTCTACACTTGGATTATATCTTTATCTGACCACTTATTATCCGGAGATTGAGACAGATCTGTATCTGGAGGAGATTCCGGAAGCATTTCAGATGATGGGACACAGAGATGTGCCGAAGCATGAGATTGTAGAAGGCAAAGTTTATGACCTTTTCATCAGTCTGGATTGTGGGGACGAAAGACGTCTTGGTTTTTCCGAGCCGGTGTTCCAAAATGCAAAGGAAACTTTATGTGTGGATCACCACGTCAGTAATGAGTCTTTTGCAGACACGAATTATATCGTGCCGGATGCAAGTTCTACTTCTGAACTTGTTTTCCGTCTGCTGGATGAGGAGAAGATTACGGAAGAAATCGCATCTTTCCTTTATATGGGGATTGTGCATGATACCGGAGTGTTCCAGTATTCCTGTACTTCACCGGAGACAATGGAAGTCGGTGCTGCACTTTTAAGAAAAGGGATCAATGGAAGCGCGATCATTGACGGAACATATTTTGAAAAATCCTATGTTCAGAATCAGATGCTTGGGAAGGCACTTCTTGAGAGTATGATGATCCTGAATAAGAAAGCGGTTGTCTCAGTGATACGTTTGAAAGAAATGGAGTTCTTCCAGGCAAAACCGTCTGATCTGGATGGAATTGTCAGCGTATTGCGTCAGACAAGAGGTGTGGAGGTTGCAATCCTTCTTTACGAGCTCGAACCGCAGACATTTAAAGTAAGCCTTAGATCAAAAGAAATCGTTGATGTAAGTGCAGTTGCGAAATATTATGGTGGTGGCGGTCATGTGAGAGCAGCCGGTGTTACAATGAAAGGTTCCCCGCATGATGTGATCAACAATCTGACACTTTTAATTGAAAGACAGCTTAGAGCGGCAGAAGAGAAAAACGAGGAAAAATGATAAACGGAATAGTTAATATTTACAAAGAAAAAGGATATACTTCTCATGATGTGGTTGCAGTTCTTCGAAAAGTTGTCGGACAGAAGAAGATCGGTCATACAGGTACGCTTGATCCGGATGCAACGGGAGTCCTTCCGGTGTGTCTTGGAAGAGCAACAAAGGTTTGTGAGCTTCTGACAGATCATGATAAGACATATGAGGCTCTGCTGCTTTTAGGAAAGACGACAGATACGCAGGACATTTCCGGAGAGGTTCTGGAGGAGAGGGATCCGGGCAATCTGACGGAAGAGGAAGTACGTTCCTGTATCGAATCATTTATCGGAGAATATGATCAGATTCCGCCGATGTACTCTGCGTTGAAAGTGAATGGGAAGAAGCTTTATGAGCTTGCCCGTGAAGGAAAGACCGTGGAGCGTAAGAGCAGAAAAGTCCAGATCCATGGAATCCGCATTCTGGAGATGAATCTTCCGCATGTGCGTATGGAGGTGGACTGTTCTAAGGGAACATATATCCGTACTTTGTGCCATGACATTGGAGAGAAGCTTCAGGTGGGCGGCTGTATGGAAGAACTTGAGCGTACGAAAGTCGGCCGTTTCCTGAAAGAAGATGCGGTAACACTGGATGAAGTGCGACAGAAGATGGAACAGGGAGAAGGTGCAGAACTTTTCACTCCTCTGGATCAGATCTTCGCGGAACTGCCGGCCGTTACTGTGACGGATGCGAAGGCATGGATGTCTTATAACGGAAATGATCTTCCGGAACGTTTTCTGTTAGAAAAAGAAGCATGGACAGATGGGCAGGAAGTCAGAGTATATGATTCCAGAAAGAATTTTATTGGCCTTTATCAGTATCGTGCACCGAAGAAGCTGTTCCATATTAAGAAAATGTTTCTGGATCCTGAAGCAGAGAAAATTGAGAAATAAAGGACGAATAAGACAGACATGCAATATATAAAAGGATTAGATGCCTTTGAAGGAAGAAATCACACAGCGGTAACGCTTGGAAAGTTTGATGGATTGCACAGAGGACATCAGAAGCTGCTCAACAGAATAATAAAATATGCGCAGAAGGAAGACTGCGACAGTGTCGTTTGTGCATTTGATATGGACAGAGATTGTCTGATGACAAATGAAGAGCGAAGGGCATTTCTTGAGGACAAGGTAGATTATCTGATCGAGATTCCATTCACAAAAGAGTTGATGGAGATGGAAGCAGAGAAATTTATCGAAGAGATCCTGCATAAGAAGCTGCACGCAGCACACATTGTTGTGGGAACGGACTTTAATTTTGGTCATGAAAAAAGAGGCAATCATCAGATGCTGGAGAAATATGCAGCGAAATATGGCTATACAGTTGATGTGGTCGAGAAAGCATATTACAAAGACCGGGAGATCAGCAGCACTTATATCAGGGAACTTCTTCTCGATGGAAATGTTCCTCTTGCAAATGAGCTTCTGGGGTATCCGTATGAGATCACCAGCGTTGTGGAACATGGACAGCAGCTTGGAAGAACACTTGGATTTCCGACGATGAATCTTGCACCGCAGGAAAAGAAAATCCTGCCAAAGTACGGGGTCTATGCCTGTCGCGTCCTTGTGGATGGTGTATGGTATGGCGGTGTGGGAAATGCCGGGGTGAAACCGACCGTTGCGCAAGAGAAAAGACGGTTGTTCGAAGTTTATGTTTACGGATATGAAGGCGATGCTTACGGGAAGACTGCCACAGCGCAGATCCTGGAGTTCGAACGTCCGGAAACGAAATTTCATTCGGTTGAAGAACTCAAAGACCGCGTGATGAAAGATATGCGGTACGGAGAGGAATATCTGAAAAATCATCCAATCGATGAAAGATAAAAGATTTTAAATTTGTGCTTTACAAGCAGATATCTCTGTGCTATACTATCCGAGGTATCAAATCAGCCGGTGTTCGGTAATCGGATCACTCCGACCATTGCTTAATGCCAGGCGGTTTAACTAAGAATTTTAAGGAGGATATTACAATGATCGCAAAAGAGAAGAAACAGGCTATCATCAAAGAATTTGGAAGAACAGAGGGAGATACAGGATCACCGGAAGTACAGGTTGCTATCCTTACAGCAAGAATCAACGAGCTGACAGATCACTTCAAAGCTAACCCGAAGGATCACCACTCAAGAAGAGGACTTCTTAAGATGGTTGGACAGAGAAGAGGACTTCTTGCATACCTCAAGAAAGTAGATATCGAGAGATACCGTGCTCTGATCGAGAAACTTGGTCTGAGAAAATAATAAGATTTTCCCAAAAAGAAGATCAATTGACAGATCAGAAGCTGCATCTGATGATGTGGTTTCTGGTCTGTTTCTTTTTTGTCTGAATTTTTGGTACTTTTTGGTCTTTTTTTGGAAAACTATTTACTTCTTATTATAGAATATGATATAATTTAAAAGCTTGTGGGCAGAGAAGAACCGAGACCACTGAAAAGTGTATTATCCAGCGATCACAGAGGGTTTCAATTGCTATAGAATAGTACATTTTTCAGTAGTTTCGGAGCAAATTGTTCTGCTCATATAAAACGAAGATAAGATAAAAGGAGAAAACCATGTATAAAAAGTTTGAAATGGAACTGGCCGGCAGAACACTGCGTGTAGATGTTGACCGTGTGGCAAAACAGGCGAATGGTGCAGTGCTGATGCATTATGGTGATACAACTGTACTGTGTACAGCAACAGCTTCTGATAAGCCGAGAGAAGGAATTGATTTCTTCCCACTCAGCGTAGAGTATAATGAGAGAATGTACGCTGTAGGAAAGATCCCGGGAGGATTTAATAAGAGAGAGGGTAAAGCATCTGAGAATGCGATCCTGACAGACCGTGTCATCGACCGTCCGATGCGTCCTCTGTTCCCGAAGGATTATAGAAATGACGTAACACTTGAGAACCTGGTTCTTTCTGTAGATCAGGATTGCAGCCCGGAACTTACAGCTATGCTCGGTGCTGCACTTGCAACAAGTATTTCTGATATTCCGTTTGACGGACCGATCTCTACAACACAGGTTGGACTCGTTGACGGAGAGTTCGTATTCAACCCGACAGCAGCACAGAAGGAAGTTTCCGAGCTTGCACTGACAGTTGCTTCTACAAAGGAAAAGGTTATCATGATCGAGGCCGGTGCGAAAGAAGTTCCGGAAGCGAAGATGATCGAAGCTATCTTTGCAGCACATGATCTGAACCAGGAAGTGATCGCTTTCTTTGACACGATCGTTGCAGAGTGTGGAAAGCCGAAACATGAGTATCAGAGCTTTGCTGTTCCGCAGGAACTCTTTGATGCGATCCAGGAGATCGTTCCGGCTGCTGAGATGGAAGAGGCTGTATTTACAGATGACAAGCAGACAAGAGAAGAGAATATCCGTGTGATCACAGAGAGACTCGAGGAAGCATTTGCAGACAACGAAGAGTATCTTGCGAAGCTTGGTGAGGCTGTTTACCAGTATCAGAAGAAGACAGTAAGAAAGATGATCCTCAAAGATCATAAGCGTCCGGATGGTCGTGCGATCGATCAGATCAGACCGCTTGCAGCAGAAGTAGACCTGATCCCGAGAGTTCATGGTTCTGCTATGTTCACAAGAGGACAGACACAGATCTGCACAATGACAACACTTGCTCCACTTTCTGAAGCACAGAAGCTCGACGGTCTTGATGAAGCAGAGAAGACAAAGAGATATATGCATCACTACAACTTCCCGTCCTACTCTGTAGGAGAGACAAGACCTTCCAGAGGACCGGGACGTCGTGAGATCGGACATGGAGCACTGGCTGAGAGAGCACTTCTTCCGGTACTTCCAAGCGAGTCTGAGTTCCCATATGCGATCCGTACAGTATCTGAGACATTTGAGTCTAATGGATCTACATCACAGGCAAGTGTCTGCGCATCCAGTATGTCACTGATGGCAGCAGGTGTGCCGATCAAGTCTGCTGTAGCAGGTATCTCTGCAGGACTTGTAACAGGTGAGACAGATGATGATTACCTTGTACTGACAGATATCCAGGGACTCGAGGACTTCTTCGGAGACATGGACTTCAAGGTAGCAGGTACTCACGAAGGTATCACAGCAATCCAGATGGATATCAAGATCCACGGACTGACAAGACCGATCATCGAAGAAGCAATCGCTGCTACAAAGAAAGCAAGAACTTACATCATGGATGAAGTTATGAATAAAGCAATCGCTGAGCCTAGAAAAGAAGTTGGAGAGTTTGCACCGAAGATTATTCAGATGCAGATCGATCCACAGAAGATCGGTGATGTTGTCGGACAGCGTGGTAAGACAATCAATGCAATCATCGACGAGACAGGTGTTAAGATCGACATCGATGATGAAGGAAATGTATCTATCTGCGGTACAGAGAAAGAGAACATGGAGAAAGCTGCGAAGTACATCCAGACAATCGTTACAGATTACGAAGCAGGACAGCTTTTTGAAGGAAAGGTTATCAGCATCAAAGAATTCGGAGCATTCGTTGAGTTTGCACCGGGTAAAGAAGGAATGGTACACATTTCCAAGCTTTCTAAGCAGAGAGTTGACAAGGTAGAAGACGTTGTAAGCATCGGTGATGTTGTGAAGGTTGTATGCCTTGGTAAAGATAAGATGGGAAGATTCAGCTTCAGCATGAAAGATGTTGCAGAATAAGAATCAGAAAGAATAAAAAAAGAGGAACAGAATTCAGGGAACTGGGTTTTGTTCCTCTTTTCTTGTATGTGCAAGGAATACTTTAAGAATCTTATCCATATATTGTGTAGAGAGGAGGGGTACGGACAACAACTGGAGAGGTGGACAAGATGGAAATGGAAAGACAGAACAAGAAGATGCAGGTCTGGAATCTGCTGGCAGAAAAAATCCGTAAGCTTGTAGAAGAATCCGTCAGTAATCCGGAGGAACTGCAGGAGATCAGGATACGTACAGGTCAGCCGCTGCTGATTCAGATGAGAGGGCAGGAACGGGTTCTTCCGGACCCGGCACACCCGTATCTGGTTACGAAAGAAGATATTGGTGAGACAATGGGATATATTTGTCATTATTCGCTCTATGCATATGAAAATGAGTTGAAACAGGGATTTATTACAGTGGAAGGAGGTCACAGGGTCGGGGTGGCAGGAAAAGTAATTATAGAAAATGAAAAAGTAAAAAATATACAGTATATTTCTTCGCTAAATGTAAGAATTTCTCACGAAGTACTTGGGTGTGCTGACGCATTGATTCCATATATTACGGAAAATAAACAGATTTGCCATACATTGATCATTTCTCCGCCGTGTTGCGGAAAGACTACTTTGATCCGTGATCTGATCCGTCAGATATCGGATGGAAATGAATACATAAAAGGGTGTTCTGTCGGTGTGGTAGATGAAAGATCGGAGCTTGGTGGGTGTTATCTTGGAATCGCGCAGAATCATCTGGGTACAAGGACTGATATTTTAGACTGTTGTCCGAAAGCGGAGGGGATGATCATGTTGATCCGTTCTATGGCGCCGCGTGTGATCGCAGTGGATGAAATCGGCACAAGTGAGGATATCCATGCCATTGAATATGCCATGCAGTGCGGCTGCCGGCTGATCGCGAGTGTACACAGCCTTGATATGGATGAGGCTTCTAAAAAGCCGATCCTGGGTGACCTGATCCGCAGAAGAATGTTTCAGCGTTATGTTGTGCTTGGACAGGATCACGGTCCTGGCAAGATTCGGGAAATCTATGATGAGCGGGGGCGTGTGCTGTGCAGAAATTAGTCGGATGTTTTCTGATCCTGTTGGCAACGACCGGAGCAGGATGGATGTATGGAAAAGAACTTCGGAATTATCTGGAAGAATTGAGTCATTTTCGCAGAATTATAGAACAAATAAAAGGCGAATTACTGTATGCAGGACTTCCGCTTTCGGAAATTTTTTATAATATTGCATCAAGAGAGAAGGAACCTTATGAAAACTGGCTGATGGATCTGGCATTTCAATGTCAGGGCACACAGGAAAAGCGGTTTGCTGACTTGTGGACAGATACGATAGGAAAAGATCTTCCGGAACTGAAATGGAGAGGGAAAATGAATCCTCTGATCTGCGAACCTGGGGAACTGCTTGAAATAGGAGACAGAGAAGGTGTAGTTCGTCTGCTGGAGTATCATTTAAAAAGGCTGGATATGGAAATTGAAAAGAGAACTGCGGAAACGTCTGAGAAGAAAAAGCTCGGTAGCTGGCTGGGGGCGGCAGGAGGGATTTTTCTTGTGATCCTTCTGCTTTAAAAGGGCGGGAACAAAAGGGAGAGGAGGGAGAATGTGAGCATCAATCTGATATTTAAAATTGCGGCGGTGGGAATTCTTGTATCTATTCTGAGTCAGGTTTTGAAGCATAGCGGCAGAGAGGAACAGGCATTCCTGACAAGTCTTGCAGGGCTGATTCTTGTATTATCCTGGGTTCTCCCGGCGATTTATGACTTATTTTCTTCGATCCGGCAATTGTTTTCTCTTTAAGGAGGGCGGAACAGAATTGAACAGTATACAAATCGCACTTTTGGGTGTCGTGGGAACATTACTTGCTTTGCAGTTTAAAAGTGGGAAAAGTGAATATGGCATTTATGTAAGTCTTGCAGTCAGCTTGTTTTTATTTCTTTGTATGCTTTCACGACTTGAAATCTTTGTGCGGACAGTAAAGAAAATTGCAGATTATATAAAACTGGATGCCGGACAGATGAGTATTCTGTTGAAAATGGCCGGTGTGACTTATGTGGCTGAATTTGCATCCGGAATCTGTAAAGATGCAGGGTATCAGAATATTGCTGTACAGATTGAGATTTTTACAAAGTTGACGATCCTTGCGATAGGAATGCCGGTACTTCTTTCGCTGCTGGAACTAATCGGAGATTTTCTGATATGAAAAGGGAAAAACATTTTTGGAAAAAGCTCTTCTGTTTTGTGTTTTTATTTACGGTTGTGACAGGATGTGGCAGCGTGTATGCAGCAGAGCATGGTACAGCGGAGGAAAAGGAAACAGAAGATCGTTCCGGGATGTTGGAGGATGAGCTGGAACAAATGGAAGAAAGTCTGCTGGATGAATTTGATTTCAGACAGATCGATCAGTTATCAGGAGAGACAGAACTGGGAGAAAAAGTTCGGTTTCGTGATCTTACAGAGATGCTGATCAGCGGAAATACGCAGGAATTGGGAGAAAGATTTCTTGAGTTTTTTTCAGGACAGGTGTTCTCTGTTTTTCAGAAAGGAAGAAAGAATCTGGCGCGCCTGCTGCTGATTACAGTGGCGGCTGCATTTTTCTCGAATTTTACAAGTATCTTTCAAAACAGACAGACAGCGGAAGCGGGTTTTTATATTTTGTATCTTGTTGTGATCGCAATCTGTCTGGAAGCATATCAATCGATGAATTTATATGCCGAAGAAAAAACAGGAGAGCTTGTCCAATTGATGCAGGTGTTTTGCCCAAGTTTCTTTCTGGCGGTTGCATTTACCGGAAAGAGCAGTTCGGCGTTGATGTTTTATAATACAATACTGTTCCTGATCTATCTGGTGGAACTGCTTGTACTTCACTTTCTTTTACCGGCGGTGAAGATCTACGGGATGGTGAGGGTCTTATCCTGCCTGACCGGAGAAGATCTTTTCTCAGAATTTGCAGAACTTCTGGAAAAATGTATCCAATGGAGTCTGAAAAGTATGATTGCCGCTGTGAGTGGGATCAGTCTGATCCGGGGATTTTTGAATCCGGCAATTGATTCTTTGAAAATGACTGCTGCGGGACGAACACTGGAGGCGGTTCCGTGGATCGGAGATGTTGCCGGAGGTACAATGGATGTTGCATTAGGAGTTGCAGTACTGCTTAAGAATGGAATCGGTGTAGCAGGAATGATTTTTATAGCTGTCCTGGCACTTATTCCACTGGTGGAATTTCTGATATTGGCATTTTTGTACCAACTTGTGGCGGCATTAGTCCAACCGGTTTCTGATCGGAGAATTACAACATGCATATCTGGAGTTAGTTCCGGTTATCAGCTTATGGTGAAGGTAATAGCATCCACAACACTGTTGTTTGTCTTAAGCATTGCACTTGTGGTGGCTGTAACATCTTAAGGTTTCAGAGGAGAGAGGAGGAATCTGCCGGATGCTTACACAATGGATACAAAAAATCATTTCAATGCTTCTCGTCATGAGTGCAGTTCTGCAGGTAATTCCGGGAAAAGATTATGAAAAATATATTCGTTTTTTCTGTGGACTTGTCCTGATCCTGCTTGCACTATCCCCTGTTGCGGCGTTGAAAGGACTGAAAGCAGAGCAATTTTATCAAAGGGAAGTGTATCAGCAATATGAAAAAGAAATAGAGCGGATGTCGGATTCTATAAAACGGGAGGAAATCGGAATTGGACAATAATTGGCAGGAGTGGAAAGAAAGGATCGTGGGATACACAAGGAAGATAAAACAGGCGGATCGTGGTCAGAAAAGAACAAGATTAGCCATTTTATTCCTGTGTGGACTGCTGCTTCTTGTAGTTGCGGTTCCGGTTCCGAAGACAGGGGAGGTGGATAAGGATACAAAGATTGACGGGAAATCCGGGAAAGGAGAGACGTATGAGACAGATTCCATGGCAGACTATGAAAAATATCTGGAACAGAAGACAGCGCAGACACTTGGTGTTGTAGATGGGGCGGGAAAGGTGACGGTGATGATCACATTAAAGTCTACAGGACAGAAGGTGGTTGAAAAAGATCAGCAAAGCACACATCAGACGACGAAGGAAGCAGACAGCCAGGGAGAGACAAGAGAAAGTGAAGAGAAATCTCTGGATAAAACGACCGTGTACAGTCAGGGGACAGACGGAACGCAGACTCCATATGTAAGTAAAGAAAATGCACCGGAAGTGGAGGGCATTCTTGTAATAGCAGATGGAGGTGGGAATGCAGTTGTCGCGAAGAATCTGACAGAAGCGGTGCAGGCATTATTTGGTGTAGAAGCGCATAAGATAAAAATAATGAAACGTGCGCCTACATAAAAGGAGGTTTATCTTAATGAAAGGAAAAGTGAAGAAAAACCAGTTGATCATTGTGGCACTTGCGGTTATGATCGCGGCAGCAGGATATCTGAACTACACGGGACGTCTGTTTGGCGAGAATGCGAAAGGAACAAAAGAAGCTAATGCAGATCTTACAAATCAGGAACTTTTGGATATTTCACAGGAAGATACAGAAGCAGGAAGCGAAGAAATTGAAAGTAATGATTCTGAAACAGAAGGAACACCTGGAGAGGCGGTTCTCACAAATGGTTCAGCCCAGACTACGGTAGCCCAGGCAAAAGTTACAAGAGAACAGGTGCGTGCCCAGAATAAAGAAACACTGCAGTCGATCATAGACAATACGGAGCTCAGTGAAGAGGAAAAGTCAGATGCAGTTGCACAGATGGTGGAGCTTACAAAACAATCAGAGACGGAGATGGAAATTGAGACATTGATGGCAACAAAAGGATTTTCAGAGGCAGTAGTAAGTCTGGGGGAAGATAGTGCAGATGTTGTTGTAAATGCAGAGGAGCTTACGGATGCAAACCGTGCCCAGATTGAGGATATTGTGACAAGAAAGTCGGATGTAAAGCCGGAGAAGATTGTAATTACACCAATTCATGAATAGAAAGTATATTTTTGGAAAAACTTTTTATAAAAGATTTGCTGTCAGAGAGGACTTGTGATACACTATTTACTGGTTTATTATGTAACTGTCTACAGGATGCCTGCGGACAGTTATCTATTGCGTGAAAATGATAGGAGATTAGAAATGTCAGAAATTACGAATGAGATAAAGAAAAGAAGAACATTTGCCATTATATCCCATCCGGATGCCGGTAAGACAACATTGACAGAGAAATTCCTTCTGTACGGAGGAGCCATCAACCAGGCAGGATCTGTTAAGGGAAAAGCAACTGCGAAGCATGCGGTTTCCGACTGGATGGAGATTGAGAAGGAGAGAGGTATTTCTGTAACTTCTTCTGTACTTCAGTTCAGCTATGGCGGATACTGTATTAATATTCTAGATACACCGGGACATCAGGACTTCTCAGAGGATACATACCGTACTTTGATGGCAGCGGATTCCGCAGTTATGGTTATCGATGCATCCAAGGGTGTTGAGGCGCAGACAAGAAAGCTGTTTAAAGTCTGTGTGATGCGTCACATCCCAATTTTTACATTTATCAATAAGCTCGACCGTGAGGCGAAGGATACATTTGAATTGTTAGATGATATAGAGAAAGAGCTTGGAATCGCAACTTGTCCGATTAACTGGCCAATCGGTTCCGGTAAGGAATTCAAGGGAGTTTACGACAGAGCGAAACGTGAAGTTGAGCTGTTCTCAGACACGAAAAAAGGTACTGCGATGGGTGAAGTGAAGATGATACCGATCGACGCACCGGAGACAGAAGAACTGATCGGAGCAGATGCAAAAGACATTCTTGCAGATGAGATTGAACTTCTGGACGGAGCAGCAGCTGAGTTTGATCAGGAACTGGTTGATAAGGGACAGCTTTCACCGGTATTTTTCGGATCCGCTCTTACCAACTTTGGTGTAGAGACTTTCCTGAAGCATTTCCTGAAGATGACAACCTCTCCGCTTCCGAGAAAATCAGATCATGGCGAGATTGATCCAATGACAGAAAAAGACTTCTCAGCATTTGTATTTAAGATCCAGGCGAATATGAACAAAGCCCACCGAGACAGAATTGCATTCATGAGAATCTGTTCCGGAGAATTTGAGGCCGGTATGAGTGTTTATCATGTGCAGGGAGGAAAGGATGTGCGTCTTTCCCAGCCGCAGCAGATGATGGCAAGTGAAAGAAAGATGATCGATAAGGCTTACGGCGGAGATATCATCGGAGTATTTGACCCGGGTATCTTTTCAATCGGAGATACATTGACAACATCAAAAGAGAAATTTGCTTACGAAGGAATCCCGACCTTTGCACCGGAGCACTTTGCACGTGTCCGTCAGGTTGATACGATGAAGAGAAAGCAGTTTGTAAAGGGAATCAATCAGATTGCACAGGAAGGTGCGATCCAGATCTTCCAGGAATTCAACACGGGGATGGAAGAGATCATCGTAGGTGTTGTAGGTGTACTTCAGTTTGATGTATTGAAGTATCGTCTTCAGAATGAATATAATGTGGAGATCCGTCTGGAGAATCTGCCATATGAGTACATCCGTTGGATCGAGAATGAAGAGATCGATATGGATCGCTTGAGCGGAACATCTGATATGAAGAAGATCATGGATCTGAAGGGACGTCCGCTTCTTCTCTTTGCGCATGAGTGGAGTATCCGTATGACAGAAGAGCGAAATGAAGGACTTATTTTGTCAGAATTCGGACGTTCATAAAAATCTTTTCAAATAGAAAGATTTTTGATATAATGTAGAAAGAATCAGACAAAACAGGAGGTTTTGATTATGGCAAAGGACGAAAGAAATATTTATACAATACAGAACGACGCAAGCAAAGGTGAGATTAAGATTGCAGATGAAGTTGTAGCGATCATTGCAGCGCTTGCTGCCACAGAAGTGGAAGGTGTTGCTTCCATGGCCGGAAACATCACGAATGAACTGATCGGAAAGCTCGGAATGAAGAATCTTTCCAAAGGTGTGAAGGTTGATGTACTGGAAGGTATTGTGACTGTATCCTTAGCATTGAACTTGAAGTACAATTACAGCATCGTTGAGGTGTCTGCAAGAGTGCAGGAGAAGGTTAAGAATGCAATTGAGAATATGACAGGACTTGAAGTGGCTGATGTGAACATTAAGGTTGCTGGAGTCGAGATGGAGAGTCAGGAATAAAAGCGAACAGGAAAGGAATCAGCCAACATGGTTAGAAAAGAACTTCGCGAGCACATTTTCAAGATGTTGTTTCAGATAGAATTTAATGATCCGCAGGAGATGCCGGAGCAGATTGAATACTATTTTTCTACACTGGAAGATGCAGCGGATAAGGATAAAGAATATATTAAGAGAAAATATGCAGCAGTACTTGAGAAGACAGAAGAGATTGATGAACTGATCAATGCCAATGCAAAGGGATGGAAGACAACAAGAATGAACAAAGTAGATCTGTCCATTCTGAGACTTGCGGTATATGAGATGAAGTGGGATGACGAGGTACCGGTAGGAGTTGCAATTAACGAGGCGGTAGAACTGACAAAGATGTTCAGTTCAGATGAGGCTCCGTCATTTATCAACGGAGTACTTGGCAAGATTGCGCGTTCACTGGAAGAGACAAAAGAATGAAAAATGTCTATACGGTGAAGCAGGTTAATTCTTATATTAAGAATATGTTCACCCAGGACTTCATGCTGAACCGAATCTATGTAAAGGGTGAGGTGTCTAATTTAAAGTACCACACATCAGGGCATATATATTTTTCATTGAAAGACGAGTCCGGCACGATAGCCTGCGTGATGTTCGCAGGCTCAAGGTCTGGGCTTTCTTTTCATATGGAGGAAGGACAGCAGGTAGTAGTGCTGGGTGCGGTCAGCGTCTATGAACGGGATGGAAAGTATCAGCTGTACGCAAGAGAGATCATTTTAGACGGTGCGGGACTTTTGTATGAAAGATTCGAGGCACTGAAGAAGGAACTCGAAGAGATGGGAATGTTTGCAGCAGAGTATAAACAGCCGATTCCACGCTATGCACGTACGATCGGGGTTGTGACCGCACCGACAGGAGCAGCGATCAGAGATATCATCAATGTGGCAAAGAGAAGGAATCCATTTGTCCAGATCCTGCTTTATCCTGCACTGGTACAGGGTGATGGTGCCGTGAGCAGTATCGTGAAAGGGATCCATATGTTGGAAGAGAAGCAGGTGGATGTCATGATCGTCGGAAGAGGCGGAGGAAGCATTGAAGATCTGTGGGCATTCAATGAGGAGGCTGTTGCGCGTGCGATTTTTGACTGTCGTGTTCCGGTGATCTCTGCAGTCGGACATGAGACAGATACAACGATTGCCGATTATGTGGCAGACTTAAGAGCACCAACACCATCCGCAGCGGCAGAGCTTGCAGTGTATGAATATTCCGAAGTGAAAGAACAGATCCTTAATTGTGAGAGTTTACTTCGAAGAGCAATAAATCAGAAGTTGCTAAACGAGCGTATGCATCTGGAGCACAGCAGATTGAAACTTCAGGCACTCCATCCAAGACAGAAACTCAATGAGAAGAGACAGAGAGCAGTTGACGCTGAGAATATACTGCGCTCGCTTATGGAACGGCATCTGACAAAAGAAAAGCACAGACTCGCACTTTGTGCAGAACGGATGAAAGGGTTGTCTCCGCTTGAGAAATTAAGTCAGGGGTATTCTTATGTTTGCAATGCACAAGGACAGAATATAAAGAAAACAGATCAGGTAAGAGAAGGAGATTTGTTGCAGATTTATGTAACGGATGGACAGATTGAGACTTACGTTACAGGCACTGTAAAACTAGAAGGGGAAAGAGGACAAAGTTCCCATAAACAGTAACCGGGAGGAAATGATGAAAGACACGAAGAAGATAGAACAGGCTGCAAGTCTTGAGGAGTTATTTGAGAGACTGGATCGCGTCATTGGCGGACTGGAAGGAGAGGAACTTTCTCTTGAAGATTCTTTTAATTTATATCAGGAAGGTATGGAACTTGTGAAGTGTTGTAATCGTACGATTGACGATGTGGAAAAGAAGGTTCTTGCCTTAGATGAGAATGGAGAGAGTCATGAATTTTAAAGAAGAACAGAAAGAAAAAGTAGAAAAAATTGAAGCGATACTCAGAGAATATCTTCCGGAAGCAAACGGATATCAGAGTGTGATCATGGAAGCAATGGAATACAGTCTGATGGCAGGAGGCAAGCGCCTTCGCCCAATGCTGATGATGGAAACATACCGTCTGTTTGGTGGAGAGACAGAAGTGATTTATCCGTTTATGGCAGCAATGGAGATGATCCATACCTATTCACTGGTTCATGATGATCTCCCGGCAATGGATAATGATGAGTACCGTAGAGGAAGAAAGACGACACATATCGTTTATGGAGAAGATATGGGAATCCTTGCGGGGGATGCGCTTTTAAACTATGCATTTGAGACAGCATGCAAGGCATTTGAGCAATTTCCAGAGGAAAGCCTTAGAATCGGACAAGCGCTGAGAGTTCTGGCAAGAAAGGCAGGAATCTATGGTATGATCGGTGGACAGGTTGTAGATGTGAAAGAATCCGGACATCAGATTGATGAGGAAGTTCTTGACTTTATTTTCAGACTGAAGACAGGCGCACTGATCGAGTCTGCTATGATGGTTGGAGCAATCCTTGCGGGAGCATCAAAAGAAGATGTGAAGAGCATGCAGAAAGTCGCAGGAAAGATCGGAATGGCATTCCAGATCCAGGACGATATTCTGGATGTGACAAGCACGACAGAGCAGCTTGGCAAGCCGGTACATAGTGATGAGAAGAATGAAAAGACAACATATGTAACACTTAAAGGAATCGAACAGGCTCATAAAGATGTGGAACGTATGACAGAAGAAGCAATCGACGAACTGAAAAAGTTCCCTGCCGGGGATAATTTCCTTGAGCAGCTTTTGAAATCTCTTGTATATAGAGAAAAATAAGATTGTCGGTGAGGAGGAACTTATGGCACTTGAAAAGATTCAAAAGGCCAACGATATAAAAGAACTGACAGAGGAAGAGCTGAAAGAATTATCGGATGAGATCCGGCGGTTTCTGATCGAAAAGATCAGTGTGACCGGAGGACATCTGGCATCCAATCTCGGAGTTGTTGAGCTTACGATGGCATTGCATAAAGTACTTCATTTCCCAGAGGATAAACTGATCTGGGATGTGGGACATCAGTCTTATACACACAAGCTTCTGACAGGAAGAAAAGAAGGATTTGATGATCTTAGAAAATACGGAGGAATGAGTGGATTCCCTAAGAGAAAAGAAAGTAAATGTGATGCGTTTGATACAGGACACAGTTCAACTTCAATCTCAGCAGGGCTTGGTTATGTGGCCGCAAGAGAGCTTCAACAGGAGCATTATAACGTTGTATCTGTGATAGGAGATGGTTCTATGACCGGCGGTATGGCATATGAAGCATTGAATAACGCTTCCAGATTGAAAAGTAATTTTATTATTGTACTCAATGATAATAATATGTCCATTTCCAAGAATGTGGGTGGTATGTCAAATTACCTGAATGGGCTTCGGACGACACAGGTATACTCAGACCTGAAGAGAGGTGTCGAAGATACGATTAAGAGAATTCCCGGCAAAGGAGAACGGATCGTCCATCAGGTGAAGAAGACGAAGAGCGGGATCAAACAATTATTTGTTCCGGGAATGTTTTTTGAGGATATGGGAATTACATATCTGGGTCCTGTAGACGGACATGATCTGAAGACATTAACAAAGACATTGAATGAAGCAAAACGGGTAAATCATGCAGTTCTTGTACATGTTGTGACGAAGAAGGGAAAAGGTTATCTTCCGGCAGAGACGAATCCGTCAAAATTCCATGGCACAGGACCTTTTGATGTGACAACAGGAGAAACGATCGGAGGATCGGGGAAGGATTCTTATACAGATATTTTTTCCAAAGTGCTTGCAGATATCGGAAAGAAGGACGAGAAGGTTGTAGCTATTACTGCAGCAATGGCAGACGGAACAGGACTTTCCAGATTCGCAAAGCTATTTCCGGAAAGATTCTTTGATGTAGGAATTGCAGAAGAGCATGCGATGACATTTGCGGCAGGACTTGCTGCAGGGGGAATGAAGCCTGTTTTTGCGGTGTATTCATCTTTCTTACAGAGAGCATTTGACCAGACGATCCATGATGTCTGTCTTCAGAATCTGCCGGTTGTGATTGCAGTGGACCGCGCAGGTCTTGTTGGAAGTGACGGAGAGACACATCAGGGAGTCTTTGACTTATCATTTTTATCATCGATCCCGAATCTTTCAATCCTGTCACCAAAGAACCGCTGGGAGATGGCAGATATGGTGCGCTTTGCAGTGGATTTCCAGTACCCGGTTGCGCTTCGTTATCCAAGAGGAGAAGCATACGAAGGACTGAAGGAATTCCGTGCTCCGATCGAATATGGAAAGAGTGAGCTTCTATATGAAGAGAGTGAGATTGCGGTAATGTTTGTCGGACATATGTCTTTCCTTGCAGAACAGGTGCGTGAGGATCTTAAGGCAGCAGGGTATCAGTGTAGTCTGATCAATGCAAGATTTGTGAAACCTCTGGATACAGAAATGATCCGGAAAATTTCAGAAAATCACAGGATCCTTGTGACAATCGAGGAAAATGTGCTTACAGGTGGATTTGGTGAGCAGGTAGAAGATTTTGTAATGCGTGAGGATATCCCATTGAAAGTTCGCACAATCGGTATTTCAGATGATTATGTTGAGCATGGAAATGTAGATGTCTTAAGAAAAGAAGTTGGTCTCGACAGAGAGAGTATTGTAAAAAAGGTCATTGCAGATGATCGGAGAATAAAGGAAGAAAAGTAACATGAAAGAACGTTTGGATGTATTGCTTGTAAAGAGAAATCTAGCGGATTCTAGAGAAAAAGCAAAAGCAATTATTATGTCGGGAAATGTATTCGTAGAAGGTCAAAGAGAAGACAAGGCCGGAACAACATTTCCGGAGGAGGTAAATATTGAGGTACGCGGACATGTTCTCCCCTATGTGAGCCGTGGAGGTCTTAAGCTTGAGAAAGCAATGAAAGAATTCCATGTGACAGTAGATGGAAAGGTCTGTACAGATGTTGGATCTTCCACTGGCGGATTCACAGACTGTATGCTTCAGAATGGAGCAAAGAAAGTATTTGCCATCGATGTGGGAAGAGGACAGCTGGATTGGAAGCTGCGTCAGGATCCGAGAGTGGTATGTATGGAGAAGACGAATATCCGTTATGTGACTCCGGAAGATCTTGGAGAGCCTGTTGATTTTTCGTCGATTGATGTTTCGTTCATCTCTCTCACAAAAGTGCTTGGTGCAATCAGAGCGTATCTGACAGATGATGGAGAGATCGTAGCATTGATCAAACCACAGTTTGAAGCAGGACGTGAGAAGGTTGGAAAGAAAGGTGTTGTGCGAGAAAAGAGTACGCATCATGAAGTAATCGAGAAAGTGACAGAATTTGCGGTATCCATCGGATTTTCCGTACTTGAGATCACATTCTCTCCAATCAAGGGACCAGAAGGAAATATCGAATACCTTGTACATTTGAAGAAATGTCCGGAAGAGGAAGCAAAGATTGAGACAAAGGAACTGGATCAGGTAGTGGATGAAGCATTCGCTGCTCTGGCAAAGTAAAAAGGTGATGGTATGGAATCTTTTTATATCATAACAAATCAATTAAAAGACAGAGATTATTCTGTTACGATTGAGATAAAAGATTATATTGAGAGAAAAGGCAAACGTGTTATTCTTGCTCAAAAGGATGAGGAAGGATTTATTGTTCCGGGAACGATTCCGGAGGACGTTGATTGCGGACTGGTTTTAGGTGGGGATGGAACTCTGATCCGTGCAATACGTGACCTGGAAGGAAATAAACTTCCGCTTCTTGGAATCAATATCGGAACATTGGGGTATTTGGCAGATGTAGAATTGAAAGATTATAAATCTGCGATTGACAGACTTTGCGAGGAAGAGCCTAAAGTTGAGAAACGTATGATGTTGGAGGGGACAATGTCATCCGGTGAAAAAGATCTGGCGGTAAATGATATCGTCCTGACAAGAGAAGGGAATCTTCGTATTGTTCAGTTTAATGTGTATGTGAATGGGACACTGTTGAACACATATCAGGCAGACGGTGTGATCATCTGTACACCGACGGGAAGTACAGGATATAATCTTTCCGCAGGTGGACCGGTGGTAGAGCCAACAGCAAGTCTGATCGTTATCACTCCAATCTGCTCCCATGCACTTAACACAAGCAGTGTGGTGCTTTCAGCAGAGGATGATGTTGAAGTTGAGATTTGCGAGGGCCGTTATGGAAGGCAGGAGAAAGTAGCTTTATGTTATGACGGCGCTGTGCAGAGACAATTGGTTAGCGGAGACAGAGTGAAGATCAGAAAATCAGATGCCAAAGCGCATCTTGTAAAATTAAGTGAAGAAAGTTTTATGATAACAATGCGCGAGAAGATGAAAGGAAATTGATACTATGAAAGTGAGCCGACATGCAAAGATAATTGAATTGATCAGTCAGTATGACATAGAGACGCAGGAGGAACTGGCAGAATATCTGAATAATGCCGGCTTCAAGGTCACACAGGCAACGGTATCCAGAGATATCAGAGATCTGAAGCTGACAAAGCTGTCTGTAAACGGTGGGCGTCAGAAGTATATTGTCCATAGACAGGAAGAGGATGGAATGAGCGAAAAATATATCCGTGTACTTTGTGACGGATTTGTTTCCATGGATATGGCACAGAATATCCTTGTGATTAAAACAGTTGCCGGAATGGCAATGGCGGTTGCTGCTGCAGTAGATGCAATGAAATGGAATGAAGTGGTCGGATGTATTGCAGGAGATGACACGATCATGTGTGCAATTCGTACAGTTGAAGATACAGCTGTAGTAATGGAGAATATAAGGAAATTGGTTTCAAGGAAAGCATAGGTGATATATGTTACAGAATCTGTATGTGAAAAATCTTGCTTTGATTGATGAAACAGAAGTTGAGTTTGGGGAAGGATTGAATATTCTGACCGGTGAAACCGGAGCAGGAAAGTCAATCCTTCTTGGCTCTGTTACGCTTGCACTGGGTGGAAAATACAATGCACAGATGCTTCGAAACGGGGCAAAAAGCGGATTGGTAGAACTTACTTTTCATATCAAAGAAGAAAAGATTTTAAAGAAGCTGGAGGCCTTGGACATTTATCCGGAAGACGGATATCTGACATTGAGCCGCCGCCTTTTAGAAGGCAGAAGTGTCAGTAAGATTAACGGTGAGACAGTGAATATGAGCGTCCTTAAAGATGTAGCCAGTCTTTTGATCGATATTCATGGACAGCATGATAATCAGACATTGCTTCATCGAAAGAATCATTTGACACTGCTTGATCTTTATGGGAAAGAACAGACGAATCCGTTAAAAGAGAAAATGGCTTCCTGCTATCAGGAATGGAAGGCAGTATGTAAGAAGGTGGAACAATCCTCGCTAGATGAAGAGAGCCGCAGAAGAGAACTTTCTCTTGCTGAATTTGAAGTAAATGAGATTGAAGAAGCAGCGCTTAAAGAAGGCGAAGATGAATTTCTAGAAGAACAGTATCGCAAGATGACAGACAGCAGAAAACTCACAGAAGGAGTTGCAGAAGCGTATCAGTATACTGCAGAGGACGAACGTGGAAATGCAAGTGATTACTTAAGCCGTGCAATCCGAAGCCTTCAGGAAGCAGCATCTTTTGATGAAAAGGGAAGCCAGCTTTACGATCAGATCGTGGAGATCGATAGTCTGCTGAATGATTTTAACCGGGATCTGGCAGAATATGCAAAGAGTTTTGAATATTCGGAAGAAGAGTTTTCAGAAGTTGAGTCCCGCCTGAATGAAGTGAATCATTTAAAGGCAAAATATGGAAATACTGTCAGTGATATCCTTGCATATTGTGAGGAAAAAAGGCAGAGACTATCGGAACTGGAAGATTACGATTCTTTTATGCAGGAACTTTTGGAGAAGCAGGAGAAAGCAGAAAAGCAGATGGAAAAAGCTGCGATGGAACTACATGAAGTGCGTGAACAAAACGCAGTTAAATTTGCCGAGGAGATTGTTCATCAGATGTCGGAACTGAATTTCCTGGATGCACGTTTTGAAATTCGTTTAACAGAAGCAAAAAGTTATTCCGCACAAGGAAAAGATGATGCAGAGTTTTATCTGTCGGTTAATCCGGGAGAACCTGTGCGTCCACTGGGGGATGTCGCATCCGGAGGAGAGCTGTCCCGTATTATGCTTGCAATAAAAACTGTACTTGCAGATGAAGAAGATACGCCGACTTTGATATTTGATGAGATTGATAGTGGAATATCAGGAATCACAGCAGGTCGTGTCGGTGAGAGACTGCAGTTGATCGGAAAGAGTCGTCAGGTAATTTGTATTACACATCTTTCACAGATCGCAGCGGCAGCTGATGTTCATTTTTGTATTCATAAAGAAGCAGAAGATAATTCTGTGAGAACACAGATCGAGAGACTTGATCAGGAAGATTCTGTTGCAGAGCTTGCAAGGCTTCTTGGTGGAGCAAATGTAACAGATGGAATTATAGACAGTGCCAGAGAAATGAAAGAACTGGCAAAAAGAGAAAAATAATACCAGTGTGAAAAGAAGAAGATCCACACATACTAAGAGCAGATGTAAACAGCATCTGCTCTTAATATTTGCAAGAGAGGAGTGTGGATCATGAAAGAACGCAGGAAAAGGAATATGAGCAGGACAGGTCTGTTGTTTTTGTTCTGTCTGTTGATGCTATGTGGCTGTACGCATATTACAGAATTTATGGAAAATACAGAAGTCAGTGGCCGGGAGGTGGAAAGTCTGGCTGCAGAAAAGGAAGAAGATACGGTTCTGCTTGGAGGAATGCCGGTTGGAATTTATATGGAAACGGATGGTGTACTGGTTTTAGACACGGAGAAAATGACAGGTATGGATGGAAAGGAATATATACCTGCGCAGGGTGTGGTAAGTTCCGGTGATTATATTACGGAAGTGAATCACCAGAAGATTGAAGGGAAAAAACAGTTGATGGATCTGGTGGAACATCTGGATGGAGAGAAGGTCCTTCTGACAGTCAGACGTGAAAATACAATATTAGAAAAGAAATTGACTCCTGTGCAGATTTCAAAAGGAAATTATCGCCTGGGAATCTGGGTAAGAGATAATGTACAGGGACTTGGGACGATCACATTTTTGACAAAAAATAACAGATTCGCAGCACTGGGACATGGCATTCATGATGTTGATACAAGTACACTTCTTACGATCAAAAGAGGAACGCTTTATAGAACCAGTATTCAGAAAGTGCAAAAGGGAAGCAAAGGGAATCCGGGAACAATGGAAGGGATTATTGTTTATAATCGGTTTCATCAGCTTGGAGTGATTGAGAAAAATACGGATGCGGGTATTTATGGAGAATTAAATTCAGACAGAAGCTGGATAGGAGAAGAGGTTCCTATACAGGTAGCGGAAAAAGAGGAAATAAAGACGGGGGAGGCAAGGATTCGCTGCTACATTGACGGGGAGGTGAAAGAATACTCAATCCGTGTAACGCAAATTGATAAAGAATCTGACCAGGTGAACAAAGGAATGGTAATTCAGGTGACAGATACGGAATTGCTGGAAAAGACAGGGGGTATTATTCAGGGGATGAGTGGAAGTCCCATCATTCAGAATGGAAAACTGATCGGAGCTGTAACTCATGTGTTTGTACAAGATTCGACAAAAGGATACGGTATTTTTATTGAAAACATGTTGAAAGAGGAAGAATCGTGAAAAGGGTCGAAAAGGATGTCGAAATACTACTGCAAGATTTTCTTGAATCCGACAAAAAAGCTGGAATATAATACACAAGTGGTGTAACAAGACAAACGTTCTCAGAAAAAGGAGAGAAGAAGATGGAACATTTGAAAATAGCCATTGCTGATGATAACCAGAAAATTTTGGACCTTTTGGATCGTGTGATCGGGATGGAAAAAGACATGAATCTGGTCGGAAAGGCGAAAAATGGTGAAGAGATGTGTCAGATCATCAAAGATAAACAGCCGGATGTTGTTCTTCTCGACCTGATTATGCCGAAAATGGATGGATTGACGGTTATGGACCGGATCAATCATGACAAAACTGTCAGCAAGCATCCATATTTTATCGTAATCACAGCAGTTGGGCAAGAAAAGATTACAGAAGATGCTTTTAATAAAGGCGCAAATTACTATATGATGAAACCGTTTCAAAATGAGATGCTGTTAGAACGAATCCGAAGTGCGGGACGGATGCCACACGGTATGGAAACAAGAAACTCTGAGGCGACATCTGAAAACAGAGGAGAAAGTCTGGAGACACGAGTGACAAATATGCTGCATGAAATCGGAATACCGGCTCATATTAAGGGGTATCATTATCTGAGGGATGCGATTATGATGGCGGTAGATGATATGGATGTGCTCAATGCAATCACAAAGATCCTGTATCCAACCGTCGCAAAGAAGTACCAGACAACATCAAGCAGAGTAGAACGTGCGATCCGACATGCGATTGAAGTGGCATGGAGCAGAGGAAAGCTGGACACTCTGGATGAACTTTTTGGGTATACGGTAAGCAATGGAAAAGGGAAACCGACAAATTCTGAATTTATTGCTCTGATCGCAGATACAATACAATTGGAATACAGGCATGGGAAATAAGAAGTAAATTACAATGAGAAATCCTTTGCATTATGATAAAAATGCGGTATAATATTTTATAAGTAATTGCCGAAAGAGGGCAAGTGAAAGTGGAGGATCTAAGTATGAAAAACATTTTGTTCGCTTCATCAGAATGTGTACCATTTATAAAGACCGGAGGTCTTGCTGACGTTGTAGGTTCGCTTCCAAAAGATTTTGATAAAGAGAAATATGACTGCCGTGTAGTTTTACCTAAGTACATGTGTATGAAACAGGAGTGGGTAGACCGCCTGGAGTATATCACAAACTTCTACATGGATTTTGCAGGAGAGGATCGCTATGTCGGAATCTTTAAGACAGAATTAAACGGAGTTACATTTTATTTTATTGATAACGAATTTTATTTTTCAGGATTTGCTCCATATGATGGAGATCCGAAGTGGAATATTGAAAAATTCTCTTTCTTCTGTAAGGCAGTTTTAAGTATTCTTCCGGTTATTGGGTTCCGTCCGGATCTGATTCACTGTCATGACTGGCAGACAGGTCTGATTCCGGTATATCTGGATAATTTCCGTTTCTTTGGAGAATATTACAGAGGAATCAAGACAGTTATGACAATACATAACCTGAAGTTCCAGGGGGTATGGGATACAAAGACTGTACAGGGAATCACAGGACTTCCGGATTATTATTTCGTTCCGGATAAGCTTGAGGCATACAAAGATGCTAATATGCTCAAAGGCGGTATTGTTTATGCAGATAAGGTGACAACAGTAAGCCACAGCTATGCAGAAGAGATCAAGACACCGTTCTATGGAGAAGGTCTTGACGGACTGATGGCAGCAAGATCAAATGATCTTTGTGGTATTGTGAATGGTCTGGATTACAATGACTGGAATCCGGATACAGATCATAGAATCGCAAAGACATTTAACGTTGAGAATTTCCGGAAAAACAAACCGGTGAATAAGGCTGCTCTTCAGGAAGAACTTGGACTGGATAAAGACAATCATGTAATGTTGATCGGAATCGTTTCCCGTTTGACAGACCAGAAAGGATTTGATTTGATTGATTATATGATGGATGAGATGTGTCAGGATGCAGTGCAGATTGCAGTACTTGGAACAGGAGATCCGAAATATGAGAATATGTTCCGTCACTTTGCATGGAAGTATGCAGGAAAGGTTTCAGCGAATATTTTCTATTCCGATGATCTTTCTCACAGACTTTATGCCGGATGTGATGCATTCCTTATGCCATCCTTATTCGAACCATGCGGACTCAGCCAGCTGATGAGTCTGAGATACGGAACACTTCCGATCGTTCGTGAGACAGGAGGATTGAAAGATACTGTAGAACCGTACAATGAGTTTGAGAAGACAGGTACAGGATTCAGTTTCTCTAATTATAATGCGCATGAGATGTTGAACACTGTACGTTATGCAGAAAGAATCTATTATGATAAGAAACGTGACTGGAACAGGATGATCGAGCGTGCGATGGCTCAGGATTTCTCATGGATGAATTCCGCAAGACAGTATGAAGATCTGTACAGAAGTCTGATCGGAGAATAAGAATTATAAGAAGTAACAAAGAAGTAACAAAGAAGTAATACAAGAGTAACACAAGAGCAAGGAGTAACAGACCCGATGAAAATTATTGACAAACTGAACCAGAAAGGCATCCACATTTCTTTCGAGGTGTTTCCGCCGAAGACAGATGCAGGATTTGACAAAGTATTATCAGCAACAGATGAGATTGCCAAACTGAACCCATCTTATATCAGCGTAACCTATGGAGCCGGTGGCGGAACAAGCAAGAACACAGCGAAGATCGCATCCCATATTAAGGATGATCTCGGAGTGATGAGTCTTGCACATCTGACATGTGCTTCATCCACAAAAGAAGAAGTTGGAGAGGTAATTGAAAACCTGAAGGCTCATGGAATCGAGAATATTCTCGCTTTACGAGGAGATATTCCGGAAGGCATGACATTCCCTGATGGAGATCGATTCCATTATGCTTATGAACTGGTACAGGAAATCAAGAAACATGGGGATTTCTGTATTGGTGCAGCATGTTATCCGGAAGGACATGTGGAGCAGGAACATAAAGAGGATGATATCCGTTATCTGAAACAGAAGGTAGACAGTGGAGTTGATTTCCTTACAACACAGATGTTCTTTGATAATGATATCCATTATAATTTCCTGTACAGAATCAGAGAAGCAGGGATCACAGTTCCGGTTCTGCCGGGAATCATGCCGATCACCAGTGCTGCTCAGATGAAGCGAAGCCAGGAACTTTCCGGAACAGTATTTCCGAGAAGATTTCTTGCAATATTAGATCGCTTCGGAAGTTCTCCGGATGCGATGAAGCAGGCAGGAATTGCCTATGCAACAGATCAGATTATTGATCTTCTTGCGAACGGTGTGAACAATATTCATATTTATTCTATGAATAAGCCGGAAATTGCAGTAGCAATTATGAATAATCTTTCCGAGATTATCAAGTGTTAAGAAAGTGGATGACCAGATGATAGAGACAGAGAAGAGAGTACGTGAAGCAGTTCGTTATCTGGGATTTGGAAGAAATGAGGCAGATGAGCGAACCTTGGAACTGATCCAACAGTCTTTCAAAGACCTGGAACAGGAAGCAGGGCCTAAGTCCATCTGCCAAATTTTTGACCTGAATCATACAGAAGACGGAAGACTGGTTATTGGACAGATGGAGATTCAAAGTAAGAGCCTGAGTAGAAATCTGAAAGGATGCCGTCGGGTTGTTCTTTTTGGAGCAACACTTGGCGCCGGAGTTGACCGGCTGATGCGCAGGATCTCTTTGACAGACATGGCAAGAGCAGTTGTTTTGCAGTCCTGTGCAGCAGCAATGTTAGAAGAATATTGCGATGAATGTCAGAAGAAGATTGCGGCAGAGCTTGAAGAAGAACATTTGTATTTAAGACCGAGATTCAGTCCCGGATATGGAGATTTTGACATCTGTTATCAAGAACCGATCGTACGAATGTTGAATTGTGCAAAGACAATCGGGCTGACTTTGACAGACAGCTTTATGATGACACCAACAAAGTCGGTAACAGCAGTAATTGGAATCAGTACACAGAAGGACAGATGTCCAATCTCAGGATGTGAGGTCTGTACAAAAAAAGATTGTGAATACCGACGATAAGCAAGAGATAAGAGAGGAAGGATTGATACAAGAAGATGATACGAGAACGCCTGGGAAAAGAGTTATTATATTTTGACGGCGGAATGGGAACCTTGCTTCAGGCAAAGGGACTTCAGCCGGGAGAGTTACCGGAGACATGGAATGTTACACATGCGGATGAGATCAAAAACATTCACAAACAATATATTTCAGCAGGAAGTGATATTGTACTTGCGAATACATTTGGAGCGAATGCATTGAAATTCCATTGCGATGATTTTCCATTGGAAGAAATTATCCGTCTTGCGATCGGGCATGTGAAGGATGCGGCTGAAGAGGCAGGTGGTGGAAGAAGAATCTACACAGCACTGGATATCGGACCGACAGGAAAGCTTTTAAAACCGATGGGTGATCTGGATTTCGAGACAGCGTATGAGACATTCAAAGAAGTTATGATCCTCGGAGAGAAAGCCGGTGCGGATCTGATCCATATTGAGACCATGAGTGACACTTATGAACTGAAGGCAGCAGTGCTTGCAGCGAAAGAGAATACATCTCTTCCGGTTTTCGCTACGACGATTTTTGACGAGCGTGGAAAGCTTCTGACCGGAGCAGATGTTCCGTCTGTTGTGGCAATGCTTGAAGGATTAAGGATTGATGCCCTTGGAATCAACTGTGGAATGGGACCGGAGCAGATGCTGCCGATCCTGGAGCAGATCATGAAGTATTCCTCTGTGCCTGTGATCGTCAAACCGAATGCAGGTCTTCCTAAGCAGAAAGACGGAGAAACTTATTACGATGTTTCTCCGGAAGAATTTGCTTCTGTTATGTGTCATGTTGTTGATCTTGGGGCAGTTGTGATCGGGGGATGCTGCGGAACAACTCCTGCACATATTGCAGAGATGGTGAAGCAGTGTAAAGACATTCCGGTGAAGCCGATTGAGAAGAAAAGTTATACTGTAGTATCTTCTTATGGTCAGAGTGTGTTCCTTGGAACCGGATCAAAGATTATTGGTGAACGTATTAATCCAACCGGAAAGAAACGCTTTAAACAGGCGCTTAAGGAACATGATCTTGATTATATTTTAAAAGAAGGAATTGCACAGCAGGATAACGGTGCACATATTCTGGATGTTAACGTAGGACTTCCGGATATTGACGAGCCGACATTGATGAAGGAAGTTGTCCAGGAACTTCAGAGTGTGACGAATCTTCCGCTTCAGATTGATACGGTTGATACGGTTGCGATGGAGAATGCACTTCGCATTTACAATGGTAAGGCGATGGTCAATTCAGTCAGTGGAAAGCAGGAGTCAATGGATGCAGTGTTTCCACTGATCCGGAAGTATGGCGGTGTTGTGATCGGCCTGGCACTTGATGAAGACGGAATCCCGGCAACAGCCGAGGGACGTGTACAGATTGCGAAGAAGATTATCGCAGAGGCAGCAAAATACGGTATCGAGAAGAAAGATATTGTAATTGATGCCCTGGCAATGACGATCAGTTCAGAACCGGAAGGAGCAAAGGTGACACTTGAGACACTTCGCAGACTTCGTGATGAAGTTGGTGTGTGTACCGTGCTTGGTGTATCAAATATTTCTTTCGGTCTCCCAAGCAGACCGATTGTAAACTCCATCTTTTATACGATGGCAATGCAGAATGGTCTGAGCGTTGGAATTATCAATCCGAACTCGGAGGATATGATGAAGGCATGGTATGCATACCATGCACTGATGAATCTGGACAGCAACTGTGAGAATTATATTAATAAATATGCACAGCAGCCGGGAACAGCTCCGGTCTTGGCAACAGGTTCAGCTCACAAGATGACACTGAAAAGTGCAATTGAAAGAGGACTTCGTGAAGAGGCGAACAGCATTACATCTGAGATGATCCAGGAGAAAGATGGTCTGGAGATCATTAACGAAGAGTTGATCCCGGCACTGAATACGGTAGGCGAAGGATTTGAGAAGGGAACCGTCTTTTTGCCACAGCTACTGATGAGTGCCGAAGCGGCCAAGGCAGCATTTGCGGTGCTTAAAGAGAAAATGGAAAGCAGCGGAGAAGTGCAGGAGAAGAAAGGAAAGATCATTCTTGCGACAGTAAAAGGGGATATTCATGATATCGGTAAAAATATCGTGAAGGTTCTGCTTGAAAACTATAGTTTTGATGTGATCGATCTTGGAAAGGATGTTCCGCCGGAGACAATCGTTGATACAGTACTTGAGCAGGAGATTCATCTGGTAGGACTGAGCGCGCTGATGACTACGACCGTTGTGAGTATGGAAGAGACGATCAGACAGCTTAGAGAGAAAGCTCCGAATTGCCTTGTGATGGTAGGAGGAGCTGTTCTGAATCAGGAGTATGCTGATATGATAGGAGCTGATTTTTATGGCAAAGATGCCATGCAGTCGGTTCATTATGCACAGAGAGTTTTTGGAACTAAAGAATAGGAGGAGATCAAAAATGAGAGGATTACAGACACCGGTTCGTGCAATTCGAAGACAAGTGTTTACAGAAGTTGCCAAGCTTGGATTTAAAGCAAATGCAGAGACATTGGTAGCAGATATGGAAGCAATTCCATATGAAATCGTTGGAGAAGATTCAGAAGTAAAATACCGTGAGAGTATTTATCGTGCGAGAGCAGTCGTAAGAGAAAGACTTCGTCTTGCAATGGGACTTTCCCTTCGCCCGGAGAATAAACCGGTCCACTTGACAGCAGGCGTTGAGGCCAGTAATATTTCTGAGAAATACTATGAGCCACCGCTGATGCAGGTGATTCCGTCCGGATGCGAGAGCTGTGAGGAGAATAAATACGAGGTCAGCAATGTATGTAAGGGATGTCTTGCACATCCATGTCAGGAAGTCTGTCCCAGAGGTGCTATTTCCATGGTGAATGGAAAGTCATTTATCGATCAGGATAAATGTATCAAGTGTGGAAAGTGTAAATCTGTCTGTCCATACGATGCGATTGCCAAGAAAGAACGTCCTTGCAAGAAAGCATGTGGAGTGAATGCAATTACATCGGATAAATTAGGACGTGCTTATATTGATGCTGACAAATGTGTTTCCTGCGGAATGTGTATGGTGAGCTGCCCGTTTGGTGCGATCTCTGACAAGTCGCAGATCTTCCAGCTGGCTCGTGCACTTTCAGAAGGAGAAGAGATTGTGGCTGAGGTAGCACCGGCATTTGTCGGTCAGTTTGGATCGAATATTAATGTGAGAAATTTCAAGGCAGCTCTTGAAGAACTCGGATTTTCAGAGACATATGAGGTTGCTCTTGGAGCGGATATCGGAGCAATTGCAGAAGCACATCATTATGTGAATAAAGTGACAACCGGAGAACTTCCATTTCTTCTGACATCCTGTTGTCCATCCTGGGCAATGCTTGCGAAGAAGTTCTTCCCGGATCTGATCGATCAGATCTCACAGGAACTGACTCCGATGGTTGCAACAGCACGAACAATCAAACAGGAACATCCGAATGCAAAGGTTGTATTTATCGGACCTTGTGCAGCGAAGAAGCTGGAAGCTTCCAGACGTACAGTGAGAAGTGATGTGGATTTCGTTGTTACATTTGAAGAATTGCAGGCAATGTTTGATGCGAAGGGAATCGATCTGACAGCTTATGAGGCAGAGTCTTCTTTCCATGATGCGACAGGAGCCGGACGTGGATACGCCTGTGCAGGAGGAGTTGCAAAGGCAATCGAAGAATGTATTAACGAGTATTACCCTGGAACGCAGGTTAATATTGAGCATGCGGAAGGTCTGGCAGAATGTAAGAAGATCCTGACACTTGCCAAAGCCGGAAGAATGAACGGATGTCTGATCGAGGGTATGGGATGTCCTGGCGGATGTGTTGCAGGAGCTGGAACGAATATTCCAATCCCGACTGCGAAGAAGGATGTCGCAGCTTATGTCAAAAACTCAAGCAGAGCACTTCCACCGAAAGAACTGGAAGAAATTGAATTAAAATAAGTAAATATACGGACAATAACCGGCCTCCGCTTTACAAACGGAGGCTGTTGTGGTATATTACAAAATAGGCTTTTTATGAGCGAAAGAGGAGGATGGATGTATGCAGCCATACGGAGTAAACCAATTAAGAAAAATGTTTTTGGAGTTCTTTGAGAGCAAGGGACATCTTGCAATGAAGAGCTTTTCTTTAGTACCACATAATGATAAGAGTCTTCTCCTGATTAATTCAGGAATGGCTCCGCTGAAACCATATTTCACAGGACAGGAGATCCCGCCGAGAAGAAGAGTGACAACATGTCAGAAATGTATTCGTACAGGAGATATCGAGAATGTCGGTAAGACAGCACGTCACGGTACATTCTTTGAGATGCTTGGAAACTTCTCTTTTGGAGATTATTTCAAGAATGAAGCAATCGAGTGGTCCTGGGAGTTCCTTACAGAAGTTGTAGGACTTGATCCGAACAGATTATATCCTTCAGTATATGAAGATGATGATGAAGCATTCGAAATCTGGAATAAGAAGATGGGAATTCCTGCAGAACGTATCTTCCGTTTTGGTAAGGAAGATAACTTCTGGGAGCACGGTTCAGGTCCATGTGGTCCGTGTTCTGAGATCTACTATGACCGTGGAGAAAAATACGGATGTGGAGAACCGGGATGTACAGTAGGATGTGAGTGTGACCGTTACATGGAGATCTGGAATAACGTATTCAGCCAGTTCAACAATGACGGACACGGCAACTATACAGACCTGATCCAGAAGAACATTGATACAGGTATGGGACTTGAGCGTCTTGCCTGTATCGTACAGGATGTAGATTCCATGTTTGATATTGATACAATGAAAGCACTGAGAGATCATGTATGTAATCTCTCCGGCAAGCAGTACGGAACAGATCATGAGACAGATGTTTCTCTGCGTGTTGTTACAGACCATATTCGTTCCGTAACATTTATGGTTTCTGATGGTATCTTACCTTCTAACAGCGGTCGTGGATATGTTCTCCGCCGTTTGTTAAGACGTGCATGCCGTCACGGAAAGCTGCTCGGAATTGACGGAGCATTCCTTGTAGACCTTGCAACAACTGTAATTGAAGGTTCCAAGGATGGATATCCGGAGCTGGAAGAGAAGAAAGAGTTTATCTTTAATGTAATTGCGAAAGAAGAAGCGAACTTCAATAAGACAATCGATCAGGGACTCGCAATCCTTGCAGATATGGAAGCTGAGATGGAGAAGAATGGAGAGAAAGTTCTTTCCGGAGAGAATGCATTTAAGCTTTATGATACTTATGGATTCCCAATCGATCTGACAAGTGAGATCCTGGAAGAAAAGGGGCTGACTTATGACGAGGAAGGATTCAAGAAAGCACAGGAAGAACAGCGTGCGAAATCAGAAGGAACATTCGGAACTCATTCTTATACAGGAAAAGAAGTTTCTGTATACGATCAGCTGGATGCAGCACTTGAGACAGAATTTGTCGGATATGACAATCTGACATTTGATTCTAAGGTTACAGCTCTTACAACAGAGACAGAAGTTGTTGATGCACTTTCTGACGGAGAAAAGGGAACAATCATCGTTGAGCAGACTCCATTCTATGCAACAATGGGTGGACAGGAAGCTGATAAAGGTGTGATTCGTACAGCCGACGGAGAGTTTGTTGTAGAAGATTGTATTCACCTTGCAGGAACAAAGGTTGGACATGTAGGACATGTTGTAAAAGGAATGATTAAGATTGGTGATGCGGTAACTCTTGAAGTTGACGCAAAGAACCGTGCACTTACAGAAAGAAACCACAGTGCAACACATCTGCTTCAGAAAGCACTTCGTACAGTACTTGGAAGCCATGTAGAGCAGGCAGGATCTTTTGTAAATGCAGACAGACTTCGTTTCGACTTTACACATTTCTCAGCAGTAACACCTGAGGAACTGAAGAAGGTTGAAGAAATTGTGAATGAGCAGATCACAAATGCCCTCGCAGTTGTGACAAAGAACCTTCCAATCGAGGAAGCAAGAAAGACAGGAGCACAGGCTCTGTTTGGTGAGAAATACGGTGATGTTGTACGTGTCGTAGATATGAGTGGATTCTCCGTTGAATTCTGTGGTGGTACACATGTTAAGAATACATCAGAGATCACAGCACTGAAGATTATTTCTGAGAGTGGTGTAGCAGCAGGTGTTCGTCGTATTGAAGCCCTGACATCTGAAGGACTTATGAACTACTATGCTGAGATCGAGCGTCTTCTCAAAGAAGCGGCACAGCTTGTAAAAGCAACTCCGGAGAATCTTGCAGAGAAGATCACACATCTTCAGGCAGAGAACAAGTCTCTGAAGGGAGAAGTTGAGAGTCTTAAGAGCAAGATGGCTCAGAGCGCAGCAGGAGACATCCTCGACCAGGTGAAAGAAGTAAAAGGTGTGAAGCTTCTTGCAGCACAGCTTGACGGTGTTGATATGAATGGACTTCGTGACCTTGGAGACCAGCTCAAAGAGAAGCTTGGCGAAGGTGTGGTTGTACTTGCATCAGGAAATGACGGAAAAGTAAGCCTGATGGCTACAGCAACAGACGGCGCAATGAAGCAGGGCGCACACGCAGGAAATCTTGTGAAAGCAATTGCAGGCCTTGTTGGCGGAGGCGGCGGTGGTCGTCCGAACATGGCCCAGGCAGGTGGAAAGAACCCAGCAGGAATCCAGGATGCACTTGCAAAAGCAGAAGAAGCACTGGCTGATCAGATTAAATAAAGTCATTGTAAAGAGAATCTGTCTGTGGCAGATTCTCTTTTGGGTAGAAGCGAGAAAAAAGTATAAAAAAATCGGTAAAAATCCGCAAATTATATACTAAGTGCATAAGGAACAGATAAAAAGTTCCCTATGCACTTATTTTTTTTACCAAAAGCCCCATGGTTGAGAGGAAAGGAGGTATTTGGGTTATGGGAAAATTCAAATATTTAACATATGACGATAGAAAAATTATAGAAAAAATGTACAAATCCGGAATGAGCACACCGAAGATTGCGAATGCTCTTGGAAAAAACTATAGTACAGTCTATCGAGAGTTACATAGATGCCCTAAGGATTACACTGCTGACAAAGCCCAGGCAGATGTAGATAGTAAGAAAAAGGATAAGTACGATATCACAATAACTCCAAAAGGAAAACATTTCACTTATAGTGATAGAGTTGAACTGGAACAAATGATCAAAGCAGGAAAATCTATTCCGGAAATGGCAGCACATTTTGAAAAATGTACCCGTTCCATTACAAGAGAAATGGAGAGATGCATAGGAGACTATTCTGCGGACGAAGCACAGAAAGATATACAAAAAGCGAAGGAGAGACAAAAAATGGCAGCCAGAACTGCAGTGGCAACCCGGATAGAAAAAAACGAGAAAGAATATAAAAAAATTATTCGGGCTTGTTTGAAATTAGATCCCAAGGCTGACATCATTGATATAAAAATAGCAACGGGATTTCCGATTGAACGAGTTGAAAAATATTATGACGAGATATATCAAGAGGTTGTAAAAAAGAAATAAAAAAAGAACACCCCGACCAAAGCGTGTTCTTTAAGGAATAGTTCCCAGCTTTTGAAAAATTCCTTGTACATTTTTATTATATCGATTTTGTAATATTTGTCAAGTGGTGAAAAATATTACAATGTGCCGTGAATAGTTCATAATGTAATTAGAAAGAAGAAGTTTAATCGATTGAACTTAATTTCATTAATGAAAGGGGAGCTAAAATATGAAAGAATTTATTGAAAAACGATATCTTTATTTAGATCGTCTTCATGATTTTCTTGTATTCGAATTACTCTCTAGCAATAAATGGGAAAAGCACATTGATCCTATTTTTGACTCTGATAATTCTGATAATCTTGTAAAAATATCAAATGAAACGCTTTACGAGATTGCTTGTGTTATTGATAAGCACTTCACTACTTATTGTCATTATCAACTTAATAGGAGATTTCCTTATCAGGAAGATCGTGTATTGCATCTTATGGAATGGATTGTTAGGTATTGTTGCGATAGTAAATTTGAGATTGATGATTGTAATGATCGTTGGGGTGAATAATGGATACAGATTTAAAACGATCTGTTCATCCATTTACATAAATCAATGTGCCGAAATTCGGCACATTGTAGAAGGGAGGGTTCAGATGTCAGGAGAAGGCGGATATCTTAAAATGGATAGTAAAAAAATTAAAGATGTACTTCGGCATCATAGTGAACTAACCCAGCAGATACACAAACAAGTGCTTGAGATTCGGGAAAAATTAGATGAAGTACAACAGCAAACGATAGAAATGGCATCTTATCCAAAGATAGATTTGTCCCAGGAAGGTGGAGGAAGAGGAACACATAAAGATCTTGCAGATGTATATCTTAGATACCAAAAGCTTGTAAATGAGCAGGAAGAACAATTAGCTGCTGAAATGCATGTTCTTACTATACATGCTGAAGGAATTCACAGATTATATCTATGCTTTCAAACATTGATCGGGGAGGAACATGATATTATAGATCGACTGTATGTGAAAGGTGAATTGTATAAATCAGTAGAGCAAGATATGGGATTAAACCATCGAATATTCGAGGGTAAACGTAAGCAGGCTATCAGAGATATACAAAAGTTGTATGAGAGTGATCTGAGTAATGCGCAAATTATTTGCATTCAGAAAGAGAATGCTTGTGGGAAAAAAGGGAAAAGAAAAGTCGAACAAGAATATCAATATGAGCAGATGTCATTAAATGATCTTTTTAAAGTATAGAGAAATAGGCGAGATGAAAGAGAGGAAAAAATATGAGTTGGCAGGAAGAACAGCAGGAAGAAATTGAAATAATCAGAGAGAGAAAAATCACAGTGAAATTGTCGGACGCAGATTGTGACCGACTGGCGAAAAAGTGTGGGGAGTATGGTCTGACAATCGGAGAGCTGATAGAGAATTTTGTCGGAGATTTGGTGGACGGTACTTACTCCAACGGAAGTGATGAGAGAATGTATGCACAACAGTGGTTTGAGCGTTGTTGGTTTGGAATGTTCCCAAAGCCTACACTTCTCAATCATCTACTTTCCGAAGGATATGAACCACAGCATTTTCTTGATGCATTAAACAACATTGAAACTGCAAAAAGAGATATAAAGAGATCCCAAAAGGACATCGCAGAGCCTACAGACGAATGGAAGAATATTTATCATAACAAATACAACGGTGATTTTACCAGTTATGAAATTGTTCATACATATAGTAGCCTGGAAGAATTCATTGAACACGAGAAAGAATGTCTAGAATCGTACAAAGATGACCTGAGAGAGTGGACAGAAGAAAGAGATATGATGTTAGAAAATTGGAATTCGTCAAATGCTGATTTAGAAGAAGCACTGGAAGAGCAGAAAAATATGGATGAAGAAATCGAACGTATTAAGAAATGGGTAACAGACAGAAATCTTATTTTTAATCATAAATAAAAGAAGACAAAAAATAATAATAAAATCATGAAGTAATTCATAAAACCAATCAACACAACACATAACATGTACCGAATTTCGGTACGGAAAAGGAGCTTAAAATGAAAACAATAGCAATTGCAAATCTTAAAGGCGGAGTAGGAAAAACAACGACATCAATTAATTTGGCATACAGCTTGATGTCATTGGGAAAAAAAGTACTGTTAATTGACTTAGATCCACAGTGTAATAGCACAAAGTTCTTTGCGAAAGTGAATTATACTGGACAAACAGTACGGGATGTGCTCATGAATCCCGAAGTAATTAATCATAGTATTTACCGCACAAAATATAAAGAAATTGATATTATGCGTGGTTCAGCAGAAGAAAATTGCCAAGGAGAATATCAGTTACAGACTGCATTCGGAAAATTAAAGAAAGAATATGATTATTGTCTAATAGATACACGACCAGTCTTTGACAGTCTGACAAGAAATGCTTTTCACGTTGCCGATATTATGCTGACGCCAATTAAGTTTGATAATTACTGTAGAGATAATTTGGCATTGGTTGAACGTTTCGTAAACGAATATGCGGATGAAAATATGGAATGGAAGATCTTTGCTAATATGGTTGCGAATGGAAAATCGCAAAGGGAGACAATGGCTGATCTAATTGGAAAACATGACTATCCGATTATGGAAACCTGTGTGAGCCGTTCAGCAGTTGTAGACAATGCATTGAATCTCTACAAACCTGTGTTAAAACATCGAAAAAATAGTTCTGTGGCACAAGATTACCTGGAACTGGCAAAAGAATTGATAGAAGCATAGGGGGAAAGAATCATGGCTAAGATATCAAATGTGTTTTCAAAAGAAGAAGTAAAAAAGTCGGTACATCCTAAAAGGATTACGAAATGGATTCATTACACAAAGCTTGTTAGAAATGAGAAACAATATTGTGATGCAAAAGATAAAGAAGAGATTGAGGGGTTGGCAGATATTATTGAAGCAGACGGAATGGTTCTGCAGGATTTACTGGTAAAAAAATTAGATGCGGATGAGTACAAGATTATTGCAGGACATAAAAGACATGCTGCATGTAAATTACTGGTTGAAGAACGAGGAAAAAAGGAGTTTGAATTCTTGCCTTGTTTTGAGCAGAATATTAGTGATATTCAGGCAGAATTCCAGATCTATAGCAGTAATTGTCATCATGAGGAAACACCTTATGAGATTATGCACAAATTGGAACGAATGCAGTATTTAATTAATAATTATCCGGAGGAATTTCCGGAAATTCAAGGTGGTCGAATGGTAGATCGTCTTGCAAAAAAATACAATCTCAGTAAATCTACGGTAGGTGAATATTTGACAATCTCCAAAAATTTAGGGGATACAGCAATGGATGAATTCCAAAAAGGAGAAATTGATAAGTCAGCAGCGGTAACATTGGCAAGTATGCCGGAGGAAAACCAGAATCAGGCATTATCCCAGGGGCGAAAAACAGATAAAGAACTAAAAGCATATAAAAAAGAAGTTCTTGAGCCGACTTCAAACGAAATCCTTACAGCTTATGACGAACTTGATATACGGGAAATAGATTGCCCGGATCGGAAAGAAACATGTAAGAAATTAATCGAACGATATGGAAAATCACACTTGGGACAAACTTCGGATACAATAAACATTTCTTGTACTCCAAAAACAATTACAATTAATGGAAAAGAGATTACATGGAATCGTTTTGTAAAACTGATTGAAAAAGTAATACCAGCTTATCAAGTAGAAGTTCAGGCAAAAAAAGAAAAGAAAAAACTGTATTTTGAAAAAAGAGAATTGCAAGTCTCATATGAGACATATGACAGACTCATTTCCGGACAACAGAGATGTATTCTTGTAAAAGACGATACCTATCAAGAAGCAGAGCTGGTAGATATTTATGCGATTGGTTCTGATGGATCTGAAACAGAACCAATCGAGTTCACGATTACTTATATTAATAAGCAGGATTCCGGAATCGAGAAAGGGTATTCGATTCTAAACCTGGAAATGATACCAATATTTTGTTAGGAAGTAAAATATGAACAGAAGAGTGAAACAACTAATAAAAAAGTTTGCGTTATTTATTGTATTGTTCATCCTTAGACATCTGGCAGATTATCTGCCGGATGCACTTTGGAGTCTGGTGATTCAGATTGGATTAGATGGAGCTGCATTAATTGTTGGAATTAGATTGTTAATGGCGGTAAACCAAAATATGAATAATCATGGTAATAATGAAGATTAAACTAATATACCACCTTGCGGAATTGCTGCATGAATTGGTGAAGTCCGTGGTCTCAAAGACACAAGGTGGACTGCATATATACGATGCAATTGCCGTATATATGCTTGTGTTGATGGTGATGGCAGAAATTTGATTGATTTCTGCCATCAGTGAAGCAAAAAAATTATATGAAAAATAGATGTACCGAATTTCGGTACGCCAGTGAAGGAGGATGGACTGATGAGTTACGGTGAACAGCAGAAAGAAATCGAAACAATCAGAGAGAGAAAAATCACAGTGAAATTGTCAGCCGCAGATTGTGACCGACTGGTGATAAAGTGTGGGGAGCATGGTCTGACAATCGGAGAGCTGATAGAGAATTTTGTCGGAGATTTGGTAGGAGGTACTTACTCCAACGAAAGTGATGAAAGAGATTATGCGGATAGATGGTTTGAGCGTTGCTGGTTTGGAATGTTTCCAGAACAGACACTCCTAAGTCATCTGCTTTGTAATGGATATGAACCAGAGAACTATCTGGATCTGTTGGATTGTATCAAATATGCAGAATACGATAAGGAACGAGCAAAAGAAATTCCAGAAGAATATGATGAAGAAGAATTGTCTTTCATTGATGGCGATATTGCAGAATGGGAAGAAAAACTGCATGATATGAGAGAAAACTGGGAGCCAGAGACAGAGCCGAACATGGGTGAAGAAATCGAACGCATTAAGAAGTGGGTAGAAGAAAAAGAGGAACTTCTTCTGAAAAATGAAAACAGAAGACCACAGACAATAGAACAGTTTCATATCAAACAATGGATAGATGACACTTTTGTTAAGGGTTGTTTACGAGTGGAATATACGGGAAAGGACACTGCAAAAATTATGGACAATAAGGGCGATATTATCTGTGTAGAATATAAGGATGGAGAAGTACGCGAATGTCAGGAATAGAGGAACAAAAAGTAGTGAGCGTACCGAATTTCGGTACGGAAGAAAAGCAGAATATGAAAAAACGAAAAAAAATGACCTTTTATAGAGTATTACAAGAAATTACTGATAAAAGGAATGTGGAGGGGGAGATAGTAGTTGTTGATCCGAAATGTGACAAATTGAACAAATAGAAAGAACCTTGAAAATAGAATATTGGAAGTTGGTATAAGAATATGATATGATACTCCTAAAAACAAAGGGGGAATCATATGGAACGAAATGATAAATGTTTTTGTGGAAGCGGAAAGAAATATAAAAAGTAACATATAGGAAAATAGAGCAAATAAGAAAAGCCACGGAAACAGATTATTTTGAATTTAGCAAAAATTGTATAAAATGAATCGTAAAACCAACTATCAATAGCGACAGTTGGTTTTTTCAATAAACAATCATATTAAAAGTGTATGTACCGAATTTCGGTACAGAAGGGAGAGGAAAGTATGAATAAAGCAATCTTAGTAGGAAGGCTGACAAGAGATCCGGAAGTAAGATATTCCCAGGACGAGAATCCCACAGCAGTTGCAAGATATACAGTTGCTGTAGACCGCAGATTCAAGAGAGAGGGTGAAACAACAGCAGATTTTATTCCTTGTGTCGTATTCGGACGTTCTGCAGAGTTCGCAGAAAAGTATTTCCGCCAGGGAATGCGTGTCTCTATCTCAGGACGTATCCAGACAGGAAGCTACATGAACAAAGATGGAGTGAAAGTATACACGACAACAGTAGTTGTAGAGGAACAGGAGTTTGCAGAAAGCCGGGCAGAAAATGCAACGAACAGAGGTGTGTATCATCAGTCTGCTCCTAACCAGGATGTTTCAACAGCAACGAATGACACAGGAGACGGTTTTATGAGTATTCCGGATGGAATTGACGAGGAACTACCGTTTCACTAAATAGTTTGTACCGAATTTCGGTACATGGTATGAGGAGACAGGTATGTGCAATATAGAGATAATATTTTTTGTATTTGTCATAATCTTTGTTTACATAGCGTTTGTATTATTTTGCTTATGCAAAAAGTCTATAAATTGGCGTTTGGGACAACATGATTATGAGTTTCAAGAAATTGTAAAAAGACAACAAAAAAAAATTTGTAGGCAATAAATTACAAATAAGATTGTTAATGTACCGAAATTCGGTACAAATAAGTACGAGGAGAAAAACAATGCAGCTTGCTTACGAAACATTATTAAAACTCAATAATCTCAGTAAGACAGAAATGAATATTTTTCTCCAATGCGTACGCTATCAGGATGCACAGGGAAAGATTATTGGGGCATACTACAAATATTTCATGAAGTTATTAGGATTTAAGAGTAAGCAGACATTTTATAATGTTCTGCGCTCTTTACGTGAAAAAAAATTACTGACCTATACGAAAAATGTAAAAGGTGATTATGATATTAAAATCGAAAATCAAACGTATTCACAGCAGGAGAAGCCAGATTATATTGATTTGAATAAGAAGATTTTTCAAAGTACTGAATTTATGAAAATGAAAGCTCATGAAAAATATATGTTGCTTGATTTAATGCGTTCTACAGCACTTAACAGGGGAATCCGAGTAATTAATGTACACGAATTCTATAATAAATACTGTAAAGCGTTACATGTGTCTAAAAGAGTAATTCAAACATATTTACATACTTTGCGAAAATATTTCTCAATCCAGATAAAATGTGGAAAGTATTATATCAAATTTTTAGGTGGTAAATTATTTGAAAAGCCGAAAAAATCAATCAAAGGGAAAAGAACGATCTATGTAGTTGATAATACAGCCGCTGATCAGCAGAGAGAGTATGTAGGAAGTGTATTGCTGCGTCGAGAACAGCTTGCAAAAAAACGAGAGCAGGATGCGTCAGATCTTGGGAAATTGATACATCAGTATAGTACGATCATTAAGGAAAGAGGAGAGGATACGATATCGATCATATCTGCAGTATTACATCGTTATGCAGAGGAAAGTATTATATTTGATGTCAAACATTTCCATAAGATGCTTAGAAAAGCCCTGGAACTGGAAAATTCACTGTGAACATTTTGCTCATGGTTTCTTTATGGTGCAAAAAATAGGGAATAGTCGATAAAGAAAAAGGGATAAATGAAATTTATGGAGAAAACAAAGGGTGATCAGAAGAAAATCAGTAGCATTATAATAATGTTTTGGTGATTCTGATAGAAGCCTTATTTTTTTGCTGTTTTGTGTGGTCTAAAAAATATGTAGAAAAATATAGAGCAGTCTAATATGAACGTGTTTTTTGAAAAAATAGATGGTGGTAAGTCTAAAAAACAAGTAGAAGTTTGTGTTTGAAAGTCCATTTTTGTGCATATCGGAAAAAGATGATAATCCATTAATAGAGCCGTTTATGGAGCATATTCGGTTGAAGTATATTAATTCTGTATACATTCTTATTTTTATGTACCATATATTCAATCTGTTACGAAATAATTTCATACATTGTATAAATAAAAGATTAATAAAACATAAAAAGTCTTTAGATTTTAAAATAGATATGTTATAAGAAAGATGTATAGATATACAACAGAAACTAGTACAAAAGATAAAATATTTCCAGATTATTTGACAGGTTAGATAATAAGAATTACGAGGGAGTGATAAATTATGAATTTTGAAAATTTGGTACTGGGAAAAGAGTTTTATTCGTATATTTTAGATATAGTGTTTTGGATATATATAGTTGTACTTATATTATATATTATTTGCCGTTATGCAAAAAAGGAATTAGTAGATGCACTTCATCTTAATATAAAATTTATGAAATTCGTACCGAGAATATTAATAAATGTAATAATTATATTTTTTGTTTTCGGATGGAATTATGAAAGTATGACAATAGATTTTTCAATAAAAGATGATATGTTAGTTACAACCTTTTTGGTAGGAATACTGGCAATTATGGATTTGATATCAACACTTGCAAATTTATATCATGAATTCAAAGAATCAAATGAAAATAAAATAAGAAAAGAATTAGATGAACTAAAAAAAAGAATAGAAGAGTTGGAAAATAATAATAGGTGATTAGAAAAGAAAATCAAAAAAGTGTACCTAAAGTAACCTAGATAAGTAAAAAAGCCTTTGCTATAATATAATTAGCGAAATGGAAATAAAAGAAAATGTTGCGCAGAAAAATGTTAAGTGTTCTGGAAAATATATCTATTACAAAAAAGATTTGATCAGAAATTTGGATTGAATCTTTTTTTATTGAAAAAAAGAGATATGCCGGGAGATGATTCTGATTTCTTTGATAACGTCATTGAGTGGAAAAAAGGTGCACAATGTGCGTAAAAGGGATTGAAAAAACACACACTGTGTGTTATATTAAAACTAGAAACACGTACAAAGTGTATAAAAGTTGGTGGTAATGATGAATGAAAAAAAGAAATATATTGACATAGATACTGTCGTTGGAAATCTGGATGAAGTAACGGTAAAAGACTTACGAAAACAAGCGGGGATGAGCCGTAAGGATTTCTGCAATAGTTTTGAAATTCCGTATCGCACCTTACAGTCCTGGGAACTTGGAGAGAGAGAAATGTCAGATTTTTCAAAACGATTACTGGCATATGTCATAAAAACAAGTGAACTGGTGGAGAATTATAAACGAGATTTAGAGAAGCAAGTGGAAGGAGAGCAGGATGGAGAAAAAAAAGAATAATACAGAATTAGATTTGGACGAGGATGGAATTCCAAAATTGGAATATATTCAAGTAGGCGAATTCCTACTGCCGAATCTGTCACTGGAAAAGGTGGATGGATATATAGGAAGATGGGGAATCATGAGAAAAGAGTACCTACAAAAACACAAACCAGCTGTCTATTCTTCGATGCTTTTGATGGATGAATTAAATCAACATCTGATTGATATTCAGAAGATAGCAGATGAAAGAATGGATGTGTTGGAAAAACAATTGCTGGAACGTGATCCGGCACCGGATAAAGCCAAAGATGGTATGGCATGGACAAGACATATGAATCAGATCAGACATCAGGCAGAGGAATATGTAAAAAGTGAGATCATTTTCAATTAAAAAAGGGAAATCTATTTTTCAATGATTGTCCCTTTAAGAAATGAAATTAAAGTAGCTGCCGCCCTACCATATCCGGTCGCATATGCTCCGGGTGAGACGTGCTAGGTACTTCCTACATAAAGTAAACAATTAAAGTGTATAAAACTTACGTTTTTTAGAAAAAGAAGGGATGAAGCATGAAACAAATATTCATAAAATTAATATTTTTGTATAAGTACATCATGGACAAAGAGGTGCAATATATTCTCTTAGTATTTATTGGATTATGGTTTGTTTGTTGCTTCTTAAGATTCACATCCTCCATAATTTTTTCAAAAATCATTCCAGTAATTTTTGCTCTCTGCATGATTGTGTTTAGTGTAATTGCGTTAATTTCATTTCAATGGCTCTACTGGATGATGTGGCTGATCATGTCATGGGGAATTCTTATAACAGAAGATATTTACATGCATCGGGCTAAAAAAGATGATCTTAAAAGACTTACTCAAAGTGAATTTATGTACCGATGTAAATGTGAGACTTTAGAAAAAAATATCGAAGATTTGAGAATTTGTAATAACTTGTTGGAGAAAAATTTGAAAATCAGGGAAAATGACTATAAAGAATTAGAATCATCTGCTGCGTATTGGAAGATGAAAGTAGGACAACTTAAATTTGAGCAGAAAATTGCTGAGGATGATATCAAAGATTTACTACAACGTCTTGATGCTACGGAAGTGCCTGGATTAAAAAAGCAAATTCAGGAATTAGAGGAAGAAAGAGAACATTATCGTGTCTTGTATGAACGAAAGGAATGGGAGTTGAAACAAGCGAGAAATGCAAAGCAAGGCTTTGATATATATAAAAATTGCGATTCATTGGACAGCTTGTCTAAACGAAAAAAGTTGTTGCTTAATATTTTCCATCCAGACAGTGAAGGTGGAGATAATGAGAGTACACGGTTCATATTAGAGCAGTACAATATGAGAAAAATCAATTATCAGTAAACAATGTACCGAAATTCGGTACAACATGAAAAGGAGAGAAAAGGTATGAAGAAGTATCTAAAGAGAGGGCTTACAGTTTTGACTTGTGCGGCAATGTGTATCCAGTCACCACTCATAACAATGGCGGAAGAAATACAAAGAACAAATGGAGAAGCTTCAGCATATCAGGCAGATAATTATGGAGTTGCTACGCAAGCACAGAAAGAACCGCAGTGGATAAAAGACAGTGCCGGATGGTGGTATCAAAATGCAGATGGTTCTTATCCAAGAAACCAGTGGAAGATGATCAATGGAAGTTGGTATCACTTTGACTGGAACGGCTATATGCAGACCGGTTGGCAGAAAATTGGTGGAAGCTGGTATTATCTGAATGCCGGAGGAGATATGAGGACCGGTTGGTTGCAAAGCGGTAATGTTTGGTATTATCTGAAATCCAGTGGAGCAATGGCGAATGGTTGGGAAAAAGTCGGAGGTAGCTGGTATCATCTCAATTCCAGTGGTGCTATGCAGACCGGTTGGTTACAGCTTGGAAATACTTGGTACTATCTTAACTCCAGTGGAGCAATGCAGACTGGTTGGCAGAAAATTGGTAGAGACTGGTATTATCTGAATGCCGAAGGAGATATGAGAACCGGCTGGCTGCAAAGCGGTAATGTTTGGTATTATTTGAAGTCCAGTGGAGCAATGGCAACAAATGAATGGGTAGACGGCGGAGTCTATTATGTTGATGCAAATGGAGTCTACATTTCAGGAGAAACACAGACAACTGAAGGATGGAATAAAAATAGAACTGGTTGGTGGTATCAGAATGTAGACGGTTCTTATCCGAGAAACCAATGGAAGATGATCGGTGGAAGTTGGTATCACTTTGACTGGAATGGCTATATGCAGACCGGATGGCAGGTAGTATGGGGAAGCTGGTATTATCTGAATGCCGGAGGAGATATGAGAACCGGATGGCTGCAAAGCGGTAATGTTTGGTATTATCTGAAATCCAGTGGAGCAATGGCGATTGGTTGGGAAAAGATTGGTAGTGACTGGTATTACCTTAACTCCAGTGGTGCGATGCAGACCGGATGGTTACAGCTTGGAAATACCTGGTACTATCTGAAATCCAGTGGAGCAATGGCATTAGATGAATGGGTAGATGGTGGAAAATACTATGTGGATGCAAATGGAGTCTACATTCCAGAGAAAAAGCAGGAATCCACAGAAACACCGGAAACAAAGCCAGAGACAAAACCAGAAACAAATAATAAGGAAGATTTGGACAAACCGGAACCTAAGCCAGAGACAAAGCCAGAGACAAAGCCGGAAACCAAGCCGGAAACTAAACCAGAGACAAAACCGGAAACAAATAATAAGGAAGACTCTGATAAACCGGAATCAAAACCGGAGCATGAGCATAAATATGACATTGAGTTGAGCCATATTGTGCATCACGAGGCAACCGGCCATGAAGAACAGTACGTTGTCAAGGAAGCCTGGGATGAAGAGGTAACAACAGAAGAGGAGTATGCATGGAGCTGCTGCAATGTATGTGGAGCTGATTGTACAGACAATCCGAGTGAACATATGTTTGAACATGCATTAGCTTATGAAGGTGGAGGATGGCATACAGAGTATGGTACCCGTCTGGTTACAACAACCGTACACCATGATGCAATCTACGGAACACGCTGGGTACAGGACAGCGAAGCCTATGACGAAAAGATTATAGATGGGTATGCTTGTTCCTGTGGAGCAAAAAAATAAAAAATGTACCGAAATTCGGTACACAAAAAAGAATCACAAAAGCGTGGTTCTTTTTTTGTACGCAATTTTAAGAGAAAGAGGAAGAAAAATGGGAATTCGAAGATGTTCCAGGGCTCCACCATGGAAAGAAAAAGCTTGATTTTAACTTTCTTGGAAGGAGGAGCAATAACAACTTAACTTAGAAATTAGGAGGGAAAGAAAAATCAGATGAAACAAAAAAGGAAAAAGAGAGGCCGAGTCTTGGCAGTTCTACTGGCAGTAATGGTATTGATAACGTCCTTCTCTTTTAACATGGTATCTGCCGAAGAGAATGCTGAAGCAGATAAGGTTCAAAGTGAGACAATCGCAGATCCATCAAGTAATGTGGCAGAACAGCAAGATGTTACCGATGGAGATAAAGAACCAGAGAAAGATGTTGAGAAGGATTTAGAGACAGAACGTCAAATGAAGCAGCTCTTAAAAGAAATTGGAGTTGGGTTTGCGGAATCAGATGCTCAAGCCAATACATCGAGTATGCCAAGAAGAGCGAAAGCTACAAGAGCTGCCGGTGATGTAATTAATACAGGTAGAATAAAAAGCAATAGCATTGGTCGAATCGATGTGATCGACTATAATGACCCTTCTTGGCCACAATTATTGACATGGAGAGAAGGACTGCTAGGAAACACAGATACAAAGGAACCACTTTTTTGTGCGGATCCTATGGATCATTTCAAAGCAGGAAAAAAAACAGGTGTGGATGCATCTACCATCTATAATAAAGAAACGATTCAGACAGTAGTAGCAATGATGTATTACTATGATCACTACATGTGCAAATCAATTAATAGTGATTACGAGTATCTTATGAAACAATGTGCAGTCTGGTGGGTACTTAATGCAGTGCATGGATGGTTTGCAGATGGAGTAAATATTGAAACAGGAAATGGTGTGAAATGTGCGTGTGGTAGCTGGATATCCGGTCATAAGGGTGAATATTATAAAAAAGGTTTAGTGTGGGCTTGGGAAAATTATAAGTATTTTACGGATGCGAAAGGTGTGATCTATCAGGGAAACGGACAGCCATTATCTTCCTGGTCGGGAACATACACTCCTAAGACTTACACAAGTCTTACCGTAAACAAACTATGGAATGACCAGGGAAATAAATATGATTCAAGACCATCTGATATAACAGTCGATCTGTACTGGTGGAGTAATAAGGATTCTACAAGACATTACTATAAAACAGCAAAACTTTCAAAGGCGAATAACTGGACAGTCACCTGGGATAACTTAGAGTATACGGATGGTGATACCACATATGAATATACGGCAGTAGAAAAAGGAGATGTGCCGAATTATTCGGGAGAAATGGAGTGGGATGGTTCGTATGAGAAAGGATGGACAGGCACTCTGACCAACAAATTAAAGACCTATACAAGTCTTTCTGTCAAAAAGTTGTGGGATGATCAGGAAAATCAATTTGAACTTCAGCCATCCAGTATAAAAGTAAATCTGTACTGGTGGAGTAATAAGGATTCTACAAGGCATTATTATAAGACAGCAACTCTATCAGCAGAAAATAACTGGTTTGTCACATGGGACAATTTGGAGTATGTGGATGGTGACACTACATATGGATATGATGTAGAAGAGGAAGAAGTGTCAGAGTATACCGGAAAGATGCAGTGGACCGGCTCTTATAAGGATGGATGGGTAGGTTCTCTTACCAATTCCCTGAAAACGGGAAATGCAAAAGTTTTAAAGACATCTACCTCACCAGAGCTGACAGACGGAAATGAGTGTTATAGCTTAAAAGATGCAGTCTATGGAATTTATACCACTGCGGATTGTAAGGAGTCCTCTCTCGTTGCTTTAATGACAACCAAGGAGAATGGTGAATCAGATGCAGTTACAGTTCCAATCGGTACATACCATGTGAAGGAGGTAACAGCTCCAAAGGGATATGCACTGGATAAAAAAATCCATACGGTAGAAATCAAGCTTGGAGAAACGTATCTTTTAAAAGTATCGGATAAACCAACGATGGACCCGGTTGGTGTATTACTTGGAAAGATTGACAAGGAAACGAACCAGAACAAACCGGAAGGCTCTCTGCCGATGGAAGGAGCACTGTTTGAGGTGAAATTCTATGCAGGGGTACAAATGGATTCGGATCCGGCTGCAGACGGAAAGAAAGCAGATAAAACTTGGGTATTTAGAACAAATGAAAAAGGATTAACTTCATATGATAAAAAGTACGTAGTATCAGGGGATGAATTGTATATATCTCCTGATGGAAATCCAGGCTTACCAATTGGTACATTAACCTTCAAGGAAACACAGGCACCGGAAGGTTATCTTCTTAATCCGGAAATCTATACCGTTAAGATCACAAGCAATAACGATGGTTCAGAGTTTGTTTATACTTATAATGCTCCCGAAATCCCAGAGCAGTCACTGGATCTGAACCTTGTAAAAAAGGAACAGGGAAAAGATTATGTGATAGAAGGTGTAGTATTTGAGCTTACGAAACCGGACGGTTCAACCGAAACAGCAACAACGGATGCAAACGGAACATGTAAGTTTAAGGCATTAGGTTATGGACAGCACAAGGTACGGGAAATCTCTGCACCAGACGGGTATGCTGTAAATGATGGAATTATAACCTTTACCGTAGCGAAAGATAATACGATCACCGTGGATTCCAATACATCTGCAGATGATTCCATGAAGTTTAGCGTAGAGTCTGATGGAACAGCATTATTAAGCGTAGAGGATACATTGGCACCGTATAAATTAAAGATCACAAAGGTCAATGAAAAGGGAACTACACTGGAAGATGCGGAGTTCACTATCTATGAAGATAAAGAATGTAAGCATGAACTGGCTAAAATTGTTACGGATAAAACAGGAATCGCTATAACAAACCCGTTAGCTGTTGAGAAATTGTATTATATCAAGGAAACCAAAGCACCACAGGGTTATCGGATTCCGCAGGATGCACAAGGAAAAGATTATGTCTACGAAATTTATACAAAGATCAATGACAAAAAACAGTATGAATACTATGTAAACGGTCAGGTTCATACAGAAGATACCGGAGATTTTGCGATTGAAGGAACAGCAAATGAACGGATCGTTAATCTGGAAGTAGAAAATCAGACAACATTACAGATGCCAAATACAGGAACACATACAACATTGCTGATCGTCTTACTTGGAGTATCCTGTATGACTGTTGCATTAATCCGTCAGACAAAACGAGGGAAAAAGGAGAAGAAAGATGAGAAAAGCGAAAAATTGTAATAAAAAACGAGCAGCCATAGTATTAACAGGAACACTTGCTTTAACAGGTGTAGTCAGTGCCATACCAATGCCGATGCTTGGAAATCCGTTGGCTGCAGCTGTTTATGCGGCTGATGCTACCAATTATAGTACGGTAAAAGGTATTGCTACAATGGGAAGTGGTCAGGCACATATTGACATTACAGGAAATGAAGGACAGACACTTATAGGAAAGCAGTTCAATGTGTATAAACTGTTCAATGCTGAAAATGCAAAAGGTGGAGAGTCCATTAACTATACATTTAATCCGGTTTATGAGCAGGCTTTAAAAAATGTAGTGTCAAAGGCACTGACAAAGGCAGGAACAACGGTCACAGCTGCAAATGTCACGGAATATCAGGTGATCGACTACATCCAGTCTTTAAATAATTACCCGGTTGAAGGAGCTACTACAGAGCAGAAACTGGAAAGCCGTTACAGTGCATTTCGTTATTTCATTGAAGAGTTGAGAGATGAGATGACAAAATTAAATGAAGTACCGGAAGTAGTCAACGTAAAAAATGTTCGTTCTGATAATTCTATTCGCCTGGACGGACTTGAATATGGTTACTATGTTATTGATGAAGTGTCCAACGTAGAAGGAACACATTCCGCAAGCTCTCTTTGTATGGTAAATACTGCAAATCCTGCAGCACAGGTTATGATCAAGTCAGATTATCCGAGTATCACAAAGAAGATCCAGGAAGATGATGCCGATGCAAATATCAAAGATGCAGACAGATGGAATGATATTGGAGATTATGAGATCGGGCAGACAGTTCCATACAAATATACATCAAATGTGCCGGATATTAATGGATATGATACTTATTACTATGCATGGCATGATGTGATGGATGATGCGCTGACATTCAATGCAAAGAGTGTAAAAGTTGAAATTTCTGGAACAGTAGACGGAAAAGCCAAAACATATACGCTGAATAATAATGAGTTCACTGTGACAGAGAAACCGGATAATGGCGAAACTTTTATGATTGCAGTCGCTGACCTCAAGGCAATTGTGGATCGTGAATTTGATGAAGTCGACAACCGGAAAGAGAATACCTACGGACAGACTGTAACACTTACATATAATGCAACACTGAATGATAAAGCTGCAGAAAAAACAGGACGTCCAGGATTTGAAAATGATGTCCGCCTTGAGTTCTCCAATGACGCTGATTCAACAGGAGAAGGAAAGACTGGATATACACCATGGGATACTGTTGTATGCTTCACCTACAGATTAAATCCAATCAAAACGAACGATCATGACAAGGTGCTGGATGGAGCAAAATTCCGTCTGTACTCAGATGCGGATTGCAAAAATGAAGTATATGTAAAAGAAGGACAGGATGGATATATTGTCATCAACCGTGATTCCATTGGTGGTACAGACCACACAGGTGGCACAAAGCCAGATACAGCGGTAGAAATGGTATCCGATGCAAATGGTAAATTCAATATTTACGGACTTGACAGCGGAACATATTATCTGAAAGAGACAGATGCACCAGACGGATATCGTTTATTAAAAGATCCAATCAAACTGGATCTGAAAGCTACGTTTACAACAGAGCGTGACAGCTATGTAAAGGGCGATGGTGCAACAGATAAGACGCTTACAGCATTTGATGCAAAAGCCAATATCAAAACCTTCTACAATGGTATCAGTAAGTCAGAGGACAAAACACTGGAAACAAGCGTAGAAGATGGTTCTGCAAACATCACGATCGTGAACCAGGTTGGAAAGAAACTTCCAATCACAGGTACATCTTCTGTAGTGATTATGCTTGGAGCAGGTGTTGTTCTTATGAGCGTTGCCATTGCAAAAGGACGTAAGAAAGACGAAGAGATCTAAGCAAAAAGGAAGGAGATTGCATGAGAAAAAAATGGAGTACGGGAGTCATATTCATCATTGGATTTGCACTCTGCTGTCTTCCAATTATCTGGAATGTGATCGAGCAGCGGCATCAATCAGATGCCGTTGCTACTTACCAAAACGCAGTAAGCAAAAAAGAAGATACAAAGCTTAAGGAGATCATGGACAATGCAGCTGCATACAATGACATGCTTTACCAGACAGGCGGTGCAGTTGTAGATAATTCTGATACCGATATCTTAAGTGACGAAAGCTATGAAAAGCAGCTGAACATATCCGGGAATGGAACAATGGGAAGTCTGGATATCCCAAAGATTAATGTGGAACTGCCGATCTATCATGGAACGGATGATACCGCACTGTCAAACGGAATCGGACACCTGCAGGGAACGAGCCTTCCTGTGGGCGGAGCAAATACCCATTGTGTTCTGACCGGACACAGAGGACTTCCAAGCTCCAAACTCTTGATCCGCTTGGATGAGATGGTGGAAGGAGATCTGTTCTTCTTAAGGATTGGAAATGAAACACTTGCATATAAGGTGAATAAGATACAGATCGTAGAGCCGGAAGATGTCTCCGGTCTGCAGATCGAAGCAGGAGAGGATCTGGTGACACTGGTTACGTGTACACCATATGGAATCAACACCCATCGGTTACTGGTGACCGGAAAGCGTGTGGAATATAAGAAGGCACAGCATGATGCGATCAAACAGGAACTTCCATCTGCGAGAGAACTTATCTTTTTCCTCTTGCCATTTTTGTTTGCTGCGATAGCAATCGGATTGTATTTATGGAACAGAAGGGAGACATATGAAGATGGTAAGATATAAGCAGATACTGGCCGCAGCGTGTGTATTTGCAGCTCTTGGTGCATCAAACGTAGCTGCGGCAGAGACAACATTAAATGAGAATGATCTTGTGATCGATAAAACGGTTACGGTCATTGGAGATCAGGTGTTGCCAGACAGTGCGGAGCTTGCAAAGGTCGAAGAGGCAAGAACCGGAAGTATTGAGGTGGTGCTGACCGATGGAAAAGCAGGCACAAATAAAAGCAATGTGATGTTCAGCTGTCAGAAAGTGGCAGAGATCGTGCATGGAGAGTATGTACTGACAGATAGTTATAAAAAGAGTGAAGTAGATTTGAATGCAATCGAGAATGCAAATGATCTAAAAACTGCGGCAGAAAAATTGCTTACAACTGCGGGAGAAAGTACAAGTGCAGTACCGACAGATGCAGATGGATTCGTAACATTTAAAAACCTGGAGGTAGGCGTATATCTGATTTATGCACAGGATACAGAAACCTATGACACGGTAGAACCGTCCTTGATCGCAGTACCGACCTGGAATGATTCAGAAGGTGAGATGCAGTATGATGTTATGATCGCACCAAAACATACGGAAAAGCCGGAAAAAGAAGACAATGTAGCACCGCAGACTAGTCTTCAGGAGAACACTTGGAAGTATGTTACAGCGGCAGGTGTCTGTGTGTTTGGAGCATTGCTTTGTACGATTTTGTATAAGAGGAAACATTAAATGAGAGACAGAGTATACAGATTTCTGATCGTGCTATTCCTTGGAATGGCAGTGGCATTTTGCATTCTTGCCTATCAAGAACATAAACCATTTTTAGATGCGAAGATTAGTCATGAAGCAATTAAAAAAACGGCTGTAGTACCAGAAAGTAATGAGGATGCATCAGATCCTATGAACAGGAGGATTGATTTTGAATTACTTAAGGAAATCAATCCGGATATCATTGGATGGCTTTATATCCCACAGATCGGAGTGGATGAACCTATCTTGCATGGCAGAACAGATACAGAATACTTAAACAGGGGATTTGATGGAAAACGAAGTGTACTAGGTTCGGTATTTACCTTTGCTCATGCAAATGAAAACTTGTCAGATCCGCACATCTGTCTTTTCGGGCATAACATGATGTCCGGGCAGATCTTTGGAAAATTAGATGAACTTACAGTAGATGAAGACAAAGTACAAAGCATTTATATCTATACGCCGGAGCGGACCAAGGGACTTACGATCGTGTCTGTATATTCCTGTCACAAAAAGGATACGGTATTCCAGGATGATTGGAAACCAGATCAAGAGGATGTACAGACCTTTACTTTAGCAACCTGTACCGGCTATTCAAGGACTCCGTATCGTTTGGCTGTCAATTGCAAAGTGACAAAAGAAAAACTCATCCTTTAAGGGAGGAAAAAAGTGGGATGAAAAGAGTAATCATTACCATCCTGATCTTTTTATTTGGCATCGGCTGCGGCTTCGGTGCATTTTTTATGCTCAAAACGGGTGGAAATATGAAAAAGGAAGAACTAAAAAGTGTACAGCGGCTAGAAGTTCCTAAGACAGAAACAAAAGCAAGTAAAGAGCAAAAGAAAAAGGAAGAGCCAAAGAATAGCGAACAAGTGAAAGAAAAGGATGATGTACCGAATTTCGGTACACAAGAGGAGGAAACAAAAGCAGTAGAAGAAATCTTAAGTGGTCCTGCACCAAAAACCGGAGAAGAAAGCAGAATTTTAGTGTTTTCTGTTTTGCTTGGGATGTCTGTAACTGTGATGGGTGGAACTATTTATAGAATTAAAATAGGTAATTGCGAAACAAGTTCGCAATCCCGATAAAAAATGCGGTAAGAATCTATTAGAGGTGAAGTAAACCGTAGAAATACGTGTTTCAAGAAATGTGAGGTACAAAAATATGTATAGAGTTGAATGGTTAAATTTTGACGGAGAAATTAAGATAGCTAGAGGATTTAAAACAAGTGAAGATGCACATGAATTCATTAGAACGCATCATTTTGATTTAAATTCTGAGTTCCCTATGGTGTTCTATGATGGAGAATGAAGAAGGGAGCGAATGGAACATTATGATAAATGAAGCAAACCAGGATCCGTTGTACCGAGATTTGAATGAAATCTACCAAGAACGGGAGAAACTGTTTCAGCAAAGGGAACGGGATTATCTGGAACAGAAAAAAACATTAAATAACTTACTCGAATCGATCAAGCAGGAAAAAGAGACGTTGAACCAAAAAGGACAGGAACTGAAAAAACAACAAGAGGAACTGCATAAAGAGGAACAAAATCAGCAAACTTGGTATCAGCAGCTCTGTGAAGAAAAAAAACAGCTTGAACGAGACAAAGAAGAACTGAACAAAAAAGAAAAGGAGTTTGAGACAGCAAAGGATTCCATGGAAGTACGCTATCAGGTGCAAATTGAAAAAGCAAAAAACATGGAAATCCAGGCAAAACAGTCAAAGGAAACTTTTGAGCATAAGTTAGATATGCTAGGACTTGTTTTGGATGCAGATGGCAAGCCAGGAGGAGAAGCAACCAAGTTTTTTGAATCCTTACTTGGTGGAATGAATAAGTGGAATGAAGAAGAACTGCAGAGTCTTGAAGAAGAGAATAAAGCTTACGAAAACGAGAGCAGATATTTAAAAGAGGAACTCGAAGAGCTGAATAAAAAAAATAAACAGCTTGAAGAGGAGAATAATCAGCTACAAAGTGAAAAGGAGCAACTTTCTGAGGAAGTTAAGAGAATTGAAGCAGAAAAGAACCGTTTGTTAACATTGGTATCAAGTATCTCTCAAAGCAAAGAAGAGGAAGCTGTACCGAATTTGGGTACAAATGAGGAAGAAGAGGAAGACGTACCGAATTCCGATACAAAAGAAAAACCTTATGTTCCAACCTTTGGAAGAAAGCAGGAGTCCAATGAGTCAGAGCGAAAGAGTGCAGTATTTGAAGAGCTGACAGCATCCGTTTTAAACAGATATTTGAAAAAAAATGAACCAAAATATATTTCTGCTGAAATCAAACACTCCGAAGAGGGGGAACAGCTGCATGTTAATATCAATAACTTAGATTATGTGTTCCTGTTTTCAAGTCCGGCAGCGTTTGACATTTCAGCTCCAAAGAAGAAAAGCAGAGCATTAGATAAACTGCTTGTTCGTTTAAATACACAGCATCCGGGAGTGAAGTTTTATTATGACGAACAGGAGCATCGGGTTTATGCATCCGGATATTTTAGCAATACCATGGCGCCAGATTCTTTAATGGAAAAAGTTCATGAAGTAAGTGACTGTTTCCGTCAGAAGTAGAGGTGAGTAACGATGACAGCTTTACAATACATGGGAACAGGCATTCTTTTTGCATTAGTTGCCGGAATTTGTTTTGTGGGTGCGATCGTTTATTTCCTTCTTACAAAGCAGAAACACTATCTGTATACCGAACGATTGGGAAGAATGAAATTCCCGGAGCAGTTCTACAAAGATATGAAAGAACAATATGAAAAGACGGAAAACATTTCACAGACGCTAGATCTTCTGTTGGAGCAATATCCGAAAGGAAAAGTAGCAAAACGTTTACGTGCATCTAAGGATTATTTAAAGAACAGTCATTATAAGGATTATGAAACCGCTTTGTATCGTTATCTGTCAGATAGTGATACAGCAAATGTGATCACAGAGATTCTGTTAAAGGATTTACAAAAAATATGCAGGATTCCATGTAAGCAGGAGAAAAATACTGGAGAGGAGAACAAAAAATGAGAAGAAGTAATTGGAAAACAAAAGTAGTAGTAGTAATTGCATTTATTTTAAGTGTTGTAGCAGGTGTTGTAGCAGCAATCTTTACACCGGATATATGGAAAGGTTTAGTAGGGTTTGGAACCTTTGCAGTTGTGCTGCTTGTATTAGTATTTATTTTAGTAAAAGTTTTACATATTGGGAGGGATTAAAGAAATGAGAAAGAAATTAATGAAATTGGATCGAAAAAAACTGGTAACACTGATGACACTTTCTTTAATGATGTCTGCAGTATTTGTTTTGCAGTTAGGATTTCCGGTACTTGCTGCAGAAACTGATGGAAATGCAGTAATCAAGACTGGTTTTAATACAATCTATGGGCTGATTGCAGCAATCGTGTCCTCCATCGGAAGTTTGTATCTGTTATGGGGTGTTTTTGAGTGGGCACAATCCATGAACTCTCAGGACGGTGGTGCACAGTCTATGGCATTTAAACGAATTGCAGGAGGTCTTGTTGCAGTTATCACACCACAGTTGATTCCAGTGATCACTTCAAGTGTAGGAGCATAAAAAGGAGGAGAAGAAAGATGCCAGACTGGTTGCCGGATTTTCTAAATGGCAGTTTATTATACGGACCATTCTATCAGATTGCCAGTGCGATATGGAATACTGCCATGTCAGCATGCATGGGAGTCATGACAAAGACACCGGAAGGATTTTCATCTGCTACATGGACTTATGTAAACAATGAATTGTATCCGTGGGCTTTGTCCATCGGAATTATGAGTCTGAACTTTTTTGTGATGATGGGGTTTTTTAAAGCAGTTGGAAACTTCAAAGAAAATATGACAATTGAACTTATGATCGAAGCAATGATCAAGGTGGTTGTCTTAAACGTACTGTTGGTAAAAGGATTGGACGTGATCAAAAAGATTTTTGAAATGGCATCGGCAATGGCAGGAACGGCGGTCATGATTGAACCGCCGGCCTTCTTTACTGGTGATGTGGATGTCGGTTCTGTTATGTTTTTCTGGATATATGGGTTGTTCTACTTCCTTGTAGCAATGGTTTGTGCATTTCTGATTCTGATCACGCTGTACAGCCGCTATATTAAGTTGTATCTTCTGGTTGTAACATTTCCACTTGCAATGCCTTCTATCACAGGAGGACGTGGAATCGAAGGAACAGCCTATGCATGGATGAAAAGCTTTCTATCCAATACGTTTGAAATTGTCATTATAGCACTTGCCATAGCAATCGCAGGAAGAATCACCTCCGGTATCTCCATTTTTACATCTGATAGTGCCATTTTTAATACGTTTGATGGGTTTGCCCAGGCACTTAATTCCATGATTTATATGATCCTGATGGCGGTTTCCGTAAAAGGAGCACCAACGTTTTTAAATAAAACATTCAATCTGTAATGAGGTGAACGTGCATGAAAATAGACTTAAATAAAGATTTTGAGGAACAATATAAAAATGAGTTATGGAAAGGATTTACCGCAAGAGAACTAGGGTATGGTGTGGTTGCTCTGCTTGTTGCCGGAGGAATTGCATTTTCTGTGTGGAAAGCAACAGGCCTTGCAATCAATCTTTCTATTTATGCCGGAATCCCATTCATGGTTCCGATTATTTATCTAGCAATGGTGAAGCACCAGGGACATACCTGGATTGAATCATTAAAAAATATGTGGTTTTATATGCAAACCAAAGAACTGCCTTGTGAAATGGAAGAAAGGAATGTTTCACAGCACAGAATCTTTTCTATGGATACAAAATGTATCAATGAGCCAAAGAAAAAAAGAACTACAAGGAGGAAGAAATAAATGTCAATCTTTAACGGAAACAGTCTGTTTCTGTCAAAAAAAAGCAAAACAATGCCGGTAGTAAAAGTACCAAAGAATGTAAAACAATCTCTGCAGATTGACAGAGCCTTTGAGAATGGGATATTTAAGATCGAGCCAAAAGAAAAAATGGCGGTTTATGACAGATGCTATATCTTTGAAGATATCAATTACATCAACAAGAATATCGGAGAACAGAAAGATTTTCTAATGGATCTGATGTTCTGGTTAAACTCGATGGATGTGGAATTTAAAATTACATTAGCCAATGAATATCAGAGCATGGAAGAGTTTTTGGAGTCTATTCGTGCAGAAAAGAATAAAGCAGAGTATCCGGACATTGCAAAGGGAATCAGACAGTGGCAGGATGAAAGAATCAAGGAAACCAATCCGAATGTAACTACGCTGCGTTATCTGACCGTGACTACAAGAGCAGATAATGAAGCGAATGCAAGAGTGTATTTGAATGCGATTGAGACAACCATTATGGAAGCATTTGCTGGATGGGGAAGTCGTATTGAAAAGCTAAGCACCTTGGAACGTTTGGAATCACTGCAGAAACTGATTTGTCCGAATCATCCGGAGCAACAGGACTATATCAATCTCCCATCCGATAAAAAGAAACATCAGAAAGACTGGAAGAATGATATCCTGCCACGAGGCATCAAACAGTATCCAAACTACATGGTCATGGGAGATACCTATGTTACTGTTTTATTCGGACACAGATATCGTCAGGCAATTGATACCGACAAGTTTATCCATTCCATGTCGAATGTTTCTTATCCATCTTTTCTTACACTGGATTATGCTCCGGTTGAGACAGACCTGGTAAACGATAAGCTGATCAATGCACAGGTCAATAATGAAAGAGCAATCACCGAAGAGATTGAACAGAAGCGAAATGCAGGTATTCCGGCCATTAACGCTTCCTATCCAAGAGAGAAGAAAAAGAATGAGATCGAGTCCTATATCGATCAGTTGGATGAAAATGATGAAAAGGGATTCTTTCTAAATTTGTTGGTTGTAATCACTGCTCATGATGAGGAAGAACTTGCAGAACGTATGAAAGAAATGCAGGCAATCGGAAAAAGAGAAGGTGTTGTGCTAGAAACCTGTGATTATACACAGTTAAAAGCATGGAATACAGCACTCCCGATCGGTGGAAGACAAGTTGATTATATGCGTTTCTTCTTAACTTCTTCCCTTGTTGCATTTCAGCCTTTCTTTGCACAGGATGTCATTGAGCCGGGAGGACAGATGATGGGACTCAACCATACTACAAAGCATTTCATTGTGGGGAATCGAAAGAAACTGCCGAATCCGCATGGAATTATCGTAGGGCTTTCCGGTTCCGGTAAATCTATGCTGATCAAGTTGACTGAGCTGTCACAGACATTGCTTGCAACAGATGACGATATTATGATAATCGACCCACAAAACGAATTCCGGGATATTGTGGAGAAAGACAAAGGAAGTTATTTTGATCTGACACCAAAAAGCGGAATCTTCCTAAATGGATTTGAGGTATCAGAAGAAGTGTTTGCATCTTCCGTAGCAGTGCAGAAAGAATTTATTGCGCAACAGACGGAATATGCCAAGACCTTGTGTGCAGCTGTAATGAAAAACATCAATGTTACACAGGAGCATGATTCGATCATCAGCCGATGTACGGAACGCATGTTTAAGGATGTATTTGAACAGAAAAAACTAAAGAAACAGCCGACACTTTTGTGGCTGCGGGAGGAAATCCATAAGGAATTACAACGAGTCGATAATGAGCATGATGAAGCCTTGATCCGAGAGATCTACAACAGTTTGGAAGAATATACCATTGGTAGCTGTGATATGCTGGCTCATCCATCCAATGTAAGTCTGAATCGTCGTATGATCGGCTTTGGAATGTCCAATGTGCCGGAGAATAATTGGGAGGCAGTTATGGTCACGATCCTGCATTATCTGTCCGTTCGTATGGATTACAATAAGAGGTTCCAGAAAGCAACGCATCTTGTGATCGATGAGACACAGGTAGTATCTAAGAAACCAGGGAGTGCAAGTCAGCTTAATAATGCGGTTATTACGTTCCGTAAGTTTGGTGGGATTGTAACAATGGCTATGCAGAATGTAACAGCAGCCTTATCTAATCAGACACTGATTGAATTGTTTCAGAACTGTTCCTACAAAGCTTTTCTCGATCAGGGTGGTGTAGATGCACAGAGTCTTGCTGCTATCCAGGAATTTAGTGCAAAGGAATTTAAAGCACTGTCTTCCGGAAATATCGGTGAGGGTGTTATGGTGTGGAATAAAAAGGTTGTGATGTTTGATGCACTAATCAGCAAGGAGAACGTATTGTATAAAAATTACAGTACTAACTTCCATGAAAAAGCGAAGGAGCAAAAACGGTTATCTTTTGAAGAAGAGGTTGTACCGAATTTCGGTACAAAAGAAAAAATAGAGCCACGTTCTGTGTTGAGTGAAAAAGAAGAAGAACTGATTCTTAAGGTTTCCTGTATTATGGATATCACAGTAACAGATGTGGAACGTTTGTTTAATAAAGATACAAAAACTTGTCTTGGATATCTGAAATTATTAGAGGAGAAAGGAAAACTCAGAGAAGTAGAGGGTAGATACAGAAGGGTTGGATAGGATGCGGATTAATGCAAAAGACGAAAAAACATTTAAAGCAACAGCACTTGCCTTAAATGCTGCAAAGCAGTCAGTAAAAACTTCCAAGCAGCATATGACAGCCTTGAGTATGGGAAATGAACCAGACCGCCAGGGAGAACAATCAGCTTATGTAGATCCAACAAGGTTTTTAGATGGAAAAGAGATTCATAAATGGAATCAGTTACCGCAATCATTAAAGAAAAGATATATAGCTGAAGGAATAAAAGAAGCTAAAGCAAGTTCAAAAGCAAGAAGCGGAATTCTAAAAGACAATTATGATTTCACAGAAGAGATTGAAAAAAAAGTAGCAAATGTTTATACAGCAGATCTTTATCGTATGGAGGAAACATCAGGGGTAAATACATATCAAAGATTTGAGTACAATCCGTTGAAAAGATTCCAAAATCGTTGGAATCACAGAGAGAAAAATAAAAAGCTATCATCAGAAAATGAAATACAAGGAGTTACGGACAAGAAAAGTTCAGCTGCAGGACAAGAATCCATCCGAAAAGGAGAAAGATATCTTTCCAAAGAGCAGGAGCAGATAAAACTACAAATAAAAGCAGGAATCAATAAGGAGAGTGTTGCGGGAAAAGCGGTAGCTGATTCGGCAACAGCAACAAGTACAGCAGCTTCCGGTGCAGCTACAGCAGGAGGAAGTCTGGTTGTCACGGCAGGGAAAAAAGCAGCTGATAAGTTCAAAGATTATATGCAGGAACGCTCCATGGCAAGTGAACAGGCAATTAGAAATGTAGAATCCAAAATGACAGAGATCAAGAATGCAAACCATGAAATGGATTCCTTGCCATCCTCTTTGAAATATATTGGTGCGGCAGTTGGTGCGGTATTACTATCCGTACTTGCCGTTGTGGTTCAGGCAGTATTTTCATTCCTTGCAGTTATAATTGGAGTGATCATTGCAATCTTAGTTCCAATCATTGCAGTGGTAACAATCATTTCAACGCTCATAGGGATTATAGCTTCCCTGATGTCTTCGACTCCTGTGATAGCAGGAGGTGGAGAAAGAATCGTACAGATCGCTTTGCAGGAAGAAAATAATCCGAGTGGAGCAAAGTACTGGCGATATGTTATGGGAAGCCAATTTGTTAATGGTGATGTGACTCCTTGGTGTGCGTGCTTCGTGTCCTGGTGTGCAAACGAAGCAGGACTGATTGATTCAGGAATTGTACCCAAAGCTGCAGCGGTTCGAGCTTATCATCGGTATTATGCAGACAAAGGGCGATTCCATTATGCATCGGAAGGATATACTCCCCAGCCGGGAGACTTTATTGTATTTGGTCAGGACACACATATTGGAATTGTGCAGTATGTAGAAAATGGAAGAGTCGTTACGATCGAAGGGAACACTTCGGATGCAGTACATTCAAGAAGCTATGCATTGAATAGTTCGTATGTTACGGGCTATTGTAATCCGGAATATCCGGCAGGAACTACAATCGAGATTCCGGAAGGAATGGGAACAACTCACACTTATATGGGATGGAGAACAATTACAAGTCGGACAAGTCTACAGTATCAGCTAAGAGAACAAAGTGGAGAACATTATGACAGTGAAGGATTTGGAATCATCGATGGAAGATATGTGATCGCCTGTACAACTTTATATGGACAGGTTGGAGATTATGTAGATTTTTACCGGGAAAATGGAGATGTCTTGCATTGTGTGATCGGAGATATCAAGAATCAAAATGATCCGGGATGTAACCAGTATGGACATCAGAATGGGGAGCGTGTGGTTGAGTTTATTGTTCAATATAGTACGTGGTATCCGTCTCATGCGAATCCAGGAACTCCGAGCTGCAAACCAGAATGGAACTCAAGAGTTGTCAGGGCGGTGAACCTTGGCTATAACTATTTTCATTAAAGAAATGGTGAGAGAAAGATGAAGAAAAGAATTTTAATCAGTGTTCTTTTACTAGCTTTTCTGTTTGGAATTTTGTTTGGTGGTATTTTTCTGCTTAGAAAAAATGCGAATGAAAAAGAAAAAATAAAATCTGAAGAACAGACAGTTGAGCTTGAGAAGAAGACAGAAAAAAAAGAAGAACAGCGGAAGATGGACTTTGTAAATGTCAATTTATTGGAGCCTTATTTTTCTGCTGAAGAAATCAAAAGCATGGAACAGCAAGCAGAAAAGTTGTTAAAGCAGGATGAATTGTTTGCTTCTGTCACTACGCTTACTTGTACCGATGCAATTTATGAAACACAAAATCAGATCCGTTTTTATTTTACATTGGATGATGGAAGTAGTTTGTTTGCGTCCTATAAAAAAGAAGACAATAGCTTTTTTTTCTGGACAGAAAAGAAGGAAGATTCTGAACAGGCGATCGCAGAATGGTTGAAACAAAAAGAAGTAGATACAAAGGCTGTCGATACAAGTTCCTGGGAGGAATCGCAGGAACTTCCAATCAAATGGAATGAAAAAGGACAGGAAAATATTCCGGTAGTTTTATCCGGAAAAGAAAATCTGCAGGGAATAATTCCGGACGAGGATTTGAATTGTTTGGAAATCAAACTGCAAAAATTTCTGGAAGAGAACAATGAGTTGAGACGGGAGATTTCAATTCCATCAGATAAAATTGTGCAGACAGACCAGAAAATTACATTTGAAGCAGATTTCATAACAGAGAGGATTGATAAAAAACATCTTCAGGGAACTTATCATATTGCGGAGGGAACATTTGGATTTTCATTGCAGTAAATCTGTGGAACTGTTGAAAATAGTCTGGAAATTTTGTACACTTATATTAATTGAAATCACAAAAATATGCTGAGAGGGTGATGATATGGAGAAGTGGCAGGAAGAAGCAGTGAAGAAAAGTTTGAGCAAATTTAACGTAGTAAAAGGTAAAAACCTACCAAAACAGATATATCAGGAGAAGAGAGATTGCTATTCAGATCTAGCAGATTACGTGACTTCGACAGATTTAAAATATTTTGGTAAAATTTGTGCATTGTATGGACTTAGAAGAACCGGTAAAACAGTTATGATGTATCAGTGCATTGCAAATTTAGACCCAGAAATTCAAGAGCAGAGTGTATATATTTTTTGTAAAGAACCGTGCGATATGCTTGAATTAGAGTATGTTATGGATGATTTATATGAGCAGGGATTTCGATATTTTTTTATTGATGAGATTACCAGAGTAGAAGATCTCCAGGCTTATGGAAATGTACTTTCAGATTATTTCATTACAATAGGAACAAAAGTTGTTATTGCAGGTACAGATTCTCTTGGAATTTATCTGGCAAAGACGGACATCTTATATGACCGGGTGGTGTTATTGCATACTTCGCAAGTGCCATATGCAGAATTTCACAGACTATGTGGAGGAAATTTGGAAGAGTATATTGAATATGGAGGAACTCTTACAAATGCTACTTACAAAGATAATCAGTCGGCAGAGGAATATTTAAATACTGCAATTGTAAAAAATATTTTACATGGATTGATAAGTCGTGAAGAAAAGAGAAAGCACGCTACAGTTTTAACAGACTTATATGATGAAGAAGAATTAGTTTCAGTTATTCAGAAAATGGTAAATAAATTTAGCTATGAAATCACGTTACGAGCAATTAACCGATCATATAAAAGTGGAGCTTTATATGCAATATTTCAAAATTCAAAAAAGAAATATTTTGATAAATTAGATATTGATGTTGTTAATACAGCGACGAAAAAAGCATTAGAAATAAAAGATTCAGAGGAAATGAAAATAACTCTTACAGAAGAAGATTTAGAGAGTGTGAAACTTTATCTGAAGTTATTAGATCTGTATATATCAATAGTAAGTTTCAAATCTTTTAAACGTGGAGGTGGAATAGAATTAGAAATTTTACAGCAGCCGGGAATGATTTATTCCCATGCTACAGAATTATTAAATCAGCTTGAAAGAGATGATGTTTGGAGTCAGACGTGTGAAATCGAAGACAAAACAGAATTCATTCAGAGAGCAGATTATTTTGTAAAAGGAATTCTGCTTGAAAATATTATTCTTTCAGAAACTTATAAGTGTTACCAGACGATTGACAAAAAAAGATTTTATGTCTCTCAATTATCAGTTGGGGTGCAAGAAGGTTTATCTAATTCAGAAGCTGATCTTATCATCGTAGACAGAGAAAAAAAGGAAAGTTACTTATTTGAAATCAAGCATTCTGATAAAGTTGTAGACAGACAGACTCGCCATTTACAAAATGAAGACTTTATAAATTATGTCAGTGAAAATTTCGCTCCAGTGAAAAAATGTTGTGTAATTTACAATGGACAACCTACAAAAATAGATTCTATTGATTATTTGAATGCGGAAAAATTTTTAATGACTGTTCATGAGATGGAATTATCAAAAAATGCGGACTTGCAAAATTTGTTTCAGCAAAAAGAAATAGAAGAAATCAAAAAGCCGGATGCGAAACCAGTGAGAAAACAAGAGAAGAAAAGTTCGATTCACCTGACAAGATAGTATATAAAATTCAATGACAAAGAAGTAGATGTAAAAAAGGAACAGTAAAAAATGCTGTTCTTTTTTTATGGATTTATCCGGAAGAGGAAAGAAAAAATGAAATTATCAGAGTATTTAAAAATCGGAACAAAGATGAAAATTTTAAGAAAAGAAAAAGGGATTTCACAAAAAGAGATGGCGGAAATTTTGGAGATGATCCCATCAGCGTATTCAAATTATGAAAATCATTTTACAGATATTCCGGTTGAGATTATGAAAAAATTTTGCGATACCGTTGGATGCAGCATGAGCGAACTGATTGGATTTGATGTAAGCATTTCAGAAGATGTGCATCCAATTTCTTTGCTTTCCGATTTGATGCTGGCAATCATGGAGCTCAACAAAAAGAAGCTCCCTGTGTCAGTCACATTTCATTCAGATGGAGAAAAAATGAATGTGGATTTTCAAGTGGCACAGACAGAGTATGATGAAATTTTGGATGGACTGGAATGCGAACTGGAAAAGTACAGAGAAGAAAAAATTGACAAAAAACAATTTCAGCAGAATATAAAATTACTCTTAGATAGGGAGAATAACTACCAAAATAACATAAAAAAGGGTCTTAGGGAAGTTCCCTAACAAGAAGGTGAAATGTCTGACATTTTGCGTATCTTGCAAATCACCTTCGGTGATTCAGAGAAAGCCATACAGAAAGCTGTACAAAAGCCATACACTCAGCCATACGAAAAACAAAGGTTGCCATACGCAAAGCTGTACAAGATGGCTCAATTGCCATACGATGCCATATAGAAAGCTGTACAGTACAGCAGGAAAGCCATACAGTGCCATACAAGGAGCTGTACAAGACGGCTCGAAAGCCATACAGTACGGCTCAATTGCCATACGATGCCATATAGAAAGCCATACAGTACAGCAGAAAAGCCATACAGTGTACATACAGAAAGCCATACACGAAAAAAGATAATAAAAAGAAGGAGACAACTAAGATGGAAAAATTAAAAAGAACATTCAGATTATCCGAACAGGCAGTGGAAGCGATTGAAAACAGAAATCGGAAATTATATCCGACTGCGACTGATTTTTTAGAAGCAAAAATATTGGCACCAGCAGATAACAGTACAGAAATGTTACACAAAATTTCTGCGCAGTTAAGAGAAATGGAAAGTCTTCTTGTTCAACAGTATCATAAAAAAATAGAAGAAGAGCAGCCATTCCATTGAAAATGTGTACCTAAAGTAACCTAGATAAAGGTGATTGGATTTGATAAAATAAAATTAGAAAACCAGAGGTAAGGGATGCAATTCAGCATCTCTTTTTTAAAACAGGAAACGGAGTAGAGTGAAAAATGGATTTAAAAGAACAATTAAAAAAAGTAACGGAAGATTTGGAAAAGCTGGAAAGAAAAAAAGAAAAATTTTTGGCGGATTATGATGAAAAACGGAAAAAAATTCTGACAAAGAAAAAGGAACTTGAAAATAAAATTCAGAGAGAACAGGAAGAAAAAATATTACGTGCCGTTCAAGACAGCTTCGGAAAAATTAATGAAAAAAATATTGATACTTTCTTGGATATTCTGGAAAAAAACAGTGAGGAATTTTCGATGGAGATGGAAATTGCATTAGAAAACTTTGAAGAAAATAATGAAGTAGTTTCCGATGATCTACCGAATTCCGGTACACAGCAAAGTGTAGAAGAGCAAGGATATTCATATGAAAGCAATGAGCCATGAGCCGACGAGACATTCGATATACGATTCGATTTTCAGAAAAGGAATGGGAAATATTAGAAGAAAAAATTAAGAAAGAGGATGCGTGGAAATTTAAATATGGAATAAAAGAAGGAAGCGTAAATGTATCTGCATTTATCCGGGAAAAATTATTTCGAGAAGAAATAAAAGAACTGGCATATTACCGGGAATTAAAAAACTTAACTTATCAAATACGAAAAATCGGAGTTAATATCAATCAGGTGGCTGCAAAGATCAACAGTGGTCATGGGAATATCGACTCTGTTTTTTATTTGCAAAAAAATCTTCTACAGGTTGAAGAAGAGGTAAAAAATCTGATTGAAAAACTGGAGGAAGATCGTGGCAATCACAAAATTGATGAACATTAAACAAGGTAGGAGAGGTGGCAGCAAACATTTAAATAATTCGATTCGTTATATTATGAATCCTAAAAAAACAAATGATGGGGAATTGATTGGTGGAAACTCAGGATTCACACCGCAAGAAGTTTATCAGGTTATGATGGATACCAAACTTGACTGGGATAAGCTGGAAGGAAGACAGGGATATCATTTTGTTATCAGTTTTCAACCTGGAGAGGTAAATGAAGAAATGGCATATCAAGTCATAAAAGAATTTTGCGAAGAATATCTTGGTGACGATTTCGATTATGTTTTTTCAATTCATAATGATCAGAAGCACATGCATGGACACATTGTTTTCAATTCAGTGAATCGAATGAGTGGATATAAGTACCGATACGAAAATGGAGACTGGGAGAAGTATATTCAGCCGATCACAAATAAAATTTGTGAGAAGTATGGACTGCCGCCACTGGAATTCGATGCAGAAACAAGAAAAGGAAAATCTTATGCACAATGGCAGGCAGACAAAAAAGGTGCGCCAACCTGGAAAAAAATTATTCGTGCTGATATTGATTATATTATTTCTATCTCTGGCAATGAAGAAGAATTTATTTCTAATATGGAAAAAATCGGTTATCAGATTCGTAAGGGAGATTCTCAAAAGCATGGTGCGTATTTTTCATTTCGTGCAATGGAACAAAAAAGAGGTTGGAGAAGTTACAACCTTGGATCTGGGTATCATTATGAGGAGATCCTTTCAAGAATTCGAAGAGAAAAATTTGTATATAAAAATCCAAGGAGTCCTCGAATAAGATTCTATAAAATGAAAAGGATAAATACGCATCAGGCGGTAACACAATTTCAGAAAAAAAGAATCCGGAAAATATATTTTGTATCTGTCCAATATCATAATATAAAAAATCCATATGCCGTAGATTATCGGGAAGTACGAAAAAGTCTGCTACACATTGACCAATTGTGGGAAAACATTAATTATTTGAAACAATTCCAAATTAATTCCTATGCGGAGCTTTTAGATAGAGAAGCGAAAATAAAAGAACAGGAAAAAGCATTAAAGAATCAAATATACAATAAGGATTTTCTACAGGACAATGAAGCGTATATAAGATATAAGAAGTTAAAAGAAATGTTAAGCGAAGTGCCAGAATCCGATGATAGTTTTGAAAAAATATTGGATGAATTGGAAGAATTGGAACAGGATTTTCCAGATGCAATATTGGATGGAAGTGAGAAGGTTGAACAAATGGAAAAGAAGTTACAGTCCATTCGGGATGAAAAAAGAATTATCAGGCAGATAAAAAAAGAGGAGGAGGAAGACAAATTATTCTATACCGCAGCATGGGGACAGCCAACGGAACATACTTATCAAAACAGTAAAAAGAAAGAGGTGCAGACGCAGTGGGCGAAAACAAAATAAATACGATTAATTTAAATGATATTTTTCAAGATGTAAAGACAGATCTGATCGGAAATCTTTTAAATGAGACAAAAGATAGTAAGAAATGTATGTGGTATCTCATATGCGCATTAGATGGAATGGGAGATCAGGAAATACTGGAACTTTCAGGATATACAATTCCTCAAATCCAAGATGCCAGAACAAAATTTCTGAAACAAAAATATCAGGCAAAGACTTCCTTATCCAATGAAATTCAGATGTTAAAAAAACAGGTTATGGATGTGGTGAAGGAAAACAGAGATGTACGATCTTCTGTTGAAGCTGGACTAGATAAAGCAATTCAAGAGCAGATTGAAAAATCGAATAAACTGATCGAAGCAAAAGATGAAATGATTACAATGATAAATATGCAAAAAGTGGACTTGCAACGACAAAATGAAGAATTAAAAGCAAAGGTAAATGAATTGGAAAAGCAGTCAACATCGGTAGTGGCAGCAACGAGTAATCCTGCAGACAGGAAGGATGCAGAAACACAAATAGAAAAACAACTAAGTGAAGAGGAAAATATTGAAAATAAGATAGAAGTCAGACGGGAAGAAATTCAACCAGAAGAGAGAAAAAAGAGTATAGGAAAACGTATTCGTAAGTATCTTTTTTCGTCAACAGATACAAAGAAATTTATCGGGAAATATTTGGAGAATGATAAGATGACGAAGGAACAAAAGGATTATCTGTTGGAGTGCCTGGAAAGTGGAGTTGGTGTAAAAGAAATGTCAGAATTTGCATTTGAAAATCTGACGGTTGAACAAATGGAACGTTTAAGAAAGATAAATGAAAAAAGGAAGGAATAAAGGATGGATATTCATGTAGAGATGCACTTATCTTATGAGACGGATGTGTGGGCATATGGAATGGTCACTTTAGAAAATATCATCCGATTTCCGGTTCAGCTTCGTAAATTTAAAAATAAAGATACGGGAGAAGAGACTTCGTTTCTTAGTTATCCCAGAAGAGAACGTTGTGGAAAATGGGAAAATATACTTGTACCCGAAAAAAAATTAAGGGAAGAAATTGAAAAGGCTGTAGGAGAAAAAATCAAAGAGGAAATGAGAAAAGATTTGTATCTTCCAGAGATAGAAATACTTTCCATCAGCCCAATTGTTCCACGGTATCCACCGAATGCGAAAGCATATATATGTGGTGTTGCATCTGTTCAATTGCTAGGACTTACAATTAATGGAATCACTATTAAAAAAGGACAAAGAGGCTATTTTATTAATATGCCACAATATAAAAGTTCGGATGGGTATCATGATGTGATCTATGCCATAGGGAAAGCAATGCAGAAGAAAATTTCGGAGTGTGTTCTTCAGGAATATCAGAAAATAATGGGCGTACCGAATTTCGGTACAGAGGGAGGACTGACAAAATGAAAAAGGAAGAATTCATACAATTTGTAGCTAAGAATATTAAATATCATCTTCCATCTGAATTCAAAGATTTCAAAATTGAGGTTGGAAAACACATGGGGTTAGTGATATCAGAAAAAAAATCTCCTAACACAATAAGAATATATTTGGATGAAGCATATGAAAAATTTATGGAGAACAAAAATATATTTCCAGTCATGGAAACTGTTGCAAATAACATTACGCAGGGGTGGCATACTGTTGAGAAAATTAGAGACGAAAAAAGACAGGCGATAGAATTCGTGAATAATTACGCAGAGGTAAAGAAACATCTGCAGTTCGTGTTGCGAGATCCGGATTTTACTGAAATTCCGATGAATCAGATAAAAACGGAGCTGGGAAGTTATGTTGCGTTGTATGAGATCAATATGGACAAAAATGATGCGGAACATATATCTATACCAATAACCGATAAGTTAACCAAACGTTGGGGGATTACGGCAGATCAACTATATCAAGACACGATAAAGGTTCAGGCAGCATGGAATCAACCTTTACTGGCAGATCTATTGGAAATGGGAACTTATTTGAATGGGGGGACAAGACCTGATAATCTGCTATCAGCAGACAAAATTGATGATACCGGGCTGTACGTGCTAACAAATTATAAGCTGTATAATGGCGCAGCGATGATTGCACATGATGAAATGGCACAAAAAATAGGTAATCTGTTACAAATGGATTATTATATACTTCCGTCTACTGTACATGAATTGCTGGTGTATCCCGATAATGGAGTTATATCAATAACACAATTGCAAGAAATGGTAAAAAGTGTCAATGCTACAGACGTGTTGCCGAAGGATAGGTTGTCCGATAAGGTTTTATTTTACAATCAGCAGGAACGCAGATTAGAGCTTGCTACGGAAAGAGAGGAGTATTTTGAAGACAAAACAGAGGACACTCAAGAGAAAAAGGAATTAGCTGAAGGCAAAGATAAATCAGAATCAGAGAAAAAAGAAGATAAAAGTTTGAAATTTTCAATCCGATTGTAAAAAAATGTTTTTCTAGAAAGTTAATTCCTATATTTAGCACAAGAGTCGGAAAGCGAGGAAAAAATGATGTATGAAGCATTAGTACAGAAATTGAAGTTCCTTTTAATGTAATTATTCCAAACAGTTATAATTACGTACATAAGGAATCATAGATTTCATAATAAAAAATTAAAGAGGTAACGCATGAAATTTAAAGGTATTGAATTAAAAGATAACACAGAAGCAGAGTTATTAATAGAAATTGAAATCGTTGATATTAATGACGAAGATGAGCTTGAAGAATATGGTGAAGAATTGGAAGGAAAATTAGAAGATATTTTAGACTATGATAATTGCTCTCCATATGTAGATTTTATAGATGATAATTTATTAAATATACGTTGTGACGAAATTACATTTGACGAAAAAGGTGTAGATCTTTTAACTGTCATCTATAAAAATATTCTAAATGCAAATTTACAGAATGTAAAAGTTATGATTAATGTTCATGTTGATGGTAAAGAGTGGTTTAAAAAAGAAGATGGATCGGAATATAATGAGGATTCTGTTACTTTAGAAGAATTTTTATTAAATATTGAATATTAAAGTCTGGGGTGAAAGTATGGCTTACATAGAGAATGTAGTAATAGGAACTCCAATAGTAGATCCAAAAGATATGTTTGTTTCGGACGAAGATGATTGGACAAGGATGGAAGAGGAAGAAATTATGGAAAGTGTTTCGGAGAAAGAAAGGGATGAAACTGAGCAGGAAGATCGAACAAATGAAAACAGTTTTTTTGAACGTACAGATGATTCTTATGCAATCTATCAATATGATAACACAGATGGAAATTGGGGATACAAATTCATGGGACTGAGCATCATAAGTAATATGGGATTATCTGTGGATGGGAAAGATTACCGTATGATGTTCATGGAGCAATTGCATGAACATGATTCCCTGGATGAATTATATCATAGGTTCAATGCTGAACGACCAGAAGGGTTTGATGGACATTCATTGTCTGTTTCCGACGTTGTTATAATGAAACGTAATGGAGAAATGAAAGCGTATTACGTGGATGATGTTGGATTTTCTGAGCTTCCGGAATTCACGAAGCAAAGAGAGCAGATTATAGATAGGTCAAATGATTCTCCAGTTTATGCAGGAACACTGGAACAGGCGGTAAGACAGAAGGATGCGGATGCATATTTGGATTCAAGAAAATTAAATATTGATTGTAAAAAAGCGATAGAAGAAGCAATTCAAGAAAACTATGATGGAATACGTTTGAAGGATGATGTAGCGAAAGATGTTGTGAGACGTTTTGGGGAAGAACGTATGAATTTTGTGATGGCAAATACAATCCGGGAAAGCTTTTTAGAGGGACGATTTTCTAAGCAGAATAAAGAGTGGGCAGAACATATTAATATTCCGGAAAATATCAGTCATGGAAGGAACTTAAATCTTGATTATATAATTGAAAGTCATCCGGTTGTATTAGATGACTTTATTTCAATGGCAAGATTTGAAATTCGGATGCTGAAAATTGAACGGGCAATTGAAGATGCAGAGGTATCGATTACTACAGATACAAATGATTATGTAGCAGATGGACATGAGGGAGCCTGGCATACGATTGAGGAAAGGAAATATGCCGGAAAGAAGTTCTTTCTTATGGAACATAATGAGTTCGGCTCAAATGTAGCAGAAATTATTGTGACAGAAAATGGACAACTTGTGGCAGAGGATTTGTGGAATGGGTTTGATAAGGGGGCATTGGAAGCTATATCAGAATATCTGCAGGACAAGGGGATATCAGAAGAGGAAATATACAAAGAACCGGATGAATTGGCATATAAAATTCATGATGGATATTTTTCTATTCACCGCACAGACGGAGGTTATGACTACACTTTCTATACGAAAGATTATGAAGATATAGATGGCGGTATCTATGATAATCCAGACAGTCCTATAAAGCAGGTGGTAGAGGATATTCTGGAAGATGCAGGAATTTCGTTAGATGATGCAGAATGGATGGATTATGAAGAGTTGGATGCCGAAGTTGAGCATGCAGAAGAAATTAAACAACTCGCTGTGGATTTAGACAAATTCAGTTATGAATATGATACATACGAGTATAAAGATAGCATTGAAGACAGAGAAGAGCAGATTGATAAACTTACAGAGGATATTTTGACGAGGAAAACAGATGATATAAAAAAATGGCTGATAGAGGTGTCGGAAAATTCAGAGATAGATAATGATGTCAGAACTGCACGCTCATTGTTTTCTCGTCTGGAAGAAGCGGAGAGAGTATTTATATCTGACGAAACTAATGTCAGTTTCTATGCGGCTGAATGTATGGAATTTCCAGATTTTGGAGAACTTCATGAAAATCTTACTTTGGATGAAGCGATAAAAAAATATGAAAGTATTCCAGAGGAACGGATGCATGGGGTGAAAGGAATTGGATTTGAACTAGAAGATGGAAGTGATTACGAGGGCAAATATGGGTTGATGTATCATGGTCGGGTAGATCGAGAAAATGTTGAGATGATTCAATATTATAAAGATAATCCAGTGATTCAGAAAGCATTAGATGCATTGGAACAGTATTGCGAGACTTCTGCAGATAAGTCAGTAGAAAGACAACAAGAAACAAATAGAAAGAAAAAACAAAAGAGCATTTATCAAGGACTTCATAGATAGAAGTCTTTTTTGTTGTACCGAAATTCAGTACAGAGAGGATTTACTATGGCAACAACGTTATTGAAATTAAAAGAATTATCCCAACAAACAATTGAAGCGATTGTAAAAAGTCCGGATGCCTGGAAAAAATATTTAAATGCAGCACCAAATATTTTTCGATATTCTTTTGAGGATCAGCTTCTGATCTATGCGCAAGCACCAAAAGCAACAGCAGTTGCAACGTACGATGTCTGGAACAAAATTATGCACAGGGCAGTAAAGAAGGGAAGCTGTGGAATTGGTCTGATTCATACGAAAAGGCGGTATGAAAAGATTGATTATGTGTTTGACGTAACTCAGACAGCAGAAAAATATGATTCTCGATCCTTAAATATATGGAAAGTTACCGAAAAGAATGAAACTCTTGTTAGAACATATCTGCAGAATACGATTGATATTGAAGAAGGGATGGAATCTATCCCAGAGTTGCTACATGAACTAACCAGAGAAAGTGTCGATGATGTGATCGATGATCTGCAAGATGCGCTTAAAGAAGATGTTGAAGGCACATATCTGGAAGACCTGGAAGAAGATCAATTAAAACATGATTTTCAAGAACTGCTGGAAAATAGTATATTTTATGTCTGTTTGTCAAAATGTGGATATGATCCGGAAATGTATCTTTCCTCAGATTCTTTTCAGTTTATTACAAACTTCAATGATATTTCAGTGCTTCGACATTTAGGCTATGCTACGACTGAAACGTGTAATTCAATTTTGCATGGTATTACCGTATTCTTGATCAGAAATCAGAAAAATATAGATCAGAAAATAACACAACCGGAGACAACACCAGAAGTTTTAACAAAAATATCTGCAGAAAAGCGTGTACCGAATTTCGGTACGCAGAAAGAAGAACATGCAGAAGAGGAAGAACCAGATAATCATGTTTTGCGAACAGTACCAAAAGCTCCAGTTCGAGTAGATGAAGTGATCGAAGCAGATGATGACTATACACAATTAGAGTTCATTCCATCAGAAGCGGAACAAAGCGAACAAATCCAACTTGAAATTGCTTCACGTAAGACAGAGAATGATGCAGAGTATATCTTGGATTCAGAAATAGATGCGATATTGCGGCTTGGAGGAGGAGAGGAAAATTCACAGCATTCAATTGCTGCCCGTTTGATTAATGGTTTGGATAAGGAAGAATTTGCGGAATTCCTAAGCAGAGAATATGGTACTGGTGGTAAAGGGGTATACCTAAATAACCGAAAGATATCAGTATGGTATGAACAATCAGGACTACGGTTTGCAAGAGGTGAATCGGCACAGGATAGATATGATCAATTAATCCCCTGGCAAGAAGCGGCAGATAGAATTAAAAAATTATATGAAGATGGGAAATATCTGCCCAATTCGATTGTAGTAAATGCCTTGCAAGTGACAGAAAAAAAGTATGCTCAGAGGGTAGAATTATTATTTCGAGATGCGGGTGTGCTGCCGGAGGAGCTAAAGTATAAGGAAGAATGGGGCGATGTTATCCAACAAGAATTGTCCGAAAAAAATGGACAGGAAAAAATAAAAACAGTATTTGACACAATAGATAAAATGATTCAAACTGATTCTTCTATGCCAAGTTGGATAAAAATAAATAATGCCAAATATCAAAAAATATTTGAAGAATTAATATCGGAAGAAAAACATTATATTCTGCAATCTTCCGATATTTTTATGCCGGAAAAGCAATTTATTACAGAAGACGAAATCAATGCTATATTAGGGAGTGGTTCTAGGGCAGAGGGTGGAAAAAAACGCATCTATAACTTCCTGACAAAGGAACATAGTATAAAAGAAAAAATAGAGTTCCTAAAAAATGAATATGGGATAGGAGGACGTACGCCGGAAGTCATCGGAAGCCGGTTTTCATCTGAAAACCATGATGCAAAAGGGATTGTCATTGAAAAGGAATTTTGTGGAAAGGTCATATTAAAATGGAACATGGTTTTACGCCGTATCGAAACCATGATACAGAAGAACCAATATCTAACAGAAAAATCGGAATCTGAAACGGTGGTTACAGAACAAGAACAGAGTTCTCTAAAACCGGATACTGCAGATCAACAGGATAGTGTACCGAATTTCGGTACAGAACAAATGGCATCTGCAGAAAATGAGCGCATACGAGTAGCAATCGAAAGCAGTGAGGATGTAGAAGAACGGGACATTGGATTTTTTACATATCATTATCCAGATGGAAGAGATGGAATACGTTTCCGTCTGGTACGCATTGGTGAGGATGGGAAGTTAGAGGTATATCCTTCAGCAAATCGATTCTTTATTAACCAGACTGCGGTTGATGAGTATATAACAGAACATGCGGAGATTCTTGAGGTGATAGAATATGATGCCATTGTACATGAAGCAATGGCAAGTGTGTTGGAAAACAGACCAACTACACCAGAGGAACAGAAGCAGATCCAGGAAGTATTACAGAAAGAAAGCAAAAACAATACGCAAACAATTCGTCCTGGTAATTTCTATATTACAGATAATCAGTTGGGAAATGGAACTGCAAAGGAAAAATATCAAAGAAATGTCGATGCAATTCGATTGTTAAAGCAATTGGAGCAGGAGCATCGGCAGGCTGATCGGTATGAACAGGAAGTTCTCTCGCAGTATGTTGGATGGGGAGGTCTTGCCTATGCATTTGACGAAGGAAAATCTAATTGGGCGGATGAATATAAAGAACTAAAAGAGCTGCTTACAGAGTCCGAATATAAATCTGCACGAGAATCTGTATTGAATGCACATTATACGCAACCTGTGATTATTAAAAGCATGTATAAGGCGTTGGAACAAATGGGATTTAAAAACGGAAATGTGCTAGAGCCTGCAATGGGAGTAGGAAATTTTTTTGGAGCAATGCCGGAATCCTTGCGTGATTCAAAGCTATATGGTGTGGAGTTAGACAGTATCAGTGGTAGAATTGCAAAACAACTGTATCCGGATGCAGACATCCGGATTACTGGTTATGAAACTTCCGGATATCCGGATGATTTTTTTGATGTTGCGATTGGAAATGTTCCGTTTGGTAATTATCAGGTGTATGACAGGCGATATGAACAACATCATTTTCTGATCCATGATTATTTCTTGGCGAAAACTTTAGATCAGTTAAGAAGTGGTGGAGTAGCAGCGTTTATCACATCCAAGGGAACAATGGATAAAAAAAATAATCTGGTTCGTTCCTACTTGTCACAGCGAGCAGAATTATTAGGAGCAATTCGCTTACCAAACACTGCATTTAAGGGCAATGCAGGAACAGAAGTAACATCGGATATTTTGTTTTTCCAGAAAAGAGAAGGAATTTCTTATGATTCTCCGGAGTGGCTGGACATTGGAGTAAATGAAGATGGTATTGAGTTAAATCAATATTTCTTAAACCATCCGGAAATGGTACTCGGACACATGGAAGAGGTAAGTGGACCATATGGAAAAGAAACCGCATGTATACCGCTTGAAGGGGCAGATCTGAAAGAACAACTAGATGTTGCAATCACGAAGGTTCAAGGACAGATTTTTGTGGAAAATCCGGAAGTTGTAATCGAGGAAGATCAAAGAGACATTCCTGCAAATCCAGATGTAAAAAATTACTCTTATACATTAGTTGATGAACAATTATATTTCCGGGAAAATTCCAGAATGTATCCAGTGAATCTTTCAAAGGCTACAGAGGAACGTGTGCGTGGAATGATTGAAATCCGAGAATCAGTAAGGAGATTGATTTCTCTACAGATGGATGAAAATGGAACAGATGAAGCGATTAAAACGGAACAAGAAAAGCTGAATAGAGTCTATGATGAATTCTATAAAAAGTATGGTGTTATAAGTAGTACTGGAAATAAGAGGGCTTTTTCATCAGATGCATCCTATTGCTTATTGTGTTCATTGGAAATACTGGATGAAAATGGAAATCTGGAACGGAAAGCGGACATGTTTTCAAAGCGCACGATCAGTAAAGCGGTGCCGGTTACCAAGGTGGATACGGCGATTGAGTCACTGACGGTTTCAATGAGTGAATATGCAAGAGTAAATCTGCTATTTATGGCGCAACTGACGGGTAGAAGTGAAGAAACTGTAATAGAAGAACTGAAGGGGATAATCTTCTTTAATCCGGAAACCAATCGTTGGGAAAATAATGATGAATATTTATCCGGGAATGTCAGAGAAAAATTACAAGTTGCAAAAGAACATCTACAGACAGATTCTAGATATCAGGAAAATGTAGATGCCTTAGAAAAGATACAGCCCAAAGATCTTGATGCGTCTGAAATTGAAGTCAGGATCGGTGCCACCTGGATTGAACCGGAAATGTATGAACAGTTTATGGAAGAGGTCTTCCATACACCAAAATATCATCTGAATAACCGGAGAATTGCAATCGAATATTCCAAAACAACCGGAGAATGGCGGATTAAAGGGAAAAACCTGGATAGTATTGGAAATACAATCGCTTATAACACCTATGGAACGCAGAGAATTAACGCATATGAAATTCTTGAAGCAACATTAAATCTACGGGATGCCAGAGTGTATGATAGGGTAGAAACCGATGGAACCGTCAGATATGTCGTAAATAAGACAGAAACAATGTATGCAGCTCAGAAGCAGGACGCTATAAAAGAAGCTTTCCAGGAATGGATTTATGCCGATCTACAGAGAAGAGAAACGATCTGTAAAACATATAATGAAAGGTTTAACTCGATCCGTCCACGGGAATATGATGGAAGTTACCTGGTATTTCCAGGAATGAATACCGAAATCACATTAAAACCACATCAGAAAAATGCGGTTGCACATCAGTTGTATGGGAAAAATACTTTATTGGCTCATTGTGTTGGCGCTGGAAAAACATATGAAATGATTGCTGCAGCAATGGAGTCGAAAAGACTTGGGCTGTCGCAAAAATCACTGTTTGTTGTGCCAAATCATCTGACGGAGCAGTGGGGATCGGAATTTTTACAGCTATATCCTGGGGCAAATATCCTGGTTGCAACGAAAAAGGACTTTCAGCCAATGAACCGGAAAAAGTTCTGTGCCAGAATTGCACTTGGAAATTATGATGCAGTGATTATAGGTCATAGTCAATTTGAAAAGATTCCACTGAGCGATGAACGTCTGAAGAAAATGCTGAATGGTCAGATTGATGATATTATTGCAGCAATTGAGCTGGCAAAAGAAAGCAATACAGAAAACTTTACCATCAAGCAGATGGAGAAAACCAAAAAACAATTAGCGGTAAGATTAGAAAAGCTAAATAAGAAAGAAAAAAAGGATAATACAATCACGTTTGAGGAGTTGGGCGTAGACAGGCTTTTTGTAGATGAGAGTCATTACTATAAGAATCTTTTTTTGTATACAAAGATGAGAAATGTTGCAGGAGTATCACAGACGGAAGCACAGAAATCAACGGACATGTTTAATAAGTGTCAATATATGAATGAAATTACAGAAGGAAGTGGTATTACATTTGCAACTGGAACGCCGATCAGCAATAGTATGACAGAACTGTTTACGATACAGCGTTACCTTCAGATGGAGGAACTGCAAAAGACTGGTCTCACACAATTTGATGCCTGGGCAGCCACGTTTGGCGAGACGGTTACAGCAATTGAATTAGCTCCGGAAGGAACGGGCTATCGAACCAAAACGAGATTTTCACGTTTCTTCAATGTTCCGGAACTTATGAGCATGTTTAAGGAAGTTGCAGATATCAAAACATCTGATCAATTAAATCTTCCTGTTCCGGAAGTGGAATATAAAACGATTGTTATCAAGCCAACAGAAGAACAAAAAGAATATGTGGCAGAATTAGGTGAGCGTGCAGAGCAAGTAAGAAATGGAGGGGTGGATTCCTCCATTGATAACATGCTGAAAATAACCAATGATGGTCGAAAACTTGCATTAGATCAGAGATTAGTAAGTGATGCGTTCCCTGATTCAGTGGATGGAAAGGTATCTGAATGTGCAAGACAGTGTTACGATATATGGGAAAATACCAAAGACACGAAATCAGCACAATTGGTGTTCTGTGATTTGTCGACACCGAAAAATGATGGAACATTTAATGTGTATGATGATTTGAAACAAAAATTAATGGATATGGGTGTTCCGGAAGAAGAAATTGCTTATATTCATCATGCAAATACAGATACAAGGAAAGCGGAGCTGTTCTCGAAAGTAAGAAGTGGACAGGTTCGCTTTTTGTTTGGCTCGACCGCTAAAATGGGAGCCGGCACGAATGTGCAGGACAGACTGATTGCTCTTCATCATTTGGATGTGCCTTGGAAACCTTCGGATATTGAACAACAGGAAGGACGTATCTTACGTCAGGGGAACCAGAATGAGAAAGTACAGATTTTCCGTTATGTTACAGAAGGAACGTTTGACAGTTATATGTGGCAGCTTTTGGAGAATAAGCAGAAGTTTGTTGGTCAAATCATGACAAGCAAATCACCAGTCAGAAGTTGTGAGGATGTGGATGAAGCAGTATTATCATTCGCTGAAATAAAAGCATTGGCTACCGGAAATCCATACATTAAGGAGAAGATGGAACTGGATATTGAGGTTGCAAAGCTGAAGGTGTTAAAAGCAAACCATAATGCCAATAGATACAGATTGGAAAATCAGATTGTACATGATTATCCTTTGAAAATCTCTAATGAAAAAGTAAGAATTCAGCAGCTGCAAGAGGATTTAAAATGCTACCAATCCTATCAGATAAAAAATCAAGATCGGTTTGAAATGATAATTGAAAACGTAACTTTTGATGATAAAGAGTTGGCAGGAAAGGCAATCCGAACAGCAGCCAAAAAAGAAAACAGGTTAGGTGAATCTGGTGAGATAGGAACTTACCAGGGATTTACTATGTTTGTCAGTTATAACCATATAAGCAATTCATATAATTTGAAATTACAGAATCAACGAAGTTATCTTATTGAGTTAGGTGAAAATGGTCTGGGAAATATTATACGAATTAATAATGCATTGGATAATATTCCAAAGCATATTGCAAGGGCAAAACAGAATCTGCAGACCTATGAATCACAGCTAGAGGATGCAAAAATCGAGGTAATGAAAGAGTTCCCCAAAGAAGCTGATTTAAAAGAAAAAACAGATCGTCTGTCGGAACTTAATGCACTTCTTAATATGGATCAATCCAATCATGAGATTGTTGCTGAAGAACAGATTGAAGAACAAGAAACAGCAGAAGTAACCAATAAAACGCAAAAAAATGAAGTTGTACCGAAATTCGGTACACGATAAAGGAGAAAAATTATGATTGAATCAAACAAAGAATTAGAACAGATTAAATCAGAGATGGAAGAAATCCGGAAGATGCTAGGAGAAATCAAAGAAAATACAGCATACTTTAAGGGCTTTATGGAAAAATATAATATTCCAATGCAGGAAGAAGAAAAGAAGGATATATCTGTATTACCAGAGGTGAAAACAGAATCAAAGCAGAGAAAACAGGTAAAAGCAGTTTCACCGAAATTATGATTGTACCGAATTTCGGTACAATCCATCAAATCTGAGTAGAAATCATGAAGAAAAATAATTGACAGGAGTGGAGAAATGAACGAAGAATACAGAGATGCGGAAGAAGTCTTGATGGTGATCAAAAAGGCTACCATGTTTGCAGATCCAATTATGAAAATAGCAACGAAAGGGCTTGCAAAAATTGTGCAGTTTCTTGCCAGAATGGTGAAGGAGAAAATCATTGACAAAAGGGAATTTAAAGACTTCCAAAATTTTGCCAAACGAACAGAAGGAAACTTTGATGTATTTAATATTCCGATAGATCAAACAGGAGATGATATTAAATTAGAGGATATCGAGGAATTTGCGGACCTAAAGAAAAAAGGAGTACGCTTCTATGAAATGCCGGATCTAAATAAGGCTGATAACTATATACAGATTGCAGTATGCAGAGATGATGAAAATATTTTTGATCTATGGTATAAGAGGTATTTAAACAAAAAAATGGTTGGAGGAGAAAGAACGGAAGAAAGTTTGAATGCATTTACAGAAGGAAAAACAAGTATATTTAGTGTACCATTTGAAGGGAAAGAGGAGGTGTATAAAGAAGATTTTGACAAATTAAAAATAAATTATAGTGTATTACCAGATTTAAAGATTGGGGATGGAAATATACAGATTATTGTAGCAAACAGTGATATCCCGAAAGTACAACACTGGTATCAATTGTATCAGAAAGATATGCTTCAACGAGGAGAAAAAGTTCCAGATCTAAATATAATTGATATGTCTACCTATCAGAATACGGGAAAAATGTCTACAGAGGAATACATCAATACCGGAGATGAAAAAGTGAAGGAAGCAAATCAAAAATATGAAAAAGAAAAGTCGTCTGCTCCTAAAATAGCTTTAGATGAAGGAAATATGACATATGAGGATTACGAAGAAAATCAAATGTATCAAAAATTTACAATTGATCCGGATACATTAGTAAACCAATTAGACAAGGAAGCAATTAAATCTTTCAGAGAAGAAAAGTATTTTGTTAGCAGAATACCGGGAACTTTTGGAGAAAATGTACAATATTTGGTGATTCCAGGAGATCAAGTATTCCATTCTGTCGATTCAAAATACTATACGGCATTTTTGGAGAAAGATAAAAAGCCATTGATGTATGATAAAGGCTTGAAGCTTCCTATTAAACTCGAACGACGTCCATTTGCGAGTGAATTATATGAGAAGCATTATAATCTGTCGGAAAGAGAGCAGAAAGCAACAGATCGATCACAGAATAAAGCAGGAAAAACAGTTGAAAATACAGCTCGTAAGAAACCTGTAAAATCTCCGAAACCGCCTTTGAAAGCAAGATAATCCGGAGGGAGAATAGATGATTGAAAAAAGAAAAACTCCATGGGGAATCTTCCTTATTATTCTTGTAATATTAATCATTGGAGCGTATTTTGGCTGTGGATTGATGAAATTAGATGGTGTCACCATGTCAAATTACCAGGAAAAATTATTGTATATTGTAATGCATCCGTTACGAAACTGGTGGACAGATAAAACGCCTGCGTTTATGGGCTGTGCATTTATAGCATGGATCATGTTTATCGCATATTATTTAGATCAGAATCGAAACTACCATTTTGGAGTGGAAAATGGCTCGGAACAGTGGGCAGATGTAAATAAATTGAGTAAAACATTAAGGGATAAAAATGAGCAGAATAATACCTATCTAAGTGAACGCATTGTAGTTTCTAATCATTCAGTGTCAAATATGAATATGTTGGTAATTGGAGGATCTGGTTCATATAAAACAACCTCTGTGGTTACTCCAAATCTGTTATTAGCTGGTATGACAAATGTAATATTGGATATTAAAGGAGATTTGTTGCGAAAACATGGAAAATATTTAAAAGCTCATGGAATAACTGTGAAGTCTTTCAATCTGATTAATCCGGAAGAGTCCGACAGATATAATCCAATGGCGTACCTTGAAAAAGAGACAGATGTAATCCGATTAATTACGAATATGCAGGCATCCGTAAAGCCACCAGACGCAATGAAGGGAGAGCAATTCTGGGATGATGGAGTTGCACTTTATCTGCAGGCAGTGTTCTTTCATGAATGGCTGACAGCAAAGGAAGAGGGACGAAAACCAACTTTAAACAATATCTTGAAACTCGTAAATATGGAATCGAAACATGTGGGAAATGAGGATGATGATATGACAGAATTACAGCTTGAGATGAACAGACTCGAAGATATCCACGGAGATGATTACCCACCAGTGCGAGACTACCGGAAATTGAAAAAAGGTGCGGCAGAAACAGTCCGTTCTATTATTATAATGGTGAATGCAATGTTGCGATTATGCGAAACATCTTCATTAAAACGTCTTTTTGAAGACGATGATATTGATATTCCATCTTTAGGGTTGGGAGTAGACGGAAATCCAAATAAAAAGACTGCATTATTTCTGGTTATGCCAGATAATGATCAGTCTTTTAATTTTTTGATTTCCATGTTTTACACACAGCTATTTGATATTTTGATCAGAATCGCAGATCATAAATGCAACGGAAGTCTTCCTATACATGTAAGACTATGGGCAGATGAATTCTATGCCGGTCCGAAACCGAATAATACAGAAGTATTAATGGGAACAATACGAAGCAGAAATATGTCGATGGTTCCAGTTTTGCAGTCCATCGCCCAGATTAAGGCAATCTTTCCACAGGAAAAATGGGAAGTGTTCTTGGATAACTGTGCAGTGATGATCTATCTTGGCTCTGGTCCAGCAGCACTTTCTACGCACGAATACATATCGAAATTATTAGGTGAAATGACCATTGATACCAGAAATGATGGAGTGACCACTGGTGTACATGGAAATTCAAGTTTGAATAATCAAAGAGCAGGAAGAGGATTAATGACTCCTGGAGAAGTAAAAAGAATGAGTCGTAAGGATTGCCTTATTTTCATGGAGGGACAGTATCCAATTAGAGATCGAAAAAACTTCCCATTTAACACACCTATATGGAAAGAATCTAAAAAACTTGCAGGAAAGAATGGCTATAAGCATCCGGTACGTGTTGTATATAATCCAAGAACGATGACTTACCGAACAATTCGTAATAAGCAGGATTTTCAGGTGATTGATAAAAAAGATGTGGCATTTTATAAGGAAGTAGAAAAGACGGATAAGAGTATCAAAGTATGTGAGATAAATGAGGAAGATTTCTTGTATCTAAATTTTGATGTCGATCCGAAGCCAACAGAAGAAGAACTTATTCAACTGTTCGAGAAAAGTAAGAAAGATACAGGATTGCAAGAAAGAGCAATAGAAATGGAAGAACAGTTAATGCAAGAGAATCGTTCCAATGTACCGAATTTCGGTACAGAAGAGGAAACGACGGAGGTGGATGAGGAAGAGCAGAAAGAAGAAAAATGGGATTTGTCCGGAACAATCAACCAGTGCATTCAGCGATACGCAGCACAACTCACAGAAGAGCAGATTAATGAAATCTTGCTTGGATTGGAGAATGGACTTACTGAAGAAGAAGTAAAATCCTACTTTACATTTCCAGTAGAAAAAATGAACCAATATCGTAGAGCATATCAGTTTACGCAATGATGTGGGAGAGTAATAGGATTTCACCAATTATAGCCCCTGTTATCTTATGGGGCTATAATTGAAAGATGTGTTGGTCGGATTGTTAATTGTTTTGATCATATGTTGTTGTTTCGCCACTCCAAGTAATCTTACATGGTCGGTCTGGTTGAGCTGTATTGATCATGTATATTCGTGTAGCCCAACTGGAAAGTTCTGCAGAAATAATTGCTGCTATGATTATTTTTTTTATTGTTCTTTTTCTCATTTTTTTACCTCTTTTATAAGCCAATCTTTTTCGTTTTCTGTGCAAATTCCAAAACGTTCGTCTGTTCTAGTGAAATGATAATTAATATGGAAAATCTGTCTAAACATGATCTGGTATACTTCCCATTGAGCCTGGCACCAATCTGCAAGAGGTTTTGTTTTAACTCCACCTCTTAAAGCCCAGTCCCATGATTCTATACATTCCAGCAAATTGCTGCCAAGTTCAGAATTTAAGAAATCTTCTTTGTTTAATTTCATAGGGTTACCTCCATAGCATGAATCAAATTAATACTTGTTTGCTTCTCTCTATAACTATATTATCACTAAAATTAGTGAATGTCAATAAAAAATCACTAATTTTAAAGAAAGAGAATTGACTAATTTTTCTTTTGATAGTAAACTATATCTAGAGTTATATGGGAGGTGAAAATATGTTAGAGTATAAGATTGATGTTATAAAGGAACTTGATAGAATAGGTGTAAATACGACAATAGCAAAAAAAACAGGGATTTTTGGGCAAACAACAATGAAAAAATTCCGTGAAAAAGATACATCTATAACATTGGAAAACTTGAATAGATTATGTGCAGTACTGGAAATGCAACCAAGAGATATAATAAAATATGTAGAGACGGAAGATGACAGAAAAAAAATAATCTCTAAAATTAAAGAATAACGCATTGGAAATATTTTAGATAATACTTGGAAGATCAATAACTTACAAGTTATCAGTGGTGAACTGGAGAAAGGAAGAAAACGGATGTTAGATAAATATCAACTTACGCTGGAAGAAAATATTTTTCTTGCAAAGAGAAATATTGTTGACAGTATATATAAGGAATCTAAACTGGAAGGAATTGCAATTACATTTCCGGAAACTAATGAAATCTATGAAGGAAGAGCAGTGGCAGGTATGTCCGTTGATGATATTGTCAAAGTCAACAATTTGAAACATGCATGGGAGTTTGTACTTGAGACAGTGGAATATCCGATTGATCTGCGCTATATTCGCCAATTAAGCCAAATTATAGGAGATAAGATTGTTCCACTTGCAGGCGAACTAAGAAGCTCGGATGTAAATATTGGAGGAACTACGTGGAAACCAGAAATTCCTGATATGATCAGAATATCGGATGAAGTGCATAAGATTATGAATCAAGATACTTCTATAACAGAAAAAGCAATTACATTAATGCTCTTTTTAATGAGAAGTCAAATTTTCTATGATGGAAATAAACGTGTTGCGCAACTTGCAGCAAATCAGGTGATGATTCAGAATGGAAAAGGAATCATTAGTATTCCAGTAGAACATCAAGAACAGTTTTTTGTGATGCTTGTAAAATATTATGAAACAAATCAAATGGATGAAATAAAACAATTTGTATATGAAAGTTCTGTTAGTGGAATAAATTTTCAAAAAAAGATGGATGTAAAACCTGTTTCAAAAGAAGAATTTTATCGGAAGAAAGTGAAACCGATAAGTCCCAAATTATAAAGAGAATTTCCAAAAGCAATTTCCGAAAGTAATTTCCAAAAGTGAATGGATGTACTTTTGGAAATCTTTTTTTATGAAAAATCACCAAAAAATAGTATTGGAATATGTGAAAAGCCAACTATTGAAAATGAAAGTATTACATAGTATTTTGTATACATGTATTCTTGTAGAAAAATGATTTTCATATAAAGGTTGGTTTGATATCACATGAAAAAATATAAACATATAACAAATTATGACCGTATACAGATTGAGGCTCTGATGAGAGCAGGACATAGCATTCGAGAAATAGCAGAGCAATTAGATAAGAACTATTCAACAATTTGGAGGGAATTACAAAAGGGGAAGTATGTACATAGAGATACCAATTGGATAGAAGAAGAACGTTACAGTTCTGATCTTGCACAAGAGATATGCGATAAAAATAAACTTGCCCATGGTAAAGGGTTGAAACTTGGAAAAGATTATAAATTTGTTGAATATATTGAACGGAAAATCTTGGAAGAAAAGAAATCTCTGCAGGTGGCTTTATATGATATCCGTCGTGAAAACTTGACTTTTGATACAGATGTGTGTCTGAGTACGCTGTATAATTATGTTCGATCGGGCATGTTCTACAATATAACAATGGTTGATATGCCAATGCCAAGAAAAAAGAAAAGAAAAAATCATAAGAAAAAAAAGCAAAAACGGGCAAGTGTTGGAACGAGTATAGATCAACGTCCAGAAGAGATAAATAATAGGGAGACAATCGGACACTGGGAAATGGATAGTGTTGTAGGTCCTCAAGGAAAATCAAAAAAGACTTTCCTGGTTCTTACTGAAAGGAAAAGTCTGAAGGAAATTGTTGAGCCGTTAAAAGATCATACTTCAAATGAGGTAGTTCGTGCGTTGGATCGGTTGGAACGTGAGATGGGAGAGAAAAAGTTCAGAGAAACATTTAAGTCAATAACTGTGGATAATGGGGTGGAATTTAGTGATTTTGATGGGATAGAACGCTCAAGAAGAAATAAAAAGAAAAGAACTACAGTATATTATTGTCATGCATATCGTTCCTGTGAACGTGCCAGAAACGAAAATCAGAATCGTTTTATAAGACGCTTCTACCCGAAAGGAGTCAACTTTGACCATATAACCAGAAAAGAAGTGAAAGAAATCGAAACATGGATGAATGACTATGCCAGAAAAATGTTTGATGGAAAGACTGCTGGAGAAGTCTATAAAGCCTTCCGAGAAGAAGAAATGGAGGTTAGAATGGCATAAGATGAGAAACTGAATATTAGAAAGAGCCTTTAAACGAGCTGAAGTTTAAAGGCTTAGTTGACGTTGTAACAACTATGTAATTCAATACACTTTGAGATCTGGCACAGTAGAAAATCTGCATGATTTTAAAGGAAAATTGGATAAAATTAAAGAATTGAAAAATTTTTAAAAAATATATGCAGTAACACTTGACAAATGCGAAATCGGTAAAAATCATAAAAAGCAGTTGACGTTTTGAAAAAATATGTTATAATAATATCCAGTGCAATAAATATACCCGAACAGTCGTATGATGCACAATACAAGGCTGGAGGGGAGGTTAGGTGTGAGACTATGTCAAATGTAATCGTTAAAGAAAACGAAACGTTAGATAGCGCCTTACGCAGATTCAAGAGAAACTGTGCAAAGGCTGGTATTCAGCAGGAGATTCGTAAGAGAGAGCACTACGAGAAACCAAGCGTTAGACGTAAAAAGAAATCTGAAGCTGCTAGAAAACGTAAATATAACTAATATGTGCAAATGGACAGAGTACTGGAAACAGTACTCTGTTTTTTAATATATTAGGAAAGTCCTGTCCTAATATATTAAAAACGCTCCGCTTAGGATGCGCATTGTGGCATACAATGCAGGTTATCTTATGGAAAAGCACCATTTTCCCATCTGTTTACTCGACATATAACCTTAAATATGCTGAAAATTGCAATTTGATACATTGGTTCATGCAGTTTTATCAACTTAAAGTGATAAAACTTTAAAATAATGCAATTAATGATTGACAATCTTTCATTTAGCTTATAAAATAAACGAGTAGACAACGGTGTCTGAGGTAACAGATTGCTTGTCAGTTTGTTTTTTCTTTTAGAAAAGACATCAGTTGACGAAAGATACAATAGTATCAGGGAGACAGGAATCCCAATCTATTTATTCTAGGAGGTAATTAAGATGTCATACGTTGATGAAGTGATTGATTTAGTTGTAAAGAAGAATCCTGCAGAGCCGGAATTCCACCAGGCAGTAAAAGAGGTGTTGGAGTCTCTTCGTGTTGTGATTGAAGCAAATGAAGAAAAATTCCGTAAAGACGCTCTTCTTGAGAGACTTGTAGAGCCTGAGAGACAGTTTAAGTTCCGTGTACCGTGGGTAGATGACAAGGGTCAGGTACAGGTTAACACAGGATACCGTGTACAGTTCAACAGTGCAATTGGACCATACAAGGGAGGTCTTCGTCTTCATCCATCTGTAAACCTTGGTATTATCAAATTCCTCGGTTTCGAGCAGATTTTCAAAAACTCCCTCACAGGACTTCCAATCGGTGGAGGTAAAGGTGGATCTGATTTCGATCCTAAGGGAAAATCTGACAGAGAAGTTATGGCATTCTGCCAGAGCTTTATGACAGAGCTTTGCAAATATATTGGTGCTGATACTGATGTTCCTGCAGGAGATATCGGTACAGGCGCAAGAGAGATCGGATATATGTTCGGACAGTACAAGAGAATCCGTGGAGTATATGAAGGAGTTCTTACAGGAAAAGGACTTTCCTATGGTGGATCTCTTGCTCGTACAGAAGCTACAGGATATGGTCTTCTGTATTTGACAGATGAACTTCTGAAACTCAATGGTATCGAACTTGCAGGTAAGACAGTTGCTGTTTCCGGAGCAGGTAACGTTGCGATTTATGCAACTCAGAAAGCCCAGGAACTCGGAGCTAAAGTTGTTACAGTAAGTGATTCTACAGGATGGGTATACGATCCGGACGGAATCGATGTTGCAGCTCTCAAAGAGATCAAAGAAGTGAAACGTGCAAGACTTACAGAGTACAAGAACTATCGTCCAAATTCAGAGTACCATGAAGGAAGAGGAGTATGGAATGTTAAAGTTGACATCGCTCTTCCATGTGCTACACAGAATGAGCTTCACCTTGAAGATGCAAAAGCACTTGTTGCAAACGGATGTATTGCAGTATGTGAAGGTGCTAATATGCCTACAACTCTCGAAGCTACAGAGTATCTGCAGGAGAATGGTGTTATCTTTGCACCTGGTAAAGCAGCTAACGCCGGTGGTGTTGCTACATCTGCACTTGAAATGTCTCAGAACAGCGAACGTCTGAGTTGGACATTCGAAGAAGTAGATGCTAAACTTAAAAACATCATGGTTAACATCTGCCACAACATGACTGATGCAGCTGAGAAATACGGATTCAAGGGTAACTACGTTGTAGGTGCTAATATCGCCGGATTTGAGAAGGTTGTAGAGGCTATGACAGCTCAGGGAATTTGCTAATTAAGAAATTCTAAGATAATATGTAACTGTTCAGAGCCAAGCAAAATTTCAAAAAACAGTTTTAAAAATGCTTGCATTTTTAAAACTGTTTTTGAAATTTTATCTGGCGGATACGCCACACCGACGAAATGCGCAGCATTTTGGAGGTTGGCTCTGAACAGTTACGATAATATAAGATAAGATATGGTTAAGTCCTGTAAACTCAATGTTTATGGGACTTTTCTTTATGCGTTGAAATGAAAAAAATGAGGAATCTTTTAATCATTTTAAATGCATAACCCGTTATTATATATATACAGATATTCAATGGAAAGGAGTCTGATGCGTGTTGAGTGATGACGAATTAGTGGAACAGATTCTACTTGGAAATGAAAATGCAGCAGAAGAATTCTTAAATGCTTCGTAATAAGGAATTATTTACAAGAAGGGTGATGGGTATGCACCAAAAGGATATGGAAAGGTTTGCTTTCCTGTTTTTATGTGGGAAGCGTGACAGGGAAATCTTATTGGGAAAAGAAAAGATGACGTTTTCAGATTTAGACAGGCTGACGTATGTGACAGATTTTTTATGGCTAAACTTGTATAACCTGGAAATCTGGAATAAGTATTCAGGACAGTTTGGCGAACAGTTTCGGCAGTTGGAATTGTTATATGATGAGACTTGCAGCATCGTGTCCTGGGAGTCGACAGAAGCAGATGAGCATCTGCATGAGCGATGGATCCGTGAATTTTGCATCCAGGTACCGGATAAGGAAATTCGGAAACAGCTGGAACAAATTATAAAACAACAATATCAGGAACAAGGGATGGTAGATCCCACAGAGACAGACATCGTGTAGGTGCCTGTCTTTTTTTCACAGAAAATTAGGAAAAGATTTGAAGGGAGACAGGTGATAGCCATGAAAGAAGAAACAACCATTACCTTTCTTGCTTCGGAGTGCGGGGAGTTCCATGGGATGGGAGAATGCATCGAATGCACATCTTTAAAAGAAGCGTTTTGGCGTTACCAGAGATTTTGCAAGCGTTCCCCTCAGATGGGTCCGTCTTTGGAGTTTTCCCTGCACCATGCAGACGATCCTCTTTATAACGAAGGGGAGTATCCATTAGTAACGGGTGAGAGGGGAAGGGAATTGCTGTCCTGTGTTCTCTATTATGCCAATCATCCGCTGGTGCAGGAAGCGGTAAGGGAACTGGAAAGGCTGGAAGAACAGCAGAAGAGACAAAAGAAACAGAGTAGGGAACGGTAATGCGATACAGGGAGGTGTGTGTTTGAAAGACATCAAAGAGAAGGTATGGGATAAGAACCCGAAGATCCGCAATCCTGCCTCCCGGCTTCCCAAAGAACTGGTGCGTTCTGCCATGCTGGAAACGAAAGAGAAATCCCGGATGGCGGCAGACAAGGTGGGAAGAGAAACCGGAGAGGAATCTCCGGTGGAATATGCTGGAAACCGGATAGAACGGGCGGAACAGCGGGTTGGAAAGGAAAGCACTTCGGCAGCCTATCGTGGTGGAAAAAAGCTGGCAGTGAAAACTTATGAGAAGTTAAAGGCGCAGAAACAAAAGCAGAGAGAAACTGCGACATCCCCTTTAGAGGGAGAAACAGGAGTGGGTGGCACATCTACCCAGGCAGGGCATAAATGGCAAAGAAAGGGCGAACGGAAGCCACAAGAAGCATTAAACTCAAACCGGAAGCCGAGAAAACGATCAAGGAAGCTGGAAATCGGACAGTAAAAACAGCGCCCCGTGTAGTGAAAACTTCTCTGATTTCTTCCAAAAAGGTGAAAACTCATGCAGCCTTACAGAAAAAGCAAGCACAGAAATCCATGAAAGCAGCCAGGGAAGCAAAATGGGCTACCATACACTCGGTTCAGACTGCCAAGCAAAGTGCAAAGACTGCAAAGGCAACCGGAAGAGGATTAAAAGCCATGGCAGAAGCCGCCGCTCATGCAGTGAAAGCTGCATTTGCAGCACTGATGGCAGGTGGAGGCGCAGTGTTTGTCGTTCTGATTCTGATTGTGGGGCTCATTGGAGGTGCTGCCTTTTTAGGAAATTCCCAAAGTAGTGAGGTTTTAAGCGCAGAAGTGCTGGCACATACGCCTGCCATTCAAAAGTATGCCAGTGAATTTGGTATCCCGGAATATGTCTCAGCAATCCAAGCCATTATGATGCAGGAGAGCGGAGGTAGGGGAACAGATCCCATGCAGGCTAGTGAGTGTCCTTATAACACCCAGTATCCAAATACACCCGGAGCGATTCAGGATGCAGACTATTCCATCAAGGTGGGGATACAGTATTATGCGGATTGTGTCAGAGAAGCTGGGTGTGAAAGTCCACAGGATATGGACAAGCTGAAACTCAGCCTACAGGGGTATAATTATGGGAATGGATATATCTCGTGGGCGTTGGAAAAATTTGGAGGTTACAGTAAAGTCAATGCGCTACAGTTTTCCCAGGAGCAGGCAGCAGCCCATGGCTGGTCGGGTTATGGCGATCCGGAGTATGTGCCTCATGTGATGCGGTATTATTCCGGTGGCGGTTGGTTTACCGGACTTTTTGGAAATAGACAGCTTGTCAATATTGCAAAAGGTCAGCTTGGAAATGAAGGCGGAGAGAAGTTTTGGTCGTGGTATGGATTTACCAGCCGGGAGGAATGGTGTGCCTGCTTTGTCAGCTGGTGTGCGAATCAGGCAGGTTTGATTCAAAGTGGTGCGGTTCCCAAGTTTTCCCTTTGTACGGATGGTAAGAACTGGTTTCAGAATCAGGGGAAATGGCAGGGGGCTGGGAGTATGCCAAGTCCCGGTGCGATCGTCTTTTTTGACTGGGAGCATGATGGAACATGCGACCATGTAGGAATCGTGGAACGCTGTGACGGAACAACCGTCTATACCATAGAAGGAAATAGTGGAGATGCGGTAAAAGAGAGAAGTTATGCGATCAGTTCCAATTCCATTATGGGATATGGAATGGTAGTTTATTAGAAACAGGAAAATGAATGATAGATGGAATTGTAGAGCTTGAATAACAATGCTATAATAGGAAAGGAAGGCAGGGCAGATGTCCTGCCTGTTAAAATATGAAAAGTACAATCGTAAGATTGATCAATATAGAAGAACTGGGGAGTGGAATGCTTGAAACAGGAAGAGATTTACGAATATGTGAAGAAACAATATGGAACAATTCCGGAATATCTTTGGAAGAGTTCTCCGGAGAGTGCAATTCTCCGGCATAAGAATGGAAAGTGGTATGCAGCTATTCTGCGAGTTGAAAAATCAAAATTGGGTTTGGAAGAGGAAGGGATGGTAGATATCATCAATGTGAAGTGTGAGCCGGATATGGTTGGCCTTCTGACACAAACTTATGGTTTTCTTTCAGGATATCATATGAATAAAAAATACTGGATCACGATATTGTTGGATGGAACGGTGAGCGAAGCAAAAATTTTAGACTTTTTGGATATGAGTTATGATTTGATTGACGGGAATCTATATGAAAAATAAATAAGAAAAGAAAACCTGCAATGATAAAGGAGAATGGGGAAATTTTATTTATAATGGTAATTCTTTAAAAGATATTCTTTTTTGGAATTTTATGAGGAAAGTTCTTCTTGATAATGAAGAAGATAGATGTTAGAAGTATAAGGAAAAATAATGGTGAATTTTGCTGAAAAATATTGCTAAGAATTTATCAATAGTGTAAAATGTAACGAAAGACATCACTTATTTATCAGACAACCGTGTATATGCTTCAAAGGGATGTTTCTTAGTTTGGGAAGAAAATCGAAAAGATTTTTTTCCTCAGAAATTACGAAAAGGGAGGAAACCTATGTGAAAAGTAGGGTAGTGAAAACTGTTTTAGGCATACTGGTTATAGGATGTTGTTTGGGTGGTGGATACTATATGGGGAATCTAAATAGTAAAGATGACACGGAACCAGTAGCATTATTAAATGAAAAGAAGCCCCAAAAAGAAGAATTATATGATACAGAACTGATTGCCATCGTAAATGCAGATGAAGGTATAAAGAAGCAAGATGATGTTATTAGTTATAGTCAATCTTTGTTAGGAACATTAAATGTTAAGTATGAAACAACAGGACTTGAAGATGCAAAGCGGGGTATAGAAAACGGAAAATATAGTGCATATATGATTTTACCTGGAACATTTTCGGAAGCTGTTGAATCTATTAACGGTACGCCGCAAAAGGCAGTTTTAGAGTATGCAATTGCACCAAATCTTACACAGGATGCACAGGCTAAGGCGATTTATTCTGTTGGAAATGCATACACGACATTGAATAATGGAATTAGTGAACTGTATTTATCTTCTGTACTGACAGAGGTGCATAAAGTTCAAGATGCAGCGGGAAACATCAAAGAAAATGATGTTCGTGATTTAAAAGCACTTGGAGAAGTAAGTGGTGATGACTTAAGGGAAACCATTGAATTACCCGAACTTGCAACAGTAGAAAAGAATATAGAAGTTTTGGATCTTGTTCCACACTATGAAGAAGAAGATAAACTTTTGGCTGAGATAGATAAGACTTATCAAGAGGCGTGGAACAAAGGCGATGAGGAATATAAAAATGTTTCTTCAAAAATTGGCGAATTGAATCAAACGTTATATGGAAAAGGCAGTATGCATGAAGCGATACAGGCTTTTAATATGCACATGACACCATATGAGTATCCGGAGTATATAGATACAAATCCAGCAGAACAAAAAGAGTTGGGTGTTATTAGAGATAGTAGTATTGAAGCGTTAGAAGGGATTCCAGATAAACTGAAAGAAATAGAAAGTGCTACGAAGGAATATATTGCAAAATCAAAATTTATAATTAATAAGTATGAGAACGATATAGAAAGATGGGGTGCAGCTGATAGTAGTGCCTCTTCGGAAGAGGAGTGTGACGGATATTCTGTAGAATATGAAGAAAATACCTATTCTTTTTATCGAAAAAAAGACGTAGATGAGAAATTGGTGGCATTAGAAAATCAACATATAATAGAAAAGAATAATGGTTTGGCGAACTATTATAATACTATTAGTGATTTTCAAAAAAATCCTGCTTTGAATGACTTAAAAGAAAATTTCAAAAAGTTATATTCAAAATTAGAAGCAATTGAACCAGAGACATATTTACCAGTTTCTGATGAACAGTGGGAGAACTATATAAAAAGTGTAATTCCGGCACCGATTTATGAAGTAGAACCTAATATAAATGAAGTAGAAGATTTAAATTCAATTCAAATTAAAAATTATAGGTTAAAAAATCAAATAGAAGAGCCAAAATTTTCGGATGTAAATGTGGATGTAGATGCTATAAGAAATGCAATGAATGAGATGATGAAAGTGTCTGAGGCTTATGCTCAAGATAGAGGTAACATTCTTAATGGAGTAAATGATGAGTTACAAGAGAAAGATAAGAATATCAAAGCTCAGGTAACAAATTTAAGAGGAGCTTACGATAATACAGATTTGAAGAAAAATGAATTAGATGAAGCACTTTTAAGGTATACTCCGCAAGAATATTTAAATCAAGAAGCACTTGGACAATTGGAACAATCTTTAGATAAGAATCAGAGTAAGGTAGAAGAGAAGATTGAAAACCAGAATAAGCAGTATGAAAGTTATGTAGAGGAGGTTTATAAGGCTTCTGAAGACAATACGAAAAAGCAATCAGAAAGTATTGAGGCTGGTGAAAAAGCATCTAATGAAAAATTAGATACAAATCTTGCAAATGCAAAGAGTTTAAAACAGTCTACATACGAAGATAATAAACTCATGTTAAATGATATTAGTGGAGTTTTACCTTATTCAAGACTTGGAACACAAGAGAATATTATGGCATATCGTTTTATGACAGAGCCATTATCTGTAAATGATCTTACAGTTGCCAAGAAAGAGAATTTAGAAGGTCAGGAAGTAAATGTTGAAGTTTCTGATGAGAAAAAAGAAGTAGAAGAAAAAGAAACACCGATTTTTATTTGGGTTATTCCAGTAGTTCTTCTTGCAGTTTGCATAGGAAGTTATTTTGCTTTTAGAAAGAAACGCATAGATTCAAACGAAGATCATTTATAAATGAAATAAAAAGGGTATTTCCAGTTGAAAACGTTGGAAATATCCTTTTTATTTCGATATTTAAAATATTGAATAAAATGACAAAAATGACAAAAGTGCAAGAAAACTATACGAAAGTATGGAGAAAAAGATAAATAAAATGAGCGAATTACACAATAAAATTCAAAAAAGTTGTTGTAAAAAACTGGAAAAAAGTGTAAAATAAAGAAAAATTATTTGCGGAAAATCGCATGGTTTCAGAAGATGTAAAGTTCCTTAGAACTTTATTTTCTATCACATTTCACAAGGAGGAAAAAAATATGTTACGTGTGGATTATGAGGCTCTGGCAGCCGGTTCAAAAACTTTACAGGATCAGGGAGCAATATTTGAAGAATGTATTGATAGAATGCGTCAGGTAATTGAAGGTCTTCCGGATGTATGGGAGGCAGACACCAGCAAACGTTATGTAGAGCAGTTCCAGGAAGCAGAACCGGGACTTAAGAATGTACGACAGATGATTGAAGATATGGCTGTTCAGATGCAGAAAATTTCTGATAACTTTGCACAGGCAGATAGCGATATGGCTGGACAAATGTAAATATGAATGAAAGTAGGAAGCCGCCAATGTATAATGGCGGCTTTTCTTAAAAGGAGGACAGGACGTACAAATGGAAGGACAGGAAAATACACAGTCTCAGCCGGGACTGAACTTAGATACAGAAATCTTACAAAAAAATGAAAATATTAGCACTTCCTTATGTGACCGTTTTGGCATCCACATGTATACTTCGGAATTTATGGAGCAAGAAAAGGCTTATCAGGAAGAACAAGAAGAGAAGAATAATGAAATATTTTTGAATGTTTTGAATAATCCGGAAAAAGAAATTACAGAAACCGCATTTCAAAGAGTTATGCAAGCAGATACAACCGCAGTTATTAAAACAGAATATAATGAGAACAATGAAACCAATAATCAATATATGAATATTGCATATGGTATATTTGGCGCTATATTGGCTGGAGTTGTCCTCTTTTTCATAGAAAAGTATAGGAGAAAACGTAATGAAAATCACCATAACAATCAAAAATGAATGGAGTGGAAAAACTTATGATATTTCTCTGGATAATCAGCAGAAGATGGCAACTACGTTGAGAGTTATGCGAGAAAATCTCCCAGAGTCTATGCAGGGAATTGGGATAGAACCAGAAGTGCAATCAGAAAGGACAAGTCGACGCTTGAACATGAGAAAAACGTATGAAGAATCTCATATTTATACAGGGGATATATTGATAATTTCGCAGGGACGGGAGAAATTAGGAGAGGAATAGATTGAAATGAGAAAAAAGAGTTTAGAAACTTCTAATATGAAACAACCAAAGATAGAAACAGAAAAGAATATAGAATTTTTAAAAGAAGAAATCAAAAAATCTGCTATTCATGCAAAGGATAGTTATGATTATAAGAAACTTTGTGTAAAAAGAAATGGACTATTATCTTGTCGTTATGAAGAGGACAGGGAAGACTTATATTTTTATTATACTGTAAAAGGAATGAACCCTTTTACTCAGGTGAAATCTGAAAGTCGAGAAAAGAAATATCAGATATTGATTAATTTTTCTAAGTTAAAAGAACTTCAAGCGGATTTCCTTTTGAAATTAACAGAAGAAAATTTGTACTACGATGTAAATGGATTGTTATATTTAAAAGATAGAGATATTTATGGACGTGGAGAAAAGCCGGATGATGTTTATTTTTTAAATGCCTACAAAAGTTTTGTGGCAGGAGTTTTAGGAAGTAAGTATTCTGTAAAACAGATTCAAGAAAGTGGAATTGAAATCTGTAAGGAAGAAAAGTGGTTTGAACCAATTTATAAGTGTAAAACTGTTGAAGAAATTGCAGATGTTTTGTGTAACGTAAAAAAAGATTATGTTACAGAGCAGTCACAACAGATGCAGAAAGTAAAGAAGTCTACATATTCTTTATGGAGAATCGTAGCAATTATTACTTTGATTGGTACATTAATAGGCGGTGGCTATGCGGCATATTTATCTTTGAAAACAGTTCCAGAACAAAGGCAATTATTGGCGGCAAATGAAGCTTTTATCCAAAAAGATTATCGAACCTGTATTGATAGTTTGAGAGAGGTGGAACCAGCTGATATGGAGAAAGGCACACTGTATATTTTAGCCTATTCTTATGCTAATATGGAAAGTTTCCGTCAAGACGAGATGAGAAATATTATTGATAATCTTTCAACAAGTAGTAATCCGAAAATTTTGGAATATTGGATAAGAATAGGAAGGCTGGAAACGAAAAAAGCAGAGGAAATTGCCTTGTCTCTGTCAGACGATAAACTTTTGATTTATGCGTATATGAAAGAAGCTGATGATTTGGAAAATAATACTAAGATAGACGGTTCCAAAAAGAAACAGCGTCTTGATGAATTGGAAAGCCAAATAGAAAAACTTGGTGATAAATATGAACCAAAAGAGGAAGAAACCGTAGAAAAAATAGACGGTGCCGTGCAGGAAAATACTTCTACACAAGAACCACAGACTCAGGAGCCGACAGATGCTGCACAGTAGAAATGATAAATTTTGCAGGAGGAAAGAGTATGGGAGATTTTTGGGATGATATCAAAAAGAAAAACGAGGAACGTAGAATAGCAGGGATAAAAAGCGATATTCGTGTATTGGAAGAACAGATAAAAGAATACGAAGATGCAAAGAAGAAAGTAGAAAGTGCTAAAAAGAAGTGCAATAGTGAATGCGAAGAATGGAAAGAAAAATTGGGAGAACTGAAAGGAAAAGAAATAAAGCAGATAGGGATTTTTGAAGGTGAAATGGCAAATGCATTGGAAAATTATATAAATGATGCGAAAGAAGAAAATGATACTGCTATTCAAAGAACTGGGGATTTAGTAAGTAGTTTGGGAACGCAGATAGAAAAAATTGACGATAAAATTTCACAACTTGAAAGTAGAATTAAATATAAGAGAAGTTTAATATAAGGAGGCAGTGAAATGGCAGATAAAATTGCAGTAAATGATGAAAACTATACAGATTTGAAAAGTGCTTTAGAGGGAAAGCATGAAATCATATTGGAACTTCTCGAAAAAGTTATCAAAGACTTGCAAGAATTGACAGGAAAAGATGGAGAATTCTATACGGATGCAATTTCTCCAAAAGTAAATCTTTTATGTGAAGAATTAAATGATGCCAGAGCCTCTATGGAACAAGTTTATTCTTCGCATGCTTCTATTATTGCCAGTTTCAAGAATGCTATAGCAGACTTGGATACGTGTTGCTAAGGAGGAAAATAGATGGTAAAAAATATTAATATTGATATAAACAGTGTAGAATCCATTATTAATGGGGCTGTATCAGATATAGGAGCAGTGCAAGATGATATTAATAAGATTTATTCAGATTTAAATAAATGTTTATCAGAAGCCTTTGGAGATGAGGCAGATGCACTACGGGAGCAATTAACAGTAGAAAGTGCGTTGGCAACTGCTTTATGTAATACATTGAAGAAATTTTCAGAGAGCATCCGATTTGCAGCATCTGAGTTTATAGAATTAGATACCACAGGCGCTAGTCAAATGGGTAAAAAGTAAGGAAAGAAAGGTGGAAGATAGATGAAGAGAGTATTCCAGGTAAGTGAGATCACACAGCTGTGTAAGGATATCAAAAGCATCTTAGAACAGTGCAAGGAGCATGTGTCTGCTATGAGGACTTATGCAGACCAGGCAGGGGAAG
>OBJP01000016.1_pt1 | contig 165756 bp, 168 predicted proteins | sample 1519821 | NCBI WGS metagenome assembly OBJP01 (sample SAMN04209218, study PRJEB22552) | human gut metagenome | biome: gut; material: feces | host: Homo sapiens | place: USA: Oklahoma | reverse complement strand
TGAAATATTGAATTTTCAAGGTTAATCACACCTTATTGGTGTGGGAAGTTTGAGTTATTTTATTATATTCATCTACACATTTCTCTAATTCGCTAGTTTCCAAATTACGCTTAATTGTTTTTAATTTATTTAGCGATTCTTCAATGCGAGATATTCTTATTGAATAATTAGCACTATTATTTATTATAGAATACGCTAAAACAATGATAGACAATATAACCCCAAAATACTCAGAAACTTTTAGATTAAAATACTCTGGAAAATATTTTCCCGTTAACGTATTTACAATCAAAAAAATACTATAATAAATTAATACAAAATTTGACATCTTTTGGCTTTTATCTAATCGCTTTATCATATTTGCATAATTACTTTGTGTCGTATCAATTATGTTTTTCCACTTTGCCTTATCATATTTAGGAACTTCATTTTTTTCTTGCTCTTTTAATGAGTTGTTACATTTTTTCTTCTTGCTTTTCATTTTATTCTCCTTTACTTCCATTTTCTAAATTATTTACATGGGAAGTATACGTCAACTTTTTACATTTTTCAACAAAAAGCACCCTATATTTCTATATGGTGCTTTTCCAGATACGTATAAGAAGAATTTTGTCAGGAGAAACCAACCGATTCTCCGATCCGATTGCTGTTCGCCTATTGGCTCTATTGTTATTATACATGTGCTTTCTGTGCTTTTTGTGCGTTTTTCAAATATTCATCTATTCTTCTGCTTATTCTGCTTCTGTCTATATGAACTTTTTTTGATATCATGCTCTGATTAACTGGTTTGTCCCCATTTATGTAATAATGGAAGAATATTCTTCTTGTTAAGCTATCTGTGATTCTGCTTATAAAATCCTCTATCTCCTCATTTTCCTTTTCGAGATACGTTTTTCTACGCAAATCCCGGTTCTGCAGTCTTTCATACTTTTTCTGATCAAACCCTACGACTGATTGTGGCATCGGATAGCCTTTACTGTAATCGAAGACAACATCATTCCCTATCATACTGTCGCTCTCCCAACGATTATTCAGCATCCAGTCCAGTTCTCTTATTTCCTGGCGATTGCTCCTGTACGATGCTAATCGCTCTTTTGTCATTTCCACCGGCACCACCTCCCTTATGTATTTTTCTGATATAGTCCATTACCTCGATGCTTTGATATGCTTCGTGCTGCATCTGACGTTTTGCACTTTCTGACGGTCCCCGCTTTATAATATCATCAAAGGTATTTTCTTCGTCCAGCTTTGCTTGCTTCCGTGTTCTTCCATAGCTCAAATTATCACTTCCCTTCAAATTTTATATTTTTTTAAAAATAGCGTTAGATTTTTCAAGTTCGCGTGTATATATAGTAGAGGAGCCTATAATACTGTGAGGTCGGGGCAACGGCACTTAAGACCGTGCTCCGCTGCCCTCTTTAAACGCTTTGCTCCGTCGTATATATGCATACAAATCTTCAATACCCTGTTTGTATCCATCACAGTATGCTCTTTCTTTTTCTACTGTTCTTGTGTATTTCATTTCTGCGTCGCTTTGCATTTTATTTACAATGTTTTCCAGGTTGTCCACCTTTTCACTCCTCCTACTCCTCTTTCACAAATCTTTAAAACTTCGTTCACATTCTTTCTATCTTTTCATCACAGGATTATCACAAATCCTGTGTATAGTAATAATCAAACAAAGACATTTAGTTTTTATATAGATTTTCTTTTTCATAATTAGCCGGTCATTGTACCGACTTCTCCTCTGTTTGTAGTTTCTTAGGCTTGTATGGTTCCGGAAGTGAACGCCAGGCTATTACTCTCGGATTGCAAGGATTGCGTTTTATAACCCAACGCTCCTCCTGCACCCATGCTGTTTTTGTATAATATCTCATTCCACCAGCACTATCAGCCATCTCCTCGATAGTTACTTCCACTTCTTCTCCTTCTTCCGGCAATCCGTCCTCTACTGGAATCCAACCGTTATTGTCTTCATCGTTCATGTGCGAACGGATGATTTCTTCAATTTCAGTTGCTATTCCAGTAGCACCTAAAGCAAATAACACTTCATGTCCAACTACAAACTTTTTCTCGACTTCTTTTATCTCTTCCAAAATCTTCTCTAGTACGTTCATCAAACCTCACCTTTCTCTTTTAGCTGTTCCGCAGCTAATTTAAAAGCCAACATATACACATCCAAAATTCCTGTTGATCTTTTCCCGATATCTCTAACAAATTCCCATACATCGCTGAAATGTTCTGACAGTGCATCATATCCTTTTGAACCAACGCCTGTATCCTCTGAAAAATCTTCCAGCACATCTTCGTAAAATTCTTCTAATTTGTCTTCATCTGTCTCAAAATCGCATCTATCGTGTTGGAGAATCTCTTCCATCATATCCCATTCTTCCAACAATTCTTTTAGGTCTCTTTCCGCATCTTCGGAATTATATGTGTATATTTTACGATTGTGACAATCAATTTTTTCTCGGAAATAACCCACATCATTTACAAAGTCCGAAAATCCTTCGAAAGTCATGTTGTTATAATTCGATGCAATCAATTCTCCTAAATCACCGGAAATATGTAATCTACAATAATCTTCTTCAAAAAGAAATCTGATTCTGTATTCGTTGCTGTCAGGTCTTCCAAAGTCCACAATTTTTATATTTCCATAATCTGTGAATTTTGCTATATGATTCACAAATTGTTTTTTCTGAAATTTTAAATCAACCATCACGCCACCTCCAACAGCTCAAAATATTCTTCTAAGTGTGCTTTTGTAATCTCCAACCACGAACCATCATCAATAGAGTCAAGATGAATTTCTCCACCGACTATCGTGTTGCTGTTTTCGTCCAATTCATAAATTTTTCCAGATTCAATCACGGTAGAACTATTTTCGATCAAGAATCCATCCGCATCGTAGTTATCTACACAAAATGATTTCTTGCATCTATATGTTTTCATGTTCCACCTCCAACAGCTCCGGATTATCAAAAATATTTCCGACTACTGTCTGCATATTACTCACTCCAATCTAACCTCTGTCCGCACTCGTCGCAAAACCTCATATAACTTCTAAGTATTCCTCCACATTTTGGACATTCCCCCCACTCTGCATCCAATTGCTCCATTCACCCCGATGATAATCGGTTTCTTCGCCGTATCCCGTTCCTTCAGCTCCTGCACCTGCTTTAGCAGCTTTGCAGTCTGCGTCTTATCAAAATCATTAATCCGATTGTATTCATTCAAGATATCGCAGATAAACTTCCCAATTTTACATTCTGAACATATAATTTCTAAAGACTTTCCATCTGCCATGTACGGATATCGGCACAGATTGTCACAGATATGCTCTGCAAATTCCGTTGTTATCTTGTCCATCTTTGTTTCGTATTTGTTCATTTTCCTGATTCCTCCTTGATCCGTTTTATCCTTGCTTTCAAACTCTGCATCACGTAATTCTGCACATCATCTTTTCGTTCCAGCGCCTGTACTACGTCTTCGTCTCTTGTGCCGTCACATACCAACTGGTGAATGATTACCTTCTCCGTTTGCCCCTGCCTGTGCAGCCTTTTATTTGCCTGGGTGTACAGTTCGTAATTCCAGGTAAGACCAAACCAGATTACATGGTTTCCTCCATGCTGTAGGTTCAAACCATAGGCACTGCTTGCCGGGTGCGTCAGAAGGATATCAATTTCACGATTGTTCCAGTCATCCTCATCCTGTGTGGTCTTTAACTCTCTTACGCGTAACCCTGTCTTTGCAAGCGCCTTTAAGATCCGCTCCTTATCATGCTGGAAATTATAAAACACTAATGCTGGTTTCCCCTGAAGAGATTCCACCAGTTCCATGAATGCCTCAATCTTGCAGTTATGGATTTCATGCACGTTTCGATCCTCGTCATAAATCGCACCGTTCCCAAGTTGCAGAAGTTTATTGCTCAACGCCGCTGCACTTGTCACACTGATTTCTTCTTCATCCTCCGGAAGTGCCAGCACCATTTTTCTCTCCAGTTCCTGATATGCCTTTCTTGCTTTTGTATCCAAGGTAACGGTTACAGGATGGTACGTCACATCCGGAAGCTGCAGATAATCCTCTGCCTTCATGCTGATGCAGATGTCGGAAATGATTTTCAGGATGCTTTCCTCGCTCCCCTGCTTTGCCTTGTAGTTATATACCACATTGTTCCCACGTTCTCCCGGATCAAAATACCGTTCCCGGAACTGTGTATATCTTTTTCCGAGTCGTTCACCTCCGTCTAACAGATAGATCTGTGCCCACAGGTCATCAAGTCCGTTTGGGGATGGAGTTCCCGTAAGCTCTACAAGACGGTTGATCCTTGTTCCCACACCCGCAAGTGCTTTAAACCGTTTTGCTTTATGGCTCTTAAAACTGCTGGATTCATCGATCACCACCATGTCAAACGGCCAGCTGTTCCGGTAATAATCCACTAACCACACTACGTTCTCCCTGTTGGTGATGTAGATGTCCGCCGGTGTGTTCAGTGCACGGATGCGTTTTGTCTGACTTCCAAGTACCTGAGATACCCTCAGCATCTTCGTGTGCTCCCATTTATCTTTTTCCTTGGTCCATGTTCCTTCGGCCACTTTCTTCGGTGCGATCACAAGCACTTTCCGTACTTCAAACCGGTTATATTTCAATTCCTTCACGGCCGTTAATGTTGTGATCGTTTTTCCCAGTCCCATATCGAGAAATAACCCGATTTTTTTTATCTCGATGATCTTTTCAATACAGTGTTTCTGATAGCCGTGTGGTTTAAACTCCATCTGTTTTCACCCCTTTGTATTTTCCGGAAAGTAGAATGCTCACTTGCGGATATCCGTATTTCCCGAAAAATTTGATCAATCCGGCTATCCCCTTTACTACTTCCACCGTTTGGCCAAGTTCTCTCAGCCTTTTCACCTGTACAGTCTGCAGGTTCGTAAGCACGCCTGTGTCCGTTTTCAATTCCACAAACACCGGGGGTTTTTTCGGGAATATTACAATCCGGTCCGGTACCCCGCTGTTACCGGGACTGACAAACTTATATGCCTTACCTCCCAACTTCTTCACTTCTGTCACCAATATTTTCTCAATCTCTTTCTCTAACATTTTCACACCTCCTGCAACATCTACAACCTCGCACGCGTATGTGTACTCTCTATTAGGCGCGTTAGGTAATACATATAGCGTACGTGTACTCTTTATTTTTATATTTTTATTTTTTATAAAAAGTTTGTTGACATTGTTGACATATATTTATAAATGTTGTATTTCTGCGGTTTTTCGTGTCAACAGCTTTGCAACAATCCTGTTAACATGTGAACAAACTCATGATTTTTCTAATTTTTTGCATTTTTTATCCCTCTGTTGACGATTTCAGGCTTTGTATACAGGTGTCATTCTACATTGTTGACACCCTTTCAAACCCTCTTTGAGTTCCGTAAAAGCCATATCTCTGCGAAGACCGGTTCCTTTTCCATCCTGGTATTCCAGATAAAATATTATTGATCTCCATACTGTCTCTTTTTCCCATGTACTTGATATCACTTCCAAAACATTCCTGCCAAATCTCTGCAGCACATACCTTTTCCCGGTCTACCAGAACCTGTTTTTCTGCTGTCTGCATCCCTCCCTGGAGGTACTGCCGCCTCTGCAATAGGTTCATACTATTCCAGTCTGCTGGGATTTTTCTATCCAAAAATTCCCTTATTACACCTTCTTTTGCAAAAGACTCCCTGTGTTTTTCCTGCTGTTCTTCTGCCAGTTTTTCAATCTCTTTCGGTAAAAATAATTCTTCCCCCATTGCCCAATACACGTAGGCTTCTGCCCATATCTGATCCACTTCCAAAGGGAGATGCTGCCATACCGATTTCTTTGCTTTATGTTCTCCTACATCCACCGGCCAGAACCTTCTGTTCCCCGTGGAATCCTTTAAAAACTCGCTGTCGTTGCTTGTACCGAAGAATACGCACCGTCTTGGGTATTTATTCGTTGTACGTCCATAAGCCGCCCTATAGATATCATGCGTCTTGCTCAGAAACTGTTTGACCGCACTGGTCTCCTGCTTCGTCATCGCCGTCAGTTCCCCGACTTCATTGATCCAAGTTCCCTGTATCAGCTCCGCGGACTCTTTTCCTTCGAAACTTGTGAGGGAATCAGAAAACCACTCTCTTCCAAGAATTGCAAGAAATGTACTCTTTCCAATCCCCTGCGGTCCTGCAAAGATCGGCATGTAATCATATTTCACACCGCCTAAGATTCCCCTTGCCACTGCGGCGCACAATGATTTTCGTATTACTGCACGCGTATAGAGGTTATCGTCAGCCCCAAGATAATCCGAAAGAAGCGTATCCACCCGCTTCACACCGTCCCATTTGAGACTTGTCAGGTATTCCTTCACCTCATTGACCTTGTTCTGACTGCTGACGATCAGAAGACCGTTGTCCAGCTTTTCCTTGCCTGTAATCCCGTAAAACGTCTCCATATAGCGATAATATCCGGCATAGTCCACATCTTCCCATCTCCGCTTTCCTTCTCTCTGATTCCACGGAAGGCTCCCGCGCACCATGCCGCAGCTTGCAAACTCATCTGTCACAATCTTTCCTTTCAAAAAAGGGTCATTCTCCAGGATTATGGTCACGTTATTGATTGTTTTTTCAATCCTGTTATTTCCGTCTCTTGTAAGTCTTAAGACCCAGTCCACATTTTCATCCTCAGCCGGATTCATGCCGGAGACTTCTTTTGCCTGTTCAAACTTCTCTTTTACTACAAGCCCTGATACTGTCTTGTCTTCCCTTGCAAGCTTTGACATTGCTTGGAAAGATGGAAGCTTATTCACCGGAGTTGCCTCCTTTGATTCCTTATCCCTGTCGGAGAACATATGCAGCCTGATCAAGTCAAACGCATTCACAAGCTGTCCGGAGCATGGATCCGTTGCATGGTGGGAATATAAGAATAGATCGTCATCGTACAGGATCGCCCCGCCTGTTGTGGATCCACCAGTGTATGTATATCTCCCCGGAATATCCGTTGCCTCATACATGCCAGGGATAAATTTCTCCATTGCCTGCGTGACCGTATACGTACGGCAGAAAGCTCCGATAATTCCTTTTTTCTCTAACGGATTCTCCTGTCTTGCAAGTCTTCTGCGCTCGATCGCATCACTTCCCGGTACCTGCGGCCACTCGCTCACGCACTTCCAGTCCTGGTACATCCCAAGCAATCCGTCCAGACTGCAGAACGGATGATCATAACTTTTACAGATATATTCCCCATCACTACAGCAGCTTGGCCAGTACATCAGCCGGCTTGCATCAAATGTCGTTGGATCACAGAACTCGATCCCGATCAGCGCTGCTGCTTTTCTTGCTGCCGGCTCATATTCATCAGAGGTAGCTGTCCTGTCTAACGGGATCAGCACCCTCAGTCTTGGCGCATATCCTGTATGTTTCCTTGTACTGTAGACTGCAGCCGCACATCCAAGCCCTGATACTCTTTTCAATATTTCATCCGTCTGTCCTGCGGGGATATTATCCATATCCAAAGTCAAAATATCCCTTCCTTGTACATAAGAGCTCTTTCTCCTGTCATTTATAAAGGTGCCGCCTACGAATCCACCTACGTCCTTCAATTCCGCCTGCTGGCTTTTCCCCAGCGCCAGATATTCCTCCATTGTTTCAGAACTTCTCACCGGATTTTTCAGACGGTCCACAAAATCAGACCACATGATTTCATTCTTCGGCCAGTACGTTGCCTTTCTGGTTCCGGCCGTGCTGATCCATAATTTTCTATTGTAATCCATCTGTTTCCTCCTAGTCTTTCATATAATAACTGCTTTCAAATCCGGCTCCCTTTAAGAGCAAACCCGGTGCCCAGCTGATTGGTTCCGCCATCAAGTCACAGATTTGTTCCACCGTTACTTCCATCGGCGCATCAATGATAACCTCGTCATGTACGTGGAATACGACCTGCAAGCCTAATTGCTCAATCCTTCTGAGGGTTTCAGCTAAACAGTCTCTTGCGATTGCCTGCACGATATTTTCCGTCATTTTTCCTCCATAAGTAGATGCCACTTCCCATTTTTTTGTCTGCTGTCCGACTGTATAATAATGGATTGCCATCTTTCCGAACTGATTTTCCTTTAAGAACGGTTTCGGATAAAAAAGTTTTCGCCCACTTGGCAATTGTACTGTCAGGAAGCTCTGTCCATACATCAGTTCCCCCTCATACCGGAAAATCAAACCGTTGATGCCCTGTGGCTGAGCTGTCTGCATCGTTGTAAGCGCTGCCTGTTCCACCGCATACCACAAATCTCGGATTCTCGGATTCGCATTTCTCCATCTCTGCACAATATCCGGAAGTTCCTCTTCTGCCAGTCCCATGTTCAATGCTCCCATCGCGATCAGCGCAGCTGTTCCTCCCTGGTATCCAAGCGCAAGTGTCGCAACCTTTCCTTTCTGTCTAAGACTGTACTCCGGGTTTCCTTTTACAATCTTTTCAATCGGCACATGAAACATCTGAGATGCCGTTGCTTCATAAATCTTTCCGTGAGTAGCAAATACTTCGTTTACCCACTGTTCCCCCGCAAGCCATGCGATCACACGCGCCTCAATTGCGGAAAAATCGGCAACTACAAACTTATGTCCCTCCGATGGGATAAATGCTGTTCTGATCAGCTGGGAAAGGGTGTCCGGAACATTTCCATACAAGAACCTTATTCCGTCATAATTCTTTGTCTTAACAAGTTCTCTTGCATAGTCTAACGTCTTTAAATAATTTCTTGGGAGATTCTGTAACTGCACAAGACGTCCCGCCCATCTTCCGGTCCGATTCGCCCCATAATACTGTGTCAGACCACGCACACGGTCATCTGCACCCTTGGCCGTTTCCATCGCCACGTATTTCTTAATGGATGTTTTCCCAAGCTGCTGCCGTATTTCGAGAACACGCCTTATTTCCTTTGGGAGGTCGTTTCTTTCCAAAAGTATGGAGACGTCTTCTTTTCGTAGTCCCGGAAGTTCCACATCCATCTCTAAGCTGTCTGAAAGTTCTTTTTCCACCCATGCTTTCAACTGTGCTGTACTATTTGGATTTTGCAGTCCTGTAATATTGATCGCCTCTTCTGTCAGCTCTGTACTGCTCACCCCGTCTATCATCAGCGCTCCTTCAATCAATTTCGAATCCACACGTACACCAAAGGCGTTCATCCGGATATCCTGCTGCCATAACTCTTGTTCTTCTTCCGGAACCGGAAAACAACTCAGACGTTTTAATATTGCACGCTCTGTTACCACGTCCTGTTTGCAGTATTCCTTGAACAATTCCCATTTCTCCGGTGCATGTCTCGGGAGATTCCATGTCCGATTTCCATTGCTCTTTGTCGGTTTACATGGAACGCAGAAGTACCGGATCAATGCTTTTCCGGTTGTCAGTTTCTGCTTGTCCTGCGGAAGTCCGATTGCCTTTCCGGTCGCATCCAATCCGGCTGTGTAACCACAATACAGTCCATGTATCATAGTGCATCTCCACTGTTCTAATGGTGTCTCATAACCGGCACGATTCAGGCAATACCATTCAAACGCTGCATTGTATGCATGTTTTACAACAGTCGCATCTTTCAGCGTCAACTGTACATTTTCCGGGATCTGCTCTCCCTGTGCCAAATCCACAAGCTCAACTTCTCCATCATCCATCTGATAAGCAAACAATAACACTTCAAAATCTTCTGACTGTGCATATCTGTACAATCCGGCTTTTCCGATATCCACGCTGCTCTTTGTTTCAATGTCTATACTCAAATGCCTTAACATCTGCGTCCCTCCTGTTACAAAAAGGGGCATACGCCCCTAAATATCCTACATTGGTAATCCGGTAATCGGATTTATTGTAGATTGTGTCTGCTGATATTGCTGTGTTACTTGCGCTGCAGTCTGCTGAGGTGCAGGCGCTCCAAAAGCTTGTGAAGCTGTCGGTGCACTTCCTCCCAGCGCTTCTCCGTCTGCAAGTTTCTGCACTGGACCTAGTCCGCACCCGATTCCTTTCTTTCCTCCGAATGCATACGGGAAGAAATTCACATTTACTCTTGCATAAATACCACTGTAAATCTCTGACTGATTGATGATCGGATTTAGATTCGCATCTACAACTTCCGGTGGATAGTCTGCTTTTGCACTCGCAGTGAATACCCAGTGTCCTTTACACTCCGGACCAAAAGCCATCCCGTCTGATGGTCTCACGCCATCACCGTCGTATACCGGAGTCGGGACGATTGGAGTACACACTCCGTTCCATTTATCTGAAATCCCTTTCTGCTTGGCAGCTTCAATTGCTGCATTGATCCGGTTCATCGTATCCATATCTGTCTTTGGTACCAAGATGGTTACCTGAAATTTTTCTTCCTGTCCCGGCTGATACGCGTATGGTTTGAATACATGTACATATGATAATCTTACTTTTCCTGTTGTTACGTTTGTTAAATTTTCCATGATTATTGCTCCTCCTGAAATGCCTTTTCGGCTGTGATTTTATTTGTAATCGCTTCTCGTTTATCGGATTCTTTTACAAGGGTCGGCTTGCCCGGATTCTTTACGACCATACCGCCGACCATCTCCGCGAAATCTTTTTTCCCGATTGTCTTTTCTACCTGTGCAAGTGTCAATGCTTTCTTTTCGTACAGAATTTCTTCTGCAATTCCTTTTTCCTTCAACACTTCAAATGCTGCCTCCATATCGGTCCATTCTCTGGATCCTCTTCCCTCTACTGCCTTCCATCCTGCTACTTCGTTTCCCGCGAGGCATTCTTTCAATGCATGTTCTTTTAGGTCTGAAAGCCATTTGGCCACATCTTCCCCAGTGGAAAGATATTTCCCCATTTCCTCGTTACTGATCAGCGGCGGAAGTTTTCCTTTATCCGGATTAAAAGCCAGCTTTACGTTTTCTTCTGCCCTTGCCCTGCACTGTGCTTTTGCCCTGCAGAACCGACACTGTTTTTCTCCGGGGCAGAACTCTCCCGCTCCATTGATTGCCAGTTTCGCACGATCCTTTACATATTCTGCAAATTCAAGTAATTCCCCTAATGGACATTCCCATTCTGAAATACTGTCTAATCTAGGCTGTATGATCACAAGATGGATGCTCCGAATGTCGTATAAGAAACTGTACGCCTGATATGCGCCGAGCGCATACAACATCATCTGTGGATTTTCTTCTGCGCTGACTGGCACCCCTTTTCCATACTTGAGGTCAATTACGTGCAACGTATTACCACTTAACAGGATGCAGTCTGCAGTTCCAAATCCATCCGGAACATACTGACTAAAATCCACCCTCTTTTCAATCGCCGAATAAGGTTCTGCAGGAAATGAAAGCGCAAGCGTTTTAATGTAATCCTTATAGATTTCTGTATAACCGTCCATTTCATCCTGCCACAACTCTTCGGTTTTCAGCTTTTTAACCTCGGCGTTATATTTCCGTTTTCCAAACTCTTTTGTCTGAAAATAATGTCTCAGTTTCATCTCGGCCAGTTCATGCGCTAGAGTTCCTTCTCTGGCCGCGTCTGATGTGGTATCCGGAAACTGTTCTTCCAGTCTTGCACTCGGAGTGCACAGGAGCCATCGATGTGCTCCCGATGCACTTAAGACCGCATGTGTTCTCTCCTGATGATTCATTAGATCTGCGCCCCCATTCCGCGAAGTCCTGTCGCAAAGTTCCCATAATGTTCCGGTGAAAGCTCCATCAAAGATGCTACTCCAAAGCTTTGGATCAGCTGCATAAGCTGCGCCTGCATCCCCTTGTCCATCAGCTGCATGGCTGCCTTAGACAGATCATCTCTTGTATACGTCGGTTCAGATGTCGGTACTGCTGCAGGTGCCTGCATTGACTGTGCTGATGCTTGTACTGGTACTGAAGGAGTTGGTACTGCCCCCGTTGTGTTCTGCTGTGGAACGGATGCATTCCCCCAAGGAGCTTCTTCCGTACTCTGCTGTTCGTGCACGGCTTGTCCGACAGCTGCCTCGTCCATTTGTACAGATTTTCCTCCCATTGCAACTGCCAGCTGCATAAGTGCCTCTGATAATTCTTTTAATCCTGGTACATTGATTGTTACTTCTAAACTCATTACTGTTTCCTCTCTTTCATATATGTATGGTTAATTGTTACTATTTTTCTCTGCTAAAAATTTGCCAAAAAGTACCTCTCCAGCGTTTCCCTCAAATTCCCCACTTGATAACTTACTTAAAAATGCTAAAGAATCAATAAATGAATCTGCCTCCGCCTTACTCGTTGTTCTAGAAATTGATGCGTGAAAATTTCTCAAAATCTCGAGTGTTTCACACCAAATAGTCTCCAAGTCACCGGATATCTTTAACTCCATTGCTTCATTTTTTTTGTATTCTGCTTTAATCAATTGACTTTCCCTCCAAAATCCTCTACAATTTAATTGGTTTATTATCCGAGTACCCGAGCTTGCCGGCTCATGTGGGTGCTCTTTCTTATAGTAAAATTGATGCTGCTGTAATTTCTCCAGCTAAAAACCCTAGCATTGTGAGTATTACCATCACACCGCCTGTCATAATTCTGCGGAACAACAACTCGTCACGAAACTCTTTTACTGCCAACTGATTCTTCAATCTTCTCTGTCTTAACACATCCGAGCGTCCGAACTGCATCACCTTGATTTCTTCCATAGCTACACACCTCCTATCAAAATTATCTGCCCTACAATCCCGACGACAATTATCGCCAGTACCAAAAGAGCCATTACGCAAGCTGTTCTCTTTTCCTTACGCAGATATTTCTTATGTCTGTTTCGGATTCTTCTTTTCTCCCAATCAGGGAGTGCTTTTCTTCTGTTCCGGTTCAATTCCATCTTCCTCCAAAATCTTAATCAGTTCTTTCTTGAGTTCCCTCAACACACTTTCCTCGGCACTATACGGTATCGTACAGCCCTTATCTGATGCCACAAATAAACGTCTTACTGCTCTATCTACGTTCATGCTTCTTTCTCCTTTTCTTCGCCCTGTTTTTATTGCGTTTGTAACGCTGGTATTCTTTGTATGTCACAGTTCTTTCTCACCTCCCTTCAAGCCTACGAATTGCCTCTTCTCTGCTAATCTCGATATATCTTGCCACTTCGGTTATTGTAGCTTCGTATCTGTGCTTCTTCGGTCTGGTTTTAATAACTCGACCAAATTCCCAAAAACCATTTTTCATATTGTAACGAACTTTATTTTTGTCGCACCCTACTATTTTTGCGATTGCCGGTGCTTGTATGATTTCGCTCACGCTTATCACCTCCTACTCTAAGAAATACTCAATGCTTACTCCGAAGTAATGAACTGCTTTTCATTCCTTCTTACAATTTCATTAGTAACTTTCTTGTGAACTGATTCCGAAACTTCATCGAACTCAACTTTACCGCTCATTAATGCAACGCTTATCATTCTGTTTAATAAAGCCAATTCTTTGTAAGTTAATTTCATGCTGTTACCTCCACACTTGTCTCTAAATATTTTCTTTGATATAATTTTCCTATCAAATTATGAAAGGAATGATTAATATGTCCAATATTAAAATTGAAAGTAATAAATTTTCGTCCGAATACATCTCTTCTTTAGCATATAAGCCTACAAATGTTTGTCCCGTTTGCAAAGCAAATATCTCACCATTCCCTTTATATGCTTTTGCTTATGATGTCGGATATTGTGTCCAACACGCATGTGTTTTGAATTACTGCACTGGATGCCATGCTCCATTTATAAGTACTTATGAAGTATCTGCTGATGGAAGTGGCAACTCATGCGAAATTAACTATATTGGTTCTGAACCAAATCGTTTTGTCAAACAGGATTTCGATAATAAGATATCTGAGCTGTCACCTCAATTTGATAAAATATATAATCAAGCTCTTGCCGCCGAATCTTCTGGTCTCGATGAAATTGCAGGTCTTGGATATCGAAAAGCTCTGGAATTCCTTATCAAGGATTATGCTATCCATGAGTATCCAGATGAAGCTGAATCAATTAAATCTAAACCATTGGTACAATGCATTAAAAACTACATTTCTGCCGATAATATAAAAACTTTAGCTGAACGTTCTGCATGGATCGGGAATGATGAAGCCCACTACATTCGAAAACAAGAAGCTCGCGATGTTTCTGATATGAAATCATTTATTCAAGCAATTGTATACTTTATTGGGATGATGCTTATTACTGAAGATGCCGCATCTATGAATCCTGTGAAATAGGCTCTTTCACACCAAAATCTATATTCAGTTCAAAATTATGAAGCCGATCAATTGTCATTCTCAGTTGTTCGGCTTCTTTATAAGCCTGATTTATCAAGTCTCGAAATTCTGATAAATTCTTTACTTCTATACTTAGCCTTCCGGTTGGAACTTCTAATCCTGTTCCTGAATCTTCCTGATTGTAATATCCTTTCATCTCTATCACTCTCCTTTCTCTTCTTGTTCTGTCCGTATTATTGGACATCTAATCCGGTATTCTGCTCTATGAAGTATTTGATTGATACGCCGAAATAATCGGCTAGGATTTTGAGTTTATCCAATTTGGGAGTGGTTATCCCATCTCTCCAATCGTATAAAGTAGCTGTTGCAATTCCAGTATCTTTCGCAACCCTATAAATTGTTTTGTTTGTTTTTGATAATAATTCATCAAATTTTTTGTACACTTTTGCACCACCTTTCCGTGATAAAATATTGAAAATATATCGGAAATATGATATAGTCAAGTTACCATCTAGATTAAAACATATTTCCGAGATACGAAATCCGTTTTATATCACGGTTTTCTTTCGTATCTCTAATATATCACGGTTTTCTTTCATAGTCAATACTGATTTATGAAATTTTTCCGTTTTATTTTGGAGGCTTAACATGTATGAAAAATTTGAAACACTTTTAAAACAAAATAATGTGACCCCATATAGGGTTCACAAAGAAACTGGCATATCCACAGCTACTCTTTCAGACTGGAAAAATGGCAAGAGTGAACCTAAAAAAGATAAAATCGAAAAAATATGTGACTATTTTGAAGTTCCTTTATCCTATTTTTATGGAAATGATGGCATCGAAGAAAAACCAGTCTTAACAAAAAGAGATACTAAGGAAATAACCGAAATGTTGAATGATATGGAAAGCTTACTTCAGCAAGATGGTCTCATGTTTGACGGAGACCCAGCTACACCGGAAGCGATTGATTCCATATTGTCTGCCATGAAAATCGGAATGGAGATGGCTAAGCAGAAAAACAAAGAAAAGTACACACCTAAAAAATATAAAAAGGATTGATACTTATGGATATTAAAAAACGAGTGAATCAAATTGTCCGAAAATACGGCACAAGAAATCCACTCGAAATTGTTGAGAAAATGGATATGATTTTAGTACGATATCCATTGGAAGGTGTTCGTGGCTTCTATCACTACTTTCAGCGTAATCATATAATTTACGTCGACGATAGACTTCCGGATCACATGGTATTGTTTGTGATTGCACATGAACTTGGACATGTATTCCTACATAAGAAAAGTAATGCAATATTCATGGATACAAGAACGCACTTTGTCAAAAACAAATATGAAAACGAAGCGAATCTTTTTGCTATGAATTTACTTATAAGCGATGAAGATATAGAAGAACATCTTGAATATACAACTTCTCAGCTATCACGTCTTTTCGGATATGAAAAAAGTTTGATAGAATTGAGACTAAAAAATTTTAATTGATATAACCGCTACGGCGTTTATATATAAAGGGTTGGTTACCCTTAGATGTGAGCTAAAGAGAAAGGAAGTGAGAATTTGTATTGAACATAAATGAATACATCGTAAAACGAGTAGACGACCAAATAAACTGGTATGACAAAAAATCTCAAGAAGCACAAAAATGGTATAAGCTTCTGCAAATCATAGAAATTATACTTGCTTCACTTATACCATTATTATCCGGATATACATCTTCTTGTAAAAAACTATCCATTATTATAGGATTATTTGGAGCAATTATTGCAATAATTGAATCTGTATCAAAGCTTTACAAATTTCATGAAAATTGGATACAATACCGGTCTACCTGTGAAATGCTTCGATATCAAAAGCATTTATATATAACCGGATCTGCACCTTACAATAAAGAAGATGAAACTATTGAAAATATTTTTATTCGTAATATCGAAAATATCATATCATCGGAAAATAATCAGTGGAAAAATATAAATACTATGAAAGAAGAATCAAATGACACTCCACCCACTAATTAATTCTTTGATATGTTTTTTCAAAAATATCCGGCTTGCAAGGGTATTGTTCCCCTTCTACACCTGTTATAATCCAGTCTCCTGGAGATGCTTTCATATCACCTTCAAGAGTATGAATCACCATTTCCTTATCAGTCTGATAAGCCTCGATGATTACAGGTCGTTTTATAAATTTTTTTTTAACTTTATTCACAGTATCACCTCACATAGAAAGGATTGATTTATATGCCAAATTTATATGATTATCGTTTATTTATTAGTCACGCATGGAAATACGGAGAAAACTATAACCGATTAATTGATTTACTAGATAATGCATCTTATTTCTCCTATTTTAATTATTCAGCACCAACCCAAAAGCCATTGTTCCCACCAGGAACTCCAAAAACCAATTTAGAAATACAAGAGCTAATTACAGCAAAAATACGACCATCTCAAATTACAATCGTGATTTCCGGAATGTATGCTGCATATAGCGATTGGATGCAGTATGAAATCAGTGAATCTGTTCGAATGGGAAAACCTATTTTAGGTATTTACCCTTGGGGACAAGATCGTGCACCTATAGCAGTAACTAACGCGGCAGATGAAATGGTTCGATGGAATACATCTTCCATAGTTAATGCAGTTCGAAAATTAGTACCTTAAATACATATTGTTGACTGTCAACTTTAATATATCACAAGAATATATATATTTCAATAAAGCTATCTAAGGTTCTCCACGGCATGTAGAGAAACAACAAAACAATATTTTTACCTAGATAACTAAAAACCGCCCGGCACGCCAATACCGAACGGTCAACATACACCCGAAGATGTACATCCATATTGCAAATTATATTGTATCATCTTCGGAACAGTTTAACAATCAGAACATGTATTCTGTTTGTTGGCTGTTATTTTTATACCCAAAATCACGAAAGGAGATGATAATATGCCAAGACGTAAAAAATATCCAAAGCTTCCTAACGGATACGGACAGATTCGCTATCTAGGAAAGAACCGCCGCAATCCATACGGAGTTTATCCTCCTGCTACGGAAGAGTATCCAAACGGACAGATGAAGCCACAGAAAGCACTCTGCTACGTGCCTGACTGGCCAACAGGCTTTGCAGTCCTGACAGCCTATAGAGCTGGCACATACATACAGGGAATGGAAAAGGATTTTGCAGAGATAAACAATGCACAGAACGCTGACAAGTTTATACAAAGTCTGCTCGCAAATTATAATATAATGGAAGGAATCAAAAGCAAGTCAAACGAAAACTTGAGTTTTAAGGAAGTGTTTTATAAATTTTATAAAAGAAAATTCGGCCACGAATTTGCTGAAAAAATTCAGAAGCGTAGCAGTTTGGAATACGCGTTCCGTGCCGGCTTTAAAAACTGCCAATCATTACATGACAGAATTTTTACTGATATCGTATCTGACGATCTGCAAGAAGTGATGGACAATTGCACGCTTAAACACGCCAGCGTCGAACATATACAAAGAATTTTTCGTAACTTGTACAAATATGCCATTGCAAACGATATTGTAAAGAAAGATTACTCGGCGTTTATCGAAATAACACAAGATGATGATGATGAGCATGGCATACCGTTTTCAAAAGCAGACATAAAAAAATTATGGGACGAAAAGGAAAATGAAATTGCAGAGATGTTGATAATTATGTGTTATTCAGGTTTCAGAATAACAGAGTACAAAACACTGGAAGTAAATTTGAAAGAAAAATATTTCTTAGGTGGAATAAAGACTGATGCCGGAAAGGACCGTATAGTCCCAATTCACTCTGCCATTCTTCCGCTGGTTGTCCGAAGAATGAAAAAGAATAAAAAATTACTCCTAACATCCGATGTGCAGTTCAGGAAAAATATGTACGCTCTTTTAAGTGAACTCGGTATAGCGAAGCATACACCTCACGACTGCCGGCACACCTTTTCAAAATTATGCGAAGATTTTGAGGTGAAAGAAAATGATAGAAAGAGAATGCTCGGGCACGCATTTAAGGATGTGACAAATAAAATTTATGGACACAGAGACATTGAAGATTTACGAACTGAGATTGAAAAAATAGTATCTCCTGATTTGTTGTAAATGTGTTGTAAACCGTTTTATTTTATCCAATTACTAATTGTTATATTTTTCGATATTTCAACACTTAAAAACCCCCGTGGTTGACAGGTTTTCTATGAATTTGCGTCAACCACAAGGATTTTCGATAAACCTATTAATTTTAAATCTATGTAAAATAATTTTACAAAAACAGGTTGGAAAATCAAACGATTTTCCAACCTATCAAACATTTTACCATATATGCATTACATGCTGCATTCCAAGACTTACGATTGTAATTCCAAGCCAACATGACATTCCAAGAAGAATCGGGCGTCCTCCGCTTTTTATTAACTTTACAATGTCTGTGTTGAATCCAATTGCCGCCATCGCCATAATAATAAAGAATTTAGACAAATCTTTAAGCGGCACAAATACTTCTGCCGGTACTCCCACTGCTGTAGCGATTGTCGTAATCACACTCGCTCCGATAAAGAATAAAATAAAGAACGGAAATACCTGTTTCAGGGACACTTTATCTCCTTCTTTCTCCTCTGCTTTTCTCGCCCTTATAAATGCAAGTACAAGTGTAATCGGAATAATTGCTAAAGTTCTCGTCAGCTTTACAGTCACTGCCTTATCAAGTGTCTGGCTTCCCAAATTATAAAGGCTGTCCCATGTAGATGCTGCTGCTGTAACAGAAGATGTATCATTTACCGCCGTTCCCGCAAATACACCGAACGCTTCTCCGGATGTGGTAGAAAAACCAAGTGCACCTCCAAGTGCTGGGAAAATTAATGCCGCCAAGATATTAAAGAGAAAGATAACGGAAATCGCCTGCGCCACTTCTTCTTCATCTGCATCAATGACAGGTGCCGTGGCTGCAATCGCAGAACCTCCACAGATGGAAGAGCCAACTCCAACCAATGTTGAAATCTTCGCTGGTATGCGAAGTACACGGTGAAGTACATATGCAATCACCAATGATACCGTAATCGTACAGATAATAATCGGCAAAGACTGTTTTCCGGTCTCCATCACAACTTTTAGATTCATTCCAAATCCTAACAGCACAACTGCATACTGCAAAATCTTTTTCGATGTATACTTAACTCCTGGTGCAAAGGATTCTTTCTTTTTTACAAGCGGAGCAAAAGTCATCCCTCCAAGAATCGCAAATACAGGACCTCCTATAATCGGAAATTGTTTTCCAAGCAGACTTGCTGGTACTGCCAATAACAGGCACAATAAAAGTCCTTTCCAGTTTTGTCTAATTAAATTCATACTAACCTCCCTCTACATTGATGCCCGAATTGCTGCTATCGTTCCATCTGAAACTGCTGTTGCCACCTGACGCACCTGTTTTTCACAAATATCTCCTGCTGCATATACCCCATCTATCTTTGTTTCCTGATTCTCATTGACTGGAATAAATCCGTTATGCAACTGTAGTTCAGTATACAATTCTGTATTTGGTATCGTTCCTGCATAGACAAATATTCCGCATCCCGGATCAGAAATTGTCTCAATGCTCCCAGTTTTCTCATCTGAAATTTCCAGAGATTCTACTTGCTCTACCCCGTATACTGCATGCAGCCTCGATCCAAGACGCAACTCAATATTTGAAGTATTTGAAACTTTTTCCTTGAATTCCGCAATACATCCTAATGTCTCTTCAAAATGAATAATTGTGACCTGTTCTGCATACTTTGCCAGATACAATGCTTCTTTTACAGCTCCATCTGCCCCTCCAACTACATAAATATGCTTTCCTTCATAGCTTTTCCCATCTTTTGCCGCATTGAGGCCCACCCCTTTTCCTGATAATTCTAATTCTCCTCGGATTCCAAGTTTTCTAGGTGTCATTCCATTAGCTATAATTACTTTTTTTGTCCTATAAACTGCATCTCCCGTATAAATTTTTTTAATGTTATTGCTCAATTCTACTTGCTTTACCGTCTCATATATAATTTCCACCCCTGCATTTTCTGCCTGCTGTTTCATACGTTCTGCTAATGTTACTCCTGTCTCACCTTCTATAACTCCTGCATAATGTGTAACCGTTGATACTTTACCAATCAATCCACCCACTACATTTTTTTCAATCAATAATGTCTTTTTGCCTCTGCTCACCGCATAGATTCCAGCACTAATTCCTGCTGGTCCCGCTCCGATAATAATAATGTCATACATAGCTACTCCTCCTTATTCCCTGTCTTTCTCTATGTTTTACAACTACACTATATACAATTATCACCATTTTGTAAAATTATATATATTGATATAACCATAAATATTTGTTATGATTATAAAAACTATTACCACATTAAAAGGAGAAGCCATGCTTGATTTTCGAATGGAAACATTTTTAAAGGTCTGTGAATATATGAATTTTACGCATGCCGCTCATGATTTGAATCTGACTCAGCCTGCTGTTTCACAACACATCAAATATCTGGAAAAAGAATATGATGCACCATTGTTCGCGCGTGATAAGAAAAAACTAACACTGACTCCTGCGGGTGAAATTCTTCGCTCTGCTTTGGAGACGATGCGAAATGATGAGAACACTATGAAGATACGCATGAAAGAAAGTCTCTGTGAAAAAAAGATCCTGACTTTTGGTGTCACAATGACAATTGGCGAATATGCCATAGTACCTTCCCTTTCTGCATTCATTAAAAAGCACCCCGACACCGATATTCACGTTCGTTACGCCAATACGCAGACGCTGCTCTCTTTTTTATACGAGGGAAGCATTGATTTCGCCATTGTGGAAGGGTATTTTAAATCCGATAATTACGAGACCCGTATTTTTAAGACAGAAGAATATATTGCTGTGGCTTCCAAAAACCATGTGTTTCAAAAACCTGTTCACTGTCTGAAAGACTTAACCTCTGAATGTCTTTTGATTCGGGAGCACGGCTCCGGCACAAGAGCAATCCTGACGAAAACACTTGCGCTCAAAAATATGTCGATTCAGAATTTCCCTCATATTGTGGAAATTGAAAATATCCACGCTATCGTGAGCCTGCTTTGTCAGGACTGCGGCATCTCATTCCTGTACAAATCAGCTGTTGAACAGGAAATAAACGATGGTCGCCTGAGACAAATTCCACTCTCTGACTTTATGGTCATGCATGATTTTACATTTCTTTGGAATAAAGACAGTGTGTTTTCACAGGAATATGAAGTAATCTTTAATGAATTACAATCTTCTATCCTTCCATAATATCAAAAAAGGACTGCTTTTTGCAGCCCTTTCTTCTATAATCCAAATTGAATCTGATTCTCCTCAAGCTCTTCCTGTCTTTCCTCTTCTCGCCCGTTCTTCTGCTGCCTGAGGCATTCTAAAATAGCTTCGTTCAAAGACAGCATCTTTTCATCCAACGCAGATACCATCTCCGCACATTCTCTTAAGTCTCTGCTGATGTAAGCCGGTGCTTTTCCCTCAAACTTATAGTAAATCTTATGCTCTAAACTAGCCCAAAAATCCATTGCAATCGTACGTATCTGAATCTCAACTTTCGTATTCACAACACTATCTGACAGAAAAATCGGAACTGCCACAAGCATATGATAACTTTTATATCCGCTTTCCTTTGGATTTTTAATATAGTCCTTAATAGAAAGCACTTTCAAATCACTTTGATTCCCGATCATCTCCGCAAGTCTGTAAATATCAGAAGTAAACGAACAGATCAATCTCACTCCTGCAATATCATTCACATATTTTACCATGTTCTCAATCGTTGCCTCATATCCGTATCTTTTCAGCTTTTTGACGATACTCTCCGCCGTTTTGATTCTTGTCTTTATATGCTCGATTGGATTATACTGATGCACATGCTGAAATTCATCATTCAAAATCTCTAATTTGGTGCCCACTTCTTTCAATGCCGAATTATACAAAAACATAACTGTTTTCCAACTGTCGACATCTTCATAACTTTTAATTGCATCTAACATCAAGTTCTTCTCCCCTATCTTACTCGAAGAGTAATTATTACTACAATAGTATACCATAATCCAAAGAGACTGTCATAAACTTCATGCTTTTTTTAGAAAGTTTCTCCTCATCGGCCCTTATAATTCTAATTTCATATCGCCATACTGAATCCATTTTTTCTTTCTCATAAATTCTGAAATGAGCAGTGTCACAATCGCCGGAAGGGCAATCTGTATCACGATAATTTTTATAAGTACGATCATCGGCGGCTCCACTGCCGTCATCGTCTGCCATGTCATAATCTGTCCGACAAGTCCTGCTGTTCCCATTCCAGAGCCGGTCGCATTGCTTGTCATGTGCAGAATCATCGTTCCGACAGGTCCTAAGATAGCACTTGATAAAATTGCAGGAACCCAGATAATTGGCTTTCTCACAATATTTGGCACCTGAAGCATCGATGTTCCGATTCCTTGTGCTAATAGTCCCCCGATTTTATTTTCTCGATAGCTTGCAACTGCAAATCCAACCATATTACAGCAGCATCCAATTGTTGCAGCTCCTGCCGCAAGACCGGAAAGATTCAAAATAACCCCAAGTGCCGCGGAACTAATCGGAAGTGTCAGAATCATTCCCATCAAAACCGAGACAATAATTCCCATCAAAAACGGCTGCTGCTCTGTTCCCCAATTAATCAATGCTCCAAGCGCTGTCATAAATTCAGAAATCGGAGGTCCAACTAAAAGACCTACTGCCGATCCGGCTGTAATCGTTACAATCGGAGTAACCAAAATATCCACCTTTGTTTTTCCTGAGACAAGATGTCCGAATTCAATCCCTACGTAAGCCGCAAGAAATGCTCCCAACGGTTCTCCCGGTCCTGCAAATACCATGGCACCATCTACAAGAACACTTCCCGCGAGCAGTTTTGCCGCAAATGCGCCCACCATTCCGGCAGTCGCTGCTGACAGCACAACAAGCGGACTTTCCTTAAATCGATAGGCAACACCTACACCAATTCCTGCCCCCGTAAATGTGGCTGCCATCTTTCCAAGTACAAAAATCATATTCCCGACATTCCCGCCAATCAAACTTCCAATCTGCTGAATAATTGTGCCGACGATCAATGTTGCAAAAAGTCCCTGCGCCATTCCTGTTAATCCATCAATAAAAATACGATCTAATAATTTCTTTAATTTTTCCATTCTACGCTCCCATTACATTTTATTTTACATGTGTCTTGTCACTAGCAGAGTCTACCATATCTGCCTATAAAAAGTCAAGCATGTCTATATTGAAAATCAATTGCAAAGTATTGTATAATGATGCATACGAACAAATATAGAAAGGATGACAACCATGTTTCGTTTATGGGGAAAAATATTTAAAGATAATCGAATGTTAAAAGATACTGTCATTTGTGATGATACAGACGATACAAGAACACATAAAATTTTCCACGCGCTGGATGAGGTTTGTTACCAGTTTGATTTAAGCAAACCGATTTGGCTGGATTCTACGATTGCCGAATTCAAAAAACATGACAAAGCACGCTTTTATCAGGACAATTTCGTAGACTCTATTGATTTTGACTATCTGGAAATTCATATCATTGAAGAGTAACAAATGAGGGATGTGAGCTTCTCAAAAGCCACATCCCCAATTATCATTTTTCAAATTGCTATTCATTTCGAATTGCTGCAAGCGGACTTAATTTCATTGCTCGTCGTGCCGGGAAGTATCCTGCCGCCATTCCCACAAGAATCGCAAATGCAAGTGAAATCAGCACAAGCCAAGGTGGAATATAAGAAATTACATCTGTCATGCCCATCTCGGCTCCCATGCTTCCAACCACTTTATTGACCACGAATGACATCATAAGACTTAAGATATTTCCGATCACGCCCCCGATCAGTCCGATAAATCCGGCTTCCAGCAGAAACATCTGCCGAATATTTTTCAGACTGCAGCCTAACACTTTAATGACACCGATTTCTTTCGTTCTCTCATAAATCGACATCATCATCGTGTTTGCAATACCAATCGCTGCAACAAGAAGCGATACCGCACCGATTCCTCCCAGAACCGCCTGTATCATTGCAAACTGTTTCTGCATACTTTCCAGATACTCTGCATTGCTGTATGTCTGAAATCCCAGTGTCCTGATTTCATTTGAAACAGATTCTACATTGTCAAGATTATCCACTTTCACCTGCGCTGAGCTATACGTAAAATAACTGTAAGGTTTTCCGCTGCTTGTGGACGGTTGACCAGGAATCACTCTTCCCCGAAATTCTTTTTTCAAAATGGTCTTCAGTGTCTCGATGTCGCAAAAGGTTGAATACGAATATGCATTGTATTCATCAACAGTTCCTTCCACGACACCGGACGCTTTTACAACATATTTTTTTGCTGTCTTTGGTGTCTTTGTTGCTGTCTCTCCTCCATTTTCCACGTTACCAAAACCACTTCCCGACTGGCTCTGGTAATAGGCATCTGTATCCAGGATCAAAAACAGAGAATCCTTTGCGAAATCAATATCCGGAAGTTCTCCGGTATCCCAATAACCACTGCCTCCTGATTTATTGCTGAAATTCGTGATTACCATGTTCCCCATCACCAGATCTAATGAGCTTCCATTTTCAGCCGGCAATTTTCCGCCCTCTTTCAATGGAATATTCATTTTTTCCAGTGCCTCATGGGACATTCCCTGCACCGTCAAAAATCCTTCATAATTGCCTTTTAACGCAATTGCCGATACCTCTAAAACAGGACTTACAAATTCTACATTTTCTAATTTTTTCAATTTTTCAATCACATCATCTGTGATATATTCTTTCGATTCCTCTCCGGAATCTACCATCATGCCACCCTGCCTGTCTTTTCCTGTCACCTGAATGGTCGTCAAACCACCAGATTTTTCTATTTCTTTATAGGTAGACTGCTGAAGACCAAGTCCGAGAGAAATCATAACAACAATGGAAGCTGTCCCAATCACAACCCCTAGAACGGTTAAAAAGGTTCGAAGCTTTCTGCGTTTCAGATTTCCACTACTCATTCTCAGTAAGTCTATTAAGCTCATCCTCTAAAATTTCCTCCTCTTCTGCTCTTCTTTTTTTCTCTTTTTTCTTCTTCACAATTACAACGACAACAATCACTCCGATGATAATTACTCCGACAATCACCGGAATAATCGGGAACGCTTTTTCTTGCTCAACCATTTCACTTTCATTCATCATGTCATCTGTCATCGGTGCTGTCACTAAAAGTGTCAGTTCTTTTTCAGTTGTAAATACTGCTCCCGACTCATCTTCATAAGTAACAATCATCTTAACTTTACCATCACCTGTTGTCTCTGACTCTCCGGTTATCATACCATCAATTGAAGCTGTCGCTCCGGATTCTACATTTCCGACAAAAATCTCTTTAGATTTGATTCCTTCACCCTCAAATTTTGCTTTTACGTTATACAATTTAATTCTTCCCATGTTATACAGACTGCACATGACATTAACTTCGCTTCCAACTTCCACAGTCTCTCCACTCAGCTCAAATTCACTGAATTCAAATCTCGCATCCTGTTTAACCGGAACTGAGATACTTGATGTACTTTCAAATTGTGTTCCACTTCCGTCTTCATACTTCATAGACATCTCGACACTATATGGTTTCTGTACCAGATCTGATTTTGCATTCATATCAATCGAAATGTCTTTTGTCCCATTTGCTCCGATTCCATCCAGATATACAGTGCTAGAGCCGGACGCCGGAAGGAACGCCGGAGATGCAGTGTTTGCATCCTGTCCTTCTGTCGGTGCGTTAAAGTCAAACAGCATATTTTTTACCGCTGTTGTCTTGGATGTATTTTTCAAATGTACAATCAGTTTAAAATTGCTTCCCGCCTTTACTTCTGCCGGATCTGTTGAAAATCCTGTGACAATTACTCTCGGAACAGATGTCGATGTCGTTGCTGATCCGCCACCTGCACTATCTCCTCCAGTATACATCATCGGTTCACTGTTGTAGACACCTGTATCCCCCGAAGGTTGCTGCGGTTGTGGATCTTTCTGTGTGTTTTCTTCTGGATTTTCCTGTGGCCTCTCTTCCGGCTTAGCTGTCATTTTTACAAATACACTCTGCTCAAATGCATTTTCCAATCCATCGTAACTAACATCGAATTTCACATTATAATATTTTGATGCCACATCTTCCCTTGCTTTCACATCATATGTGAGCTCATAAGATTTTCCCGCTTCGATCTTATCCACTTTCTGCTCATAGGATACATTTTCAATTTCAAACGGCCACTTCTCAATATTTGCCTTCACCTGCGGAGTTACTACTACATTTTCAATTGCTGTATCTGTACCGTTTGTAATCGTAAGCTTTAACTCTTTCTCCTGTCCATACTGATAAGCCGGTGTCGCAGTTCCACTCGCCTTTACGGTCACTTTTCCCGCTGCGTGCAGTGGCATCACCATCCCTGCCACCAGAATCATACTCATGGCAACCATCATTATTTTCTTAATCTTTCTCATCTTCTTTCTCCTCTCCCTTTGTACGGTTGTCTTCTATCTTTACAATCTCTCCATCAATAATATGGAAAATCCGATCGGCATACGAAGCCAGATGATTGTCATGTGTAACCATAACAAGCGTCTTTTTCTGCTCCCTTACCACCTTCTGCATCAATTCCATCACCTCTTTGGATGTATGCGAATCCAGATTTCCTGTCGGCTCATCCGCAAATATAATCTTCGGATCAACAACCAGTGCTCTTGCAACCCCTACTCGCTGCTGCTGCCCTCCCGACATCTGATTCGGCAAATGCTTTTTATGCTTTTTTAAATTGACCAGATCCAGCATCTTATCTGCTTTTTTTAGTCGGCTTTCTTTTTTCTCTCCGCGAAAGCTCAAGGGCAATGCCACATTTTCCACCGCATTCATCGTCCCAATCAGATGAAAAGACTGAAAAATAAATCCAACATGATCACGTCTAAAGCTGACAAGCTGATCTTCCTTCAACTTCTCCATGTGCTCGCCGTTAATGATCACTTCTCCTTTTGTCGGTTTTTCCAGTCCGGCAAGCATATTTAACAACGTTGATTTCCCTGATCCCGAAGTCCCTACAATCGCACAGAACTCTCCTTCGTTGATTGAAAAATTCACTCCATTCAAAGCATGCACAACACTGTCCCCGACACGATAGAGCTTAAACAAATTCTTCACTTCTATAATTTTCCCCACAGATACTCTCCTTCCTGTTTTTTTCTTAATTTTACTATACCAAAGGATTTTCTGAATATTATATAGGAAATCTTAAGTTTTCCTTAACCTATAAAATAAGTGCTTTTAAGCAAGAAAAAAGAGCCTCTAAAAGCTCTTTTCTCTTGACTTTATTTTTCTTCTCTTCGTTTCCAAACGTTCACACTTACCAACGCACTTCCTGCCGCAGCAGTCAACAGCCACATCAATGGAGTAGCATCTCCTGTTTTTGGTGAAGGACCTGTTGGAGTCGTTTTCTCTTCCGATACCGATTCTTTCTCTGGTTGTGGTACCGCTGCCTGTATTTTTTCCAAGCCTTGTAATGCACTGTCAAGCTGTTTTGTCGCTGCATCAATCTCATCTTGAACTGCAAATTCATCTGCTAATACCGTCTTTGCGTTTTCCAGTTCTTGTTCTAATGTCGCATAACTGGCTTCTGTATACATATCTTTCTGAACAGCTTCCGCTTTGGCAATCAACGCCTCCAACGCTTCTGTTGAAACTTCATCCATCACACGTGCAACTGTGTAATTTGGCATTATATTCTCTGTCAATACAGATGGTACAAACATTTCTGTTGATCCACTTTCTTTGAACGCTTTTAATTCTGTCAAAATACTTTTTGCACTGTTAAATGCATCCTGTGCAATTACTTTTCCAATCTCTGTTGCTTTTTCCTGTGCAAGTTCCGGTGATTTTTCATATAACTTCTGCATATCCACATCAACTTGTTTTTGCTGTTCAATCAATTCTGCCTGATACGCATCCCAGTATTTTCGAATATTTGTCCCATACAATTCTCGATTGTCATCTGCCAGATCATTCAAGTCATTGAACACCCAAAACATAGAATCTTCTACAGATGTCAGCTCATCATTGTGGTATCCATCCCATGTCTCTGTCAGCATTGCTCCATAATACGGAAGATATAAAGAAAACTCTGCTCTTGACATCGCAAGCCATTCTACTCCTGACATTCCCTGATACATCCCGTCACGCATCTCCAAAATATGGCATTCTGCCTGATTCTTATTGCCGATTGCATAGATTGACTCATTTACATTGGAATCCATCTTTGTTCCTTCTCCTCTGTATGCCAGAAACTTCATGATATCCTGTGTAGAAAATTTTTTATCTGGCGTAAACAACAAATCATACGGACCATAAACTCCATCCTCTGAAGGCTCAATACTTAAACCCTCTCCTTTTTCATGGTTCAAGTAATATGTCCCTTGCCACAAACGTGTCAGCTGACCTTTTCCCGGGTTTTCTGCACCATATGTCTGTGTGACATGAATCATTCCATCTTCCGTCTTTAAAAATCCATTTTCTTCCGCTAATGATACCAATCCTTCAGATGCAATCACATTTTCTGTATCTGTCACATCAACCGTTCCAAGAAGCATCATATTCGGAATTGCCGCAACCTGATCTTCCGGCAGCTTAATGGCTGCATATTGATGACCGGAAACAATTTCCATGTACCACGCTTCATTTGGATCACTGATCATAATCGTGTTACATTCCCCCGAACCGTATTTTTCCACAATCTCTCCTAACAATTCCACTCCGTCTCTTGCTGTTTTGGCCTGCCCAAGTAGAATCGATCCCATCGATAATTCACAGATACCGGTATCTACCAATGGATCTGCCGCTTTTGCCTTATCATTATAATAGGTAGATACAGTGGCTGTCATAGCAACCTCATTTTCATTGATTCCTACCTCTGCATAAGGCTCTTCTCCTTCTCCAAACAGTGGTGAATCTTTTGCAAGTGTATATTGATATGTGTGTTCTGGATATGGCATTGAAAATCCATATGCATCTTCAAAAATTGCTCCTGGTTCATGGTCTTCTGCCGGATGCACCGTAAATATTTTTGTATGTCCCGCTCCGATATCCTCTGATCTTCCAATATAGGATGAGCCATTCTCTGAAACTTCTTTCCCTACATATACTCCCATACAGGCAAATGCCTGCATAGAACTCCCCATGGCCATTGTGCCTGCCAAAACCAGTGCTGCTATTTGTTTCTTCTTTATCATTTTCCCCATTCCCTTCATTTCCTTTTTTGTATAACTATACATTTCATTCTTATATTATACATCCTATTTTTTATTTTTCAAGCACTTTTTTGTATTTTATACACTTTGAATGTTTTTTTATTCACATCATATTCTGTTTTATGCACTTTTTATGTGCTCAAACTTCTTTACTTTTCCTAAAAAGTATGTTATTTTGAAGAAACAACTTTTCTCGCTGCATTTCATCTTTTTCGCAGCAAAATCTCTTAAGCCTAAAGGCTTCTTTATTTCCAGCTTCCACTCAGAAGCATTGATCCAACAACACACATGAGATAATCAAGGAGGTTTATCTATGACAAACAGATTAAAACAATATTTTCCCATGCTCCGTACACGTACAGAAATTATGGAAATCATTATCAAAGATGAAACATTAAAAACTTTATTTGACAGTTGGGAAACCGAATTTCAAGAAGAATTTCTGAATATCTGTACAGGTATATCCGGAGTCAAAGTATTATACGATTTTATGATTAAAGAAATACTGAATCCAGAGGCAGTGCCGGAACGAATTGGAGAACTACTGTCTTTACTGCTAAACCAGAAAGTAAAAGTACTAACCGTACTGCCAAATGATACTACCCGCATCGCTGATGAAACATCTCTTATTATCACCGATATCGTTGTAGAACTAGAAGACGGCAGTATCGCAAACATTGAAATACAAAAAATCGGGTATCAGTTCCCCGGTGAACGATGTGCCTGCTATTCCTCAGACTTGCTTCTACGTCAATATAAAAGAATAAAAGGAATGAAGAAAAGAAAATTTACATATAAAAGTATCAAAAACGTCTACACCATTGTCTTCTTTGAAAAAAGTCCAAAAACATTTCATAAATTTCCTCAAAATTATCTTCATTTTTTTGAACAAAAATCTAATACTGGATTGCAGATAGAATTGTTACAAAAATATATTTTTATTCCTCTTGACATCTTTAAAGAAAATCAGCAAAATAAAGATATCAAAAGCAAATTAGATGCATGGCTTGTATTTTTAAGTATGGATAATCCCGAAATGATTGTAAAACTTATCGAAACATATCCTGAATTCAAGCCAATGTACGAACAAATCTACGATATCTGTAGAAATATTGAGGAGGTCATGGAGATGTTTTCTAAAGAATTACGAGAATTAGACAGAAATACTGTCTTATATATGATTGATGAAATGCAAGATGAGCTAGACCAAAAGAAAATACAATTGCAAGATACAGAATCCAAATTAAATGATGCACACACTCAACTAAACAGTACGCAGGATAAACTGCACTCCACACAGGATGCACTGCACTCCGCACAGGATGAACTACAATCCACACAGGATGAACTACAATCCACACAGGATGAACTACAATCCACACAGGATGAACTGCAAAAAGCTCTTTTAAAAATTGCAGAATTAGAGCACCAACATACTTAAAAAAAGTGTGCTGAGCACACTCTCAGCTCCCCTGCCCCTCATTCTTGAGGGGGAGGGTTTTCCTTTGTTTCTATTTGTTGTAAAATATTTACATGAGTAATATTTTACAAACGATCTTTCTTGATCATTATGAACACTTAATTTACGAACTTCATCCAAGGACTTCCGTCATTGAAAATGTCAACAAAATGATTCATTGTGGTGACCCTTCTTTTGGTGGCGCTTTTTTTGCTTGTCCAGACTGTGGGGAATTGAAGTTTGTTCCTTTTCGATGTAAATCTAGATTCTGCCCTACTTGCGGTAACAAATATAATCTGCAACGCTCTTTTCATATGTCCTGTAAGCTCATTCGCTGTGTCCATCGTCACTGTGTGTTTACTATTCCTAAAGAACTTCGCACTTTCTTTCTCAATGACCGTTCTCTCCTCAATTGTCTCTTTCATTCCGTTCGAGATGTTGTTCTTCGCACGTTTTATAAGCAAAACAAATCTGAAAACTTTACTCCTGGTTTCATTTGTGTTCTTCATACCTTCGGCAGGGACTTAAAATGGAATCCTCACATTCATGCTCTTATTTCTGAAGGTGGCGCTGGAAACTCTATCGTTTGGCGCCCTATGAAGCATTTCGATTATACCTTCCTGAGAAACGCATTCCGCAAAGCTCTTCTTGAACGGCTTACTAATTCCATTGGTAAGTCTCTCATTCCTGTTAAAAATAAAATTTATAAAGACCATGCCGATGGCTTTTATGTCAGAGCCAAACCGAATCTCTGCACTCCTGATGTTACAATCAAATATATCAGCAGATATCTCGGAAGACCTGTCATAGCAACTTCTCGCATTGATCACTATGATGGTGAGTCTGTTACTTTCCATTACACAAGACATGAAGATAACAAAACTGTTTCCGAATGTATTCCTGCTTTAGACTTTATAAAAAGACTCATTGTTCATATCCCGGAAAAACATTTTAAAATGCTTCGTTATTACGGCATCTATGCCAAACATCACAAGCAAGAACAGAAACTTTATAAATGTATCTCTTCCGAGAAAAAACGTTTTATCTTACGACATATGAACTGGCAAAATCTTATTTTTTTAACCTTTGGATACGACCCTCTCAAGTGTCCAAAGTGTGGTTCTTCTATGTTGGTGTTGGAAGTTTATCACAAAAAAACTGCACTATTTGAACAATATCGAAAGGCTATGGGATATGGATGAATCCATAAATCTCATTCTTTCTAAAATCGTCAGATAGTGCAGTCACACCAAAAACAAAAAACTTCATAATCAACGTCGTGGCGAATACAACCTTTCGCTCTTTTGTTATGCTATTTTTTATTTCTTATACATTATACACTATTTCTGACAAAATGAGAAGTTTCCTATAAGGTAAAAAAGCAGGTAGCCCCTACCTGCTTTTCTACTCTTATCCCATCTGTTCCAATACTTCTTCTGCAATATTTCTTGCATGATCTGAAATACGCTCCAGGCAAATAATCGTATCTAAGAATACAACTCCCGCCTCTGTATTGCACAGATTGTTTGTCAAACGTTTGATATGTTTTGAGCGAAGCTTAATCTCCAGATCATCTGCCTTCGTCTCTTTCTCAATTACCTTTAACGCCTTATCTCGACTTCCTTCCACAAATGCTTCCAATGCATAGCGGTAGCTGTCCGCACAAACTTCTATCATCTCTTTGATTTCTTCTTTCCCTGTCTCAGAGAACGACAATTTCTTTTCTTTTAACGTCTCTGCAAATTCTGAGATATTTTCACAGTAATCACTGACACGTTCAATATCAGAAACAATTTGGAGTAAGTGTGCCACTTGCTGATGTTCCTTTTCCCCAACTTGAAGTCCGGTAATCTTGATTGCATAATCTGTGATTCCCGCAGTCAGTTTATCCACTTTGGATTCATCTTCTTTCAATGTATGAATATCTTCTTCACTCAGTGTAAAAAGAACACGTTTTGCCGCATCTAAAGTATCATTCACGATTTCTCCCATGCGTGCCACTTCACCGACTGTAGCTTGAAGTGCAAGAGAAGGTGTCTGTAACATTCTATCATCAAGTGAAACAACACTGTCATCTCTTTCATCATCTTTCACACCACTGATTTTCTTAGCAAGTTTGATAATCAGATTAGATACCGGGAACAGCATTACGGTTGTTGCAATATTAAAAATCGTGTGTACTGTACTGATCTCTGTCTGTGTAATCCGACCGTGTCCCCAAACCGGATTAACCACTTTGAAAAACACAATTGCCACCACACTAAAAATAATCGTTCCGATGATATTAAACAATAAATGCATAAGTGCTGCTGTCTTAGCATTCTTTTTCGCACCCATACTTGACAGCATTGCAGTTACACATGTACCAATGTTCTGTCCCATAATAATATAAATTGCCGCATTAAACGGAACTAACCCCGCTGCTGCAAGACTCTGCAAAATACCAACAGATGCTGATGAACTCTGGATAATCGCTGTAACAAGTGCTCCCGCTATAATTCCCAATAAAGGATTCTTTCCTAAAGTCACGAAAAGATTTACAAATCCTTCTGACTCTTTTAACGGATCAACTGCTCCTGACATTGTAGAAATACCGACAAACAAAAGACCAAATCCTACGATAATACTGGCTATATCCTTTGTGGATCTTCTTTTTCCGGTCAACATAATCACAACACCAATCATAATCGCAATCGGCGCCAGTGTTGTCGGGCTCAAAAATTTTGCCCATTCCACGCTGGAAACAAGCCATCCTGTTACCGTTGTCCCGATATTCGCACCCATGATAACACCCATTGCCTGCGTCAGGTTCATAATTCCTGCATTCACAAAACCTACCACCATGACAGTCGTCGCCGACGAACTTTGAATCACAGCAGTAATAAATGCTCCCAATAGTACTCCTAATAACTTATTTTTTGTCAATGCTTCAAGAAGCGATTTCATCTTATTCCCAGCCGCATTCTCCAAGCCTTGAGCCATAATCTGCATTCCATAGATAAACATCCCAAGCCCACCAAGGAAAGGGATAATAATGCTAGTGTAATTCATAGGTTTCCTCCTTCAAATCCTCTCAATAAACTCACTATTTTTACCATAACATTATCTACGGAAGAAAACAACAAAATTTTACATTTTTTTGACATTCTTTTAACTATTTCTTCATTTTCGGGTCGAAAATGAGCGAAGCGAGGTAACCAAAAATAAGTGCCGCAGAAATTCCAACTGCACTTGCCGTAAATCCTCCCATAAATATACCGATAAATCCTTCTTTCCCGATTGCCTCTTTCACACCTTTAAATAACAAATTGCCAAATCCAAGCAACGGAACACTCGCACCTGCCCCTGCAAATTTTAAAAACGGCTCATAAATATTTAAGAATCCCAATACAGCACCGCCGCACACAAGCAGCACCATCACTCGTCCAGGCATCATTTTTGTCCGATCCAGGAGAATCTGAATCAAGGCACAGATAAGCCCTCCTATCCAAAATGCATTTACATACTCCATATCCTTCTCCTTTTTAACAATGTTCTAACACAATCCCATGCGCGATTCCAGGAACGCTCTCTCCCTCATTAAAACTAACTGTAGACATCAAGGCCCCGGTTGGTACAAATAACACTCTCTTCCATTCCCCGCTTGCAAGCTTTGGAAGAATATACGCAGAAAGCGTAACCGCCGCACAGCCGCACCCACTTCCTCCTGCATGTGTGTCCTGTGTCTTCTGATCAAAAATCATCATCCCACAGTCTGCATGATTGTATTTGATATCTTTCCCCTGCTTTCTTATCAGATCAAAAAGAATGCTTTGTCCCACATATCCAAGGTCTCCTGTAATAATGCGGTCATAGTCACTCTCCTGTCTTCCAAAATCCTGAAGGTTCTGTATAATCGTATCACAGGCTGCAGGCGCCATACATGCACCCATATTCTGAGAATCCTTCAATCCAAAGTCTACAATCTTACCAACTGTCACACCAGCTACCCTCACATGACTTTTCTGCCTTCCAATTAGAAATGCCCCACTCCCTGTCACTGTCCAGTGTGCTGACAACGGTCTTTGACTTGCATACCCAAGCGGAAAACGAAATTCTTTTTCTGCACTTCCAAAATGACTTGATGTCACAGCCAGCATATACTCGCCATATCCCGCTGCCACGCTCATCGCTCCCAATGCGATTGCCTCTCCTGATGTAGAACAGGCTCCATAAAGTCCGAACATCGGAATCTGAAGCGCCTCCACTCCCATGGATGTAGCAATTCCCTGACGCAGTAAATCTCCTCCAAAGAGATATCTGACTTTCTCCAACGCAATATCTGCTTTTCCAACCGCCAAAAGACAGGCCTCTTTCTGCATCGTACTCTCTGCTGCCTCCCAGGTATCTTCTCCAAACAGATTTTCCATCTCCACCATATCAAACAATTTCCCTAAAGGGCCTTCCCCTTCTTTCTTTCCCACAACAGAACCACTGCTGATAATATATGGTGCTTCCTGAAATGCTATACTTTGGCTTCCTTTCGTCATCATAGTACAATCCCCACTTTCATTAAGAAATAGTAAATCAATCCAAGTACCCAGGAAGTCAGTATCCCATATAAGATAACAGGACCTGCTATCGTAAAAATCTTACATCCGATTCCAAATACCTGTCCTTCTTTCTTATATTCAATCGCCGGTGCTGCCACAGAATTGGCAAATCCCGTGATTGGGACAAGCGCTCCTGCACCACCCCACTTTGCAATACTTGGATAGATATTAAAGCCGGTCAGCAATACACTGATGAGCACCAATACTAACGATGTCCATGAACCTGCTATTTCTTCTTTCATTCCTGTATTTTTACAATAATTCAGAATCACCTGCCCAAGCAGACAGATAGTCCCTCCCGTCACAAACGCCTTCGCCATATTGACATAAACATTGTGTACCGGTGTTTTTTCTTTCACATAGGCTGCATACGCCTGTTTACTCATTTTTTTCATTTTTTGTCCTTTCCTACCATCCTTTCAGGAAAAACAGCAATGCTCCGATTCCCTTCCCGATGGCCATGCTTAAAATGATATACGGCACTCCTCTCAACAATTTAACGCGCCGGATAAAAATAGGAAAAATATTTAAAATTTCTGCCAGTGCCATGGACCAGCACCCTACAAAAATGCCGGCACAAAATCCAACCGGACCAATCAGAAACTGTACACCTGGAATACAAATTTGGTAAACATACATAATATTTCCTAATATTCCTCCAAGCGCAATCATTTCTTCGTATAAAATAACATTTGCACCTGTGTGCGTCCTGTCTGCAAAATCAGACACCACTCCCAGACCAATGATAAACGAAAATAGTCCTCCTGCCACCGCAATTCCAGAGCTAAGTCCGATGACTGCGAGAATGACTTGTCTTGCCCACATCCATCTCCTGCTCCTTTCTGGAATAATTTTCAATCAACGTTGTCTGGATATCATTCTCGTACAATCGCATTTCCACCTCCATCGGAGTCGGATCGACCGTAAATTTCTTCCCTCCGAAATGATTGAAAAATGCTAAAATTCCGACAATCAGCCCCACACAATACGTCAATTCCAACACGCTGAACCCTTCTTTTGGCTTTCCCATAAAAAACTCATAAATCTGCGCAAACAGTCGTGAAACATCCACATCGTTATTGAACGCCATAATGGAAAATCCGGCGCCGATAAATGTGACCGCCACAACCCCAACAATCTTTAAGAAATGCCCAATTGGATTTGTCACCTTCTGTTCCTCATACGTAACGATAATATCGGGTACTCCCAAATTTTGAATATCCAGATTTGGATATTCTCTGTGAATACACTCTATAATCTTCAGGATAGATACTACATATCGGTGCTTTCCGGTATCTGGAATTTTTAACAGCAGAATCGTTTTGATTCTAGCAGCAATCTTTTCATTCGTACATTCCAAGGATAAAATGTCCCCGAGTCTCACTTCTCTTTTTTTTACTTCTACATTCTGTTCACTCTTGATATAAACGGTATCCTTCGTCACTGCCATAATTTTTTTATCCCCATCTCAACATTTGAAATCAAAGTTCCTGTATTTGCCGTTCCATTTCCTTTTATTTCATAATAATAATAGAACAGTCCGATTCCAATCGCCGCAAGAACAATACATGTCAAACAGATGCGAATTCTCTTTCTTGCCTTTTCCATTATTTTCACCTTCCCTTCATATGCACTTTATTATGTCATTTTTTCTCAAAACTATGCAAAAAACCGAGTTCGCACTTTTTCTATTACGAACTCGGTCGATTTAAACCTTCTGCCTCAAATTTTTCAAAATCTTTTTTTCCAGTCTCGACACCTGAACCTGAGAAATTCCAAGTGTCTTTCCCACCTGCGACTGTGTCTGATTTGCAAAATAGCGCAAATAGATCAACTGGCGCTCTTCTTTTTCAAGCCCCTCCAAAAGCTGCGCAAGCAGCATCTGATTAAGCACCTTTTCTTCCTGTGCCCCTGTCTCCTCTAATTTATCCATCAGTTGAATTTCATTTCCATCTTTCTGGTAAATCGGTTTATGGAGTGATTCCACTTCACCACTCGACTCCATCGCCATGACAAGCTCTTCTTTTTCTACTTCCATAGTTTCTGCCAGTTCTTCCAAAGTTGGATCTCTTCCAAGCTTTTCCTGTAGCTTTTCTTTTGCAAAATATGCTTTGTATGAAAGTTCTTTCAAAGATCTGCTCACCTTGATCATTCCGTCATCCCGCAAAAAGCGCTTAATCTCTCCGGATATCATCGGCACCGCATAGGTTGAAAACTTGACATCATACGTCATATCAAATTTATCAATTGCTTTCAGAAGACCAATACTTCCAATTTGGAACAAGTCCTCCGGCTCTGCACCTCTTCCATAAAATCGTTTTACAATACACCAGATCAGACCGATATTTTCCTCCACTAATTGTTCTCTCGCTTTTTCATCCCCATCGTGTGATTGTCTGATCAAAGCGATTGTGTGGTCCATAATTTCCTTCCTTTTCCGATTGTTTTTTGCATTTTTACCGTAGTTCCTTCTCCTTGCACCGATTCCACACAAATATGATCCATAAAAGCTTCCATAAACGAAAATCCCATTCCCGACCGATCCATTTCAGGCTTTGTTGTAAATAGCGGCTCCATCGCTTTTTTTACATCCTCAATTCCTTTTCCGTGATCCTCCACTTCTATATAAATGGTCTCCTCTTTGATATTGCATCGTATAAAAATCTTATGTATCTCATTTTCGTATCCGTGAATCACTGCATTTGTAACCGCCTCAGAAATTGCGGTCTTCACATCAGCCACTTCTTCCACCGTCGGATTTAACTGAGTCATAAATGCTGCAACTGCAACTCTTGCAAATCCCTCATTCGCAGACAGACTGTCAAAAATCAGCTCCATTTCATTTGTATTTCTCATATCGTCTCCTCCTCATACATCTGAATTATTTTTGTCACGCCGGACATCGTTAAAATCTTTTTCATTCTTTCATTTGCATGGACTGCCCATACTTCTCCCCCCAGCAGATACACTAGTTTGTATCTTCCCATAATCACTCCTATTCCTGAACTGTCCATGAAATTTGTCTCCTGAAAATCAAAAATGACACACTTAATGTGATTTTCTTCGATCAGTTTATCCGATCCCTTTCGAATCTCTTCTGCATTATGATGATCCAACTCACCCGGCAGAAAAATTGTAAGACAATTTTCTTCCACCTGATACTTCATATTTCTTTCCCTCCTGTTTTAAAAGTCACATCTGTCCTTTTTTTACACAAAAAGGATATGTAACCAAATTTGTTACATATCCTTTCTCTTTTGTATCTCTATTGCTGGCTATTGTTATCACCATCATCATTCGTTCCGTTCAATGCTTCTGTCGCCTTTTGTGCAACGTCGCTGTCCGGGAATAATTCAATCACACGGTTATATTTCTCTGTCGCTTTTTCCGTATCTCCATTTCCCGCATAGGAATCTGCAAGCAGCAAGAGCGCCTTTCCGTCTTCATAGGATTCATTCATCTTCATAACTTTTTCCAGCGATTCAATCGCTGTTCCATAATTTTCCACTCGATAACTCTGTCTTGCGGAACGGTAAAGTTTATCACATTGTTTCGGGAATATTTCACTTGTCATCTCATCATACTGTGCTTTTCCGGCTTCTCCTAACGAATCCGTGGAAAGTGCAAGCAGCTCATCGATCAAATTTGTCGTACTGTAATTATTCTGATTATAATGATCGATCACATCGATCAATGCCTCGTAACTGCTCTGTGTATTGGCCGCTTTCTGTTTTTCGGCTTCCAGTTCTTTTTCTTTTGCCTGATAATCTTCCACCTGTTTTTGTAGTGCACTGATCTCACTTTCTTTAGCTGCAATCTGATCACTGTATGCAACCACATCTTTATTCGTCTTCGTCGATTTGCTGTGATTGATTGCGGGAACAATCAGAAACCATACAATCGCCGCTCCCATCAAAATTCCAATCACAATATTCATAATCGTAATTGTAGCTGCATTATCTTTTAAAGATGCCGACACCGGCTGTATAATCGTTTCATTTCCTAGATTGTATGTGACTGTCTGATCTTTTTCCTCTTTCGCCTTCGCCGTTTTCTTATTGTGCAGCTTTGTAAGCTCATGCATATACCGGATTGTAATCTCGTTTGTAGCATCTAATTTATGTGCTCTTCTCAGAACTTGTCTTGCTTTTGCGTACTGTTCTGTCTTCAGATACAAAAGCGCAAGAAGCTGGTACGCTTTTAAAAATGTCGGATGCGATGCAACTACCTTTTTCAGTTGAATCACCGCAAGATCCTCTCCATCCTGCTGACAATATGTAAGACACTGGTTATACTTCTTGATCGCCTGGTTCATTACTTCTAACTCACTCGGTGTCTCCTGAACCTTTTTGATATAATAGTCCGCGATATTCTCATGAGATTTAATATTCTTGCTGATAATCCATTCTACAAGTGCTTCGGCAACTTCTCCCTGCCCAAAATACACAAGTCCCAAAAGATTTCGTGCTGCAATATTATCTCTGTTAAATTGCAAACTTTTCTTCAAAGATGTAACCGCTCCGGATAAATCTCTTATATTTGCCCTGCGAAGTCCATCATTATACCACTGATTTGATTGATATAGAAACTTTTTTGTATACTCCACTGAATTTCACCCTTATCCTCTACTTATTCTGTTTCATCATTTCACGTAAAATATCTGTCATATCTGTCATATCTTCCTGATAGACTGCCTCCTCGATATCTTCCACTTCCAGACTTGGTTTGAATTTTTTTAGTTCTTCTTCAAAATTAAGCATGCTTTTTTCCTCCCACTATTAATTCTTTGAGCATCCCGACCAGATACAATGACCCAAGGCAATACACCCTGTCATTCTCCCCTTTTTCTTTCAGCGCCATGCAAAACGCCTTTTCGAGATTCTCCTCTTCTATAATCTTTTTATCTGTATATTTCCGAAAAACACCGGCAAGCTCCTCTGTGCTCACCCCGCGTTCATTCTCAATCTGAGTCAAAATATACTCTTTGGCATCTATTGTTTCACAAAGCATTCGTATCATCGTTTCATATTCTTTTTCTTTTACCGCTGAGAACAAAATAATTTTTTCAAAATTATTTTCCTGTTGTGCGTTCACACTCTCCACAAATACTTCGACTGCACCAGGGTTATGCGCTCCATCTAAGATGACCCCAGGCAGGATCTCCTCCATCCTCCCCTCCCAGTGAGTCTTGTAAAGAGCCTCTTTCCACCGGTTCAAATGCTTTTCTTCTTTTACAAGATACCGCATTGCTTCCAATGCGAGCATTGCATTTTCCACCTGATAAAGTGCTTTTGTACCAAGTTTCCAAATACTATTCTCATAATACGCATTTGTAATTGAAAATGCAATATCTTTACTCGTGATTTCCTGAATTTCGTACGCATTTTTCGAGATTTCTCTACAAGGCGCTCCGACCTTTTCTGCAAACTCTCGAATCACTTTTGCACTCTTTTCTTCTTTTCCTATATAAATTATCGGAACATCGCGCTTTAAAATCCCGGCCTTCTCTGCCGCGATCTCCTCGATCGTCTCTCCCAATATTTCTGTATGGTCCAAACTGATCGATGTGATGATCGTCAAAAACGGAACATCAATTGCATTTGTCGCATCCAGCCTTCCGCCGAGTCCTGTTTCCAGTATAATGTACTCCACCCCACTGTCTGCAAATGCAGTCATCGCCATCGCGAATAAAAACTCGAAAAAAGTCGGATGTGGTTTTCCATCGGCTTTCATTTTCTGCACAGCTGCAAACACAATATCAAATGTACTTAAAAACATCTCATCGCTGATTTCTTCTCCATCGATACGAATCCGCTCATTCATCTTCACAAGATGCGGAGATGTAAAAAATCCGACAGTCTTTTTTTCAGTCAAAAGAAGCGACTGCATATATGCACATACCGATCCTTTTCCATTTGTCCCAGCAACATGAATGATCTTTTTCCCTTTCTCCGGGTTACCAAGAATCCTCAAAAAATCTTTTGTGTGTTCCAAACTGTTTTTCTTTGTAAATTTCGGTATCTCTAAAATATACGCAATCGCTTCTCTATAATCCACTTATCTCACCATCATTTTCTTGTGTATTCTCTATCTATTGTTCTGTATTCTCTGTTGTTGTACCCTCCGTCTGATCAACGGTCGTATCCGGTGCCTCCACCAGTTTTCCACCTTGATAAATATACTGTTTCGATGTCCTGAAAATTCGATTGCTCGAGCCGACCTGACTGACTTCAATCGTATCTCCCTCTTTTATCTCAGTATCCAAAATATCGATTCTCGTATTATTTAAAAATGTCGTCTTTTGTTTTTCACCATTGACATAAACTTTACTTGACTTCGTAAAGTTCTCTCCGTACAGGCTGTAACTTCCATCCATCTGTGCAATCAGTTCGCTCAACGTCACATCAAGCACACCCATCTGCATATGTCCTTCTTTTATCGGATTGTTTTCTTTTCCGCCATATACGTACTGCTCTCCATATAAAATATCATACTGCAGCAATTCCAGGTCTGACAAATAGTGTTTTGTCTGACGTCTTGTCTGATGATAGTTAAAAATCGTTCCCGCATGAATATCCAATCTGTCAAATACATCTGCCATAATCTGATAAGACGGAATATTACGGTCTTCTTTTTGCAGTCCGATATTGTCCCAGATTACATAGTTGGTATTGTACAGATAACGGCTTTTCAGATCTTTTGCTTCCAATCCCATTGTAGGAAGGTGATCCCCGTACAGTACAAGCACTGTCGGCTCTCCTCTTTCTTTTAATTTCTGTAAAAGTTCCCCAATAAACTGGTCAGTCTCATACAGCTGATTCACATAGTATTCCCACGCATTTGTACGACCTTCATCCTCAATTCCACTGACTGTGATTCTCGGGTTCTCCAGCACTTTTTCTTCCGGATAATCACCGTGTCCCTGCACTGTGATGCCAAACACAAAATCCTGCTGCTCTGTGGAATCCATCGCATTTAAAATATGCTGTGTCAAAATATCATCTTTTGCCCATCCATTTTCTGTCACCTGTAAAATATTCATGAACTCTTTACTTGTGTACGTGTCAAATCCAATATTGTTAAACACATCTGCACGGCTATAAAAATTTCCACCATTGTTGTGTAATGCGTGTGTGCCGTATCCAAAATTTTCAAGCGCGGTTGCCGCACTCTCTGCCGTCTGATATTTCAAGACCGTTTTATATGGATATTCTCCAGGTCCGAAATAACGAAGGTTCATTCCGGTCAGCACTTCAAACTCTGTATTGGCGGTTCCCGCACCGACAGAAGGCACTTTGAAATACCCTGTGGAATAATTTTGCATCAACTTTCTGAAATTCGGAATTGGGTCTTCTGATGTTGTGAAAAACTCCACTTCACTTGGGTCAAAGAAAGATTCCAGCTGAATAAAAATAATATTCGGCATCTCTTTTCTGCCTGTTGTTGCCTCTGTAATCTTCCCGTCATTACTGATCTGTTCAATTGTCTCTTTACTGTAATTATTCGGCTGAGAAATTCCTGTATTAAACACACTTGCACTAAAGCAATACGGAAATCCATAATCCTGATACGCAAATGCGATATTCCCAAAATAATTTGAGACTACACGCTTATTGATTGCCAGATTTGTGATCAATCCGGTAATTCCAAAGCAGAACACAATTCCGATCAGCGCAATAATACGATGCATCTTTCCCTGGTATTGTCCGCCTCTTCTCCACATGGATATGAGCCACACAACAACTGCAATGATTCCTACAGCCAGCATCATGCCCTCAAATCCGGAAAAATATTTATCAAATAATGTCACCGCATCGCCTGCAACCTTTAAATCCTGTGCATTGAATGGTGTTACCCTCACCATCAGCATATAGCCATTTGTAATACCAAGTATCATCCAGAAAGCGGTAATCAATATACGCACAAAAACACGTCTTCTCACCAAATATACGAGTAAAAATGTAATAAATATCAAGTACGTATTAAACAAAAATGTCCAAGGCGAACCGACCATATAATCCCATGCGGCAAAAAACGAGTGTCTTGAAATTGATTCAATCACAAGGTTGATCAGACACGCGTACAACACATGCAGCAAAAGTGAAAATCGGTTCATGACTTTGTAGACAGGCTGCATTTTTTTCGCAAAAGCACTGTTTCTTCTCTTTTCCAAAATTGCTTCTCTTCGAAGTTTCTTTTTATGCCAATATTCTTTGATATCTTCCTTTTTTAAATGTCTTAGTTTTTGAAATTTCCCCTTTATATCTGGTTTCCTGATGTGGATTCGTTTCATACTCTAACCTCACCTATATTTCCTGACTTTCGCAGGACTTATTTTTGAAGTCCTGCAAGTCTTTCTTTTACCTGTTCCATCATTTGTGTATATTTTTCTAATTTTGCCTTTTCTTCATTAATCTTAGCTTCCGGCGCTTTGCTGATGAATTTTTCATTGCCAAGCATTCCGTTTACACGAGCAAGTTCTTTCTCTAATTTTGCTTCTTCCTTTTTCAGACGTTCAATTTCCTGTTCAAAATCTACCAGTTCTGCCAACGGAAGATATACAACTGCATCTGTCACAACAACGGAAACTGCATCTTCAGCAACGCCTTCCTTGTCTGACTGAATCACAATCTCACTTGCATTCATTAAAGGAGCAGAAGAGATTTTGATTTCTTCCAAACCATTTCTCAATGTCTCATTCTCGCATACAATAAATGCTTTTGCTTTACGGCTAGGTGCAACATTCATCTCTGCGCGCACGTTACGCACACCACGAATTACTTCTTTCATGTGTTCTACCACATTCTCTTCTGCCGCAAAATTCCACTCTTCTTTATATTGTGGCCATGTTGACATCATCAAAGACTCTTCTTCCGGCACTAATGCACTGTAGATTTCCTCAGACACAAACGGCATAAACGGATGTAACAATTTCAAGCCGTTTGCCAATACTGTTTTCAAGGTCCATAATGTCGCATTTGCAGCTTTTGCATCTTCATCTGCATGATACATACGATATTTTGCAAGCTCAATATACCAGTCACAGAACTCATCCCAGATAAAGTCATATACTTTCTGAAGTGCGATTCCAAGCTCAAACTTATCCATATTCTCTGTCACGTCTTTTGCAAGTGTATTCACTTTTGAAAGAATCCACTTATCTGTCGGTGTCAACTCACCCAGATCCGGTGTTGTAATTGTCTTATCTTCCATGTTCATCAAGATAAAACGAGATGCATTCCATACTTTGTTCGCAAAGTTTCTGTTTGCCTCAACTCGCTCATCATAGAAACGCATATCATTTCCCGGCGCATTTCCTGTCACAAGCGTCATACGAAGCGCATCTGCACCGTATTGTTCGATCACTTCCAACGGATCAATTCCGTTTCCAAGTGATTTACTCATCTTACGTCCCTGTGAATCACGCACAAGTCCGTGAATGAATACTGTGTGGAACGGTGATTTTCCTGTGTGTGCAAACGCTGAGAATACCATACGGATTACCCAGAAGAAAATGATATCATATCCTGTCACAAGCACATCTGTCGGATAGAAGTAATCCAATTCCTCTGTGCTGTCCGGCCAGCCAAGTGTTGAGAACGGCCAGAGCGCTGAACTGAACCATGTATCAAGTGTATCTTCATCCTGTGTAAAATGTGTACATCCACAGTGCGGACATACTTCCGGCATCTCTCTTGCCACTACAAATTCCCCGCACTCGTCACAATAGTAAGCAGGAATTCTGTGTCCCCACCAAATCTGTCTTGAAATACACCAGTCACGGATATTTTCCAGCCAGTGCAGATAAATCTTGTCAAAACGTTCAGGAACAAATTTTAATTCTCCAGCCTTTAACGCATTGATCGCCGGTTTTGCAAGTTCTTCCATCTTCACAAACCATTGTTGTTTAATCAACGGTTCCACTGTTGTGTGACATCTGTCATGTGTTCCTACATTGTGTGTGTGGTCTTCGATTTTCACAAGGTATCCCTGCTCTTCCAAATCTGCCACGATTGCTTTTCTTGCCTCATAGCGATCCATGCCTGCATATTTTCCACCATGTTCATTGATTGTCGCATCATCGTTCATGATATTGATCTCCGGCAAGTTGTGACGTTTTCCAACTTCAAAGTCATTCGGGTCATGCGCTGGTGTAATCTTCACCGCACCTGTTCCAAATTCTTTGTCTACATAGTAGTCTGCCACAATCGGAATCTCTTTATTTACCAATGGAAGTAATACGTTCTTTCCAACAATATCTTTATATCTGTCATCATCCGGGTGAACTGCGATTGCAGTATCTCCAAGCATTGTCTCCGGACGTGTTGTCGCAATCTCAAGGAAACGGTCTGTTCCTACGATTGGGTATTTGATATGCCAGAAATGTCCTGCCTGTTCCTCATGCTCTACTTCCGCATCAGAAAGGGAAGTTTTACATACCGGACACCAGTTGATAATTCTGGAACCTTTGTAAATATATCCTTCTTCATACAACTTGATGAACACTTCTTCTACTGCTTTGGAGCATCCCTCATCCATTGTGAAACGCTCTCTGTCCCAATCACAAGATGTTCCCAGTTTCTTAAGCTGCTGTGTGATTGTTCCGCCGTACTCTTCTTTCCATTCCCAGGTTCTCTTTAAAAATCCTTCACGTCCCAGCTCTTTTTTGTCAATTCCTTCTTCTTTTAACTGGTTTGTAACCTTTACTTCTGTTGAGATTGCCGCATGGTCTGTTCCCGGAATCCAAAGTGCATTGTACCCCTGCATTCTCTTATAACGAATTAAAATATCCTGTAATGTATTGTCAAGTGCGTGTCCCATATGCAGCTTACCCGTAATATTCGGTGGCGGCATAACAATTGTAAATGGTTTCTTGCTTCTATCTACTTCTGCGTGAAAATATTTATTCTCACACCATCTTTCATAAAGTTTCGTCTCAATCTCCTTTGGATTATATGTTTTCTCTAAATTTTTACTCATTACTTCCTCCTTGTAAATCCCTCTCATGATTCGTATTATTCGTAATAAAAAGCCCTTTACATCATGAAAATGTAAAGGGCGAATAATCGCGGTACCACCTTTGTTATATACGAAATCTTTCATATATATCTCGTCGGTTCTTTAACGTGAACCACCCCGTGACTTCCTACTTTGACCTTATTATATAATTATACACAGTTCAGAAATCCGGTTCGAAAGCTACCTTCTACATTTCTATCTTGAAACCACCTTTCAGCCTAAGAGCGGTTCTCTCTTTCAAGCGACTTATGTGTACTCCTCTTTCTCATTACCTTTTGCTTTAGAAACTACTGAATATATTATCCTCGAAACAACCATTTGTCAAGCTGTTCCAAAATTCTTCATACATTTTTAAGATTACAGTTCTTCCCTCAACTCACTCACCGTCTCCACAATGCAATCTGCACCATACCGTTCAAATTCTTCTCTGCTTCCATATCCGTAAAGTACACCGATGCAGGAAAGTCCATGCTCTTTCGCTCCGATAATATCATGCTCCCGATCTCCGATCATGACAGCCTGTGAATATTCTTTTATATTCATCTTCTCTAATGCATATGCGATCACATCGCCTTTTTTCACTCTTCGTCCATCCAGCTCACTTCCTGCCACATAAGAAAAGTAAGAATCCAAATGAAAATGCTCCAATATTTTCTGTGCATAGACTCCCGGCTTTGAGGTCGCAAGAACAATCTCTTTTCCACTTGTTTTCAGTTCCTTTAACAGATTTTCCACCCCGTCATACACTTTGTTTTGAAACATTCCACACGGTTCAAAATATTCCCTGTATTTTTCCACCGCAAGGTGTGCATCATCCTCACTCAGTCCATAATATTGCATAAAAGAATCCTTGAGCGGTGGTCCAATGAACTTGCATAATGTGTCCAAATCTTCCACATCGATTCCAAAATGTTTCAATGCATATGCAACCGACTTCGTGATTCCTTCTTTCGGGTCTGTCAATGTTCCGTCCAAATCAAACAAAATATATTTGTAATCTCTCATCTTGTCCTCCTGTTACGCTAAATGCCCCGCATCTTCTGTTTCACATTCCACTGTCCAATCACTTCATTTACTGTTGAGACAGTGACAAATGCATTCTCATCAACCGAATGTAGATAATTCAATACTTCCGCATATTCATTTCTTGTAAGAATCGTCACCAATTCTATCTTTTCTTCATTATTATATCCACCAATTGCCGGATACAATGTCACACCACGGTGTAATTCGTGGACAATAAAATTTTGTAATTCTTTATACTGTTCTGTAAGAATACAGATTCGTTTTCTTCTGTTAAATCCATCAATAAAATGGTCCAGAACAATTCCATTTGCATAAGTTCCCAAAATACTCAGCACCAATGTCTTCGTATCATACACGAAAATAGAACTGATCGCCGTACACATTCCCGCAAGCGTCATCGCTTTTCCAATCTCAATATGCAGATATTTGTTCAAAAGTTTCGCCACGATGTCCAATCCTCCGGAAGATGCATTCGCATTGAACAAAAGAGCAAGTCCAACGCTCACGACAAGAATATAACAGATCGTGTCAAGCACCACATCATTTGTCAGCGACTTGTTGTTCGGAAAAATCAACTCAAACACATACAAAAATATCGGCATTAAAAGCGATGTGTATACGGTCTTTGCTCCGAATTCCTTTCCGATAAACAGAAAGCCTACTACAAGAAGAACCGCATTTAAAATAAATGTCATAACCGAAATTTTAAGTGGTATAAACGTCGCCAGTACCATCACAAGTCCCGACAAGCTTCCCACAACTACATTACTTGGCAGCAGGAAAAAATAAACTGCCATCGAGACAATCAATGTTCCCAACGTAATAATTACATATTCCTTTATCTTCTTTGTCCGTTCCATAAATTTTTCGAATCCCCTCTATTTTTTTGTAAAAAGAATGTCATGGTTCACCATCGTATAAAATCTGTTCTTAAACTCTTTATACTTCATCTTCGGAAGCCCCATCAGCCACATCAATTTAGTAATCGTCGCCTCCAAAGTCATATCATATGCTTCAAGCAAATTAAAGTCCTGTTTTACTTTTTTCCCAACTTCGTAGACTGTCATATTACTTCCCTCATTTGCCACCTGTGTTGTCATAACCACGATCTTCCCTCGTTCAATCCAACTGCTCATCTCTTTGTAGAACGTCTCCACAATTGTCTCAGGAAGACCTCCTACGCCAAAGCTCTCAATTACAATCGCATCATAATTTTCAAAAATGTACGTCAAAATATCTGCTTTCATTCCCGGAATCAATTTCAATACATAAATGCTTTCCTTCATATCATAATAAAACATTACGTCTTTCTCATGCGGAATAGAAGGAATATAGCGGATCACGCGCTGATCCTGAATCACAGCAGGATACGGAAAATTAATGCTTGAAAACGCATTGTAACTTTTCGCCCGCTCCTTTTTTGCTCTTGTTCCCACAATTACTTTTCCGTCAAATACAATTGTCACATCCTGTGAATCTTCATCTGCCGCATAAATAAAACTGTCAAGCAGATTCGTCTTTGCATCTGTCACATCCATATTAATCGGCTTTTGCGCCCCGGTAATGACAATCGGTTTTGAAGAATTTTGAATCATATAGGATAATGCCGCCGCTGTATATGCCAGTGTGTCTGTTCCATGGCAAATAACAAATCCGTCATACTGCGCATAATTCTTTTCGATCGTCTCTGCAAGAAGTCTCCAATGCATTGGAGTAACATTTGTACTGTCAATATTACACACCTGCAATGTATCCACATCACAGACACTTTCAACCTGCGGAATATAGGATAAAATATCCTCCGACGACAGTCCCGGTGCAAGCCCGTGTTCCGTTTGTTTTGAAGCGATTGTTCCACCTGTACCAATCATAAGAATCTTTTTTTTCATTTTCACATCAACCTCACCGTCTCATTTTAACATGTCTTTCCACGGAATACAACCACAGGATATTCTTTCTTTAAATTAAATTTTCTTCCTACTATTGTCTCTGTATTGTGGACATATGACTTTTTATGATTGCCCGGATGCTGGCATTTAAATATGGTTTTAATTCCTCATAGCTTACGGGATCATTGTCCAATATCGTGCTGTACGAGGCAGAACTTGCCAATTCAATAATGAGAAACAACATCGTATCCGGCGCTTCAATATGCACATCCGGACATTCCGCCAACAACTCCTCCAACAGGTTTTTTACTCCTGTCGCTTCTTCCTTTTGTTCAATAGCTGCCCTGAAAACTCCCCAACTCAGATTCTTCGAGACAAACCGTAGAACTGCCTTATTCTTTTTCATCTGCTCTAATACATAATCCACAATAAAAATAATTTTATCTTCAAATTTCGGAACATTCACTTTTTTCAGTTCTGTATTTGCTGCCTTAAAAAGTTTCTCTGCAGTCCTTGCAATCAGTCTGTCTCGAATTTCAAACTTGTCCTTAAAATAAAGATAAAACGTACCTTTGGCAACTCCTGCATCCTGAACAATATCATGTATCGACGTCTTGGAAATTCCTTTTGACATAAACAAATTATACGCGCTTCTAAAAAGCGCATCTTCTTTCTGCTGTTTGTTTTCATCTACTTTTCCCATGTATTTTTCCTCGCTTTGTCCATTTTCTTTCCCTATTATAATTTCCAAATGACCAAAAGTCAACTTTTCACTTCCAAATTATTGACTTGTAGTCATTTTTAGGTTATACTCTTAGATAGTTAAAAATGACTGTTAGTCATATTTGAAAAGGAGGAATTTTTATGGTGAAAGTAGGAAAAAAGATTGCAAAGCACCGAATTGCCATTCTAATTATCGGTTTTTTGCTTTTAATCCCTTCTGCTTTCGGATACTTCAACACCAGAGTCAACTACGATATCCTGTATTATCTTCCGGATAATATTGATACCATGAAAGGTCAGGAGATTCTGATGGATGATTTTGGGAAAGGCGCCTTCGCAATGGAAGTAGTCGAAGGTATGACAACCAAAGAAGTGACCGATGTAAAAAAGAAAATTGAAGCTGTAGACGGTGTTGCCGATGTCATCTGGTACGATTCAATCTCTGACCTGTCCGTTCCGATTGATTCTCTTCCAGACAAAATCAAAGACATTTTTCAAAAAGATTATTCCACACTGATGGCTATCTTCTTCGACGACACAACTTCTGCTGATAACACAATGGATGCCATCACAGAGATTCGAAGCATCACAAATAAGCAATGTTATCTTAGCAGTATGTCAGCAGTCGTAACGGATATCAAGGCACTCTCCGAAAAAGAGACTTCTATGTACGTGCTGATCGCCGTGGTACTTACATCCATTGTTCTTGCCCTCTGTACAAATTGCTGGATTCTTCCGGTATTCTTTATGCTCAGTATCGGAATGGCGATCGTATATAATATGGGAACCAATTATTTTCTTGGAGAAATTTCCTATATTACAAAAGCGCTAAGTGCTGTCCTTCAACTCGGAGTTACAATGGACTACTCGATTTTTCTGTGGCACAGTTATCAGGAAAATCAGGAACGTTTTCCAAACGACAAAGACCGTGCGATGGCACATGCCATCTCCAACACTTTTTCTTCCGTTTTGGGAAGCTCTGTCACTACTGTAGCAGGATTTATCGCACTTTGCTTCATGAGCTTCACGCTTGGAATGGATCTTGGCATCGTCATGGCAAAAGGTGTTGTCTTCGGTGTCCTCAGCTGTGTGACTATTCTTCCTTCTTTTATTTTGGTTTTTGATAAATGGATTGAAAAAACTTCACACCGCTCCCTCATTCCTAAGATGGAAAAACTGACACACTTTGTCACGGATCATTACAAAGTATTTGCCGTTGTCTTCCTGTTAGTATTAGGTCCTGCAGTCTGGGGATACACGAAAGCCGATGTGTATTATAACTTAGATGCTACCCTTCCAAAATACCTGGACAGCATAAAGGCAAACGAAAAGCTGAGCAATACCTTTGACATGAATGCGACACATATGGTTTTGGCAGACGCTGATCTGTCTTCCAAAGAGGCAAAGGAAATGCTTCAGGAGATGTCTGATGTAAAAGGTGTCAAATTTGCGCTTGGACTTGATAGTCTTCTCGGTTCTTCCATCCCGCGCGATATGATTCCGGGCGAATTGACAGAGACATTAAAACAAGGAGACTGGCAATTGATTTTAGTACAGTCTGAATATAAAGCTGCAACTGACGAAGTAAACAAGCAATGTACCGAATTAAATAAAATCATAAAAAGCCATGACAAATCCGCAATGTTAATCGGCGAAGCACCGTGTACAAAAGATCTGATTACAATCACCAACAAAGACTTTAAAGTAGTCAGTGCCATTTCGATCATTGCAATTTTCATTATCATTGCATTTGTATTCAAATCCGGCTCACTGCCACTGATTCTTGTATCTGTCATTGAATTTGCAATCTTTATCAACTTGGGAATTCCATACTATACCGGAGTGAAGATGCCGTTTATTGCATCTATCGTAATCGGTACGATTCAGCTCGGTGCAACTGTCGATTACGCAATCTTGATGACAACACGGTATAAAAAAGAGCGCTGCAAAGGAAAACCAAAAAAAGAGGCTGTTTATATCGCGCTTTCAACTTCCATCAGCTCCGTTATCGTATCTGCACTTGGATTTTTTGCCGCGACATTTGGAGTCGGACTATATTCTGACATTGATATGATTTCCGCTCTCTGCAGCCTGATGGCACGTGGTGCAATTATCAGTATGTTCACCGTAATCTTTATTCTTCCGTCCGCACTGATGATTTTCGATAAACCAATCTGTGCAACGACAAAAGGAATGCGTTCAATCAATCAGGAGGTAACTAATTATGAAAAACAGAGATTATAAAAAACTTGTAACAATTGCAACAGCTGTCGCTTTAATTGTTGGATCTTTGGGTGCCGTATCGTCTCCGACACTTGCAAAAGATACCAAAACTACCGCTCAGACAACGACAGCAGAAAAGAAAACCACAAAAGAAAAAGAGGTCTCTTCTGATTCAAAACCATATAAATCTGAGACAGTATATGCAAAGACAGACGAAGACGGAAACGTCACATCTGTCATTGTGTCTGACCAGCTAAAAAATATTAACAGTACCGGAAAATTCAGTGATACCTCCACTTTAAGTGATATCGAAAATGTAAAGGGCAACGAAAAATTTTCTAAGCAAAAAAATAAGTTAATCTGGAACACAGACAAAAAAGATATCTGCTATCAGGGTACAACCACGCAATCGCTTCCTGTCGGAGTCAAAGTAACTTATACTTTGGACGGCAAAAAAATTAGCGCCAAAGATCTAAAGGGGAAAAGCGGTCATCTTGTTGCGCGCTACCAATATGAAAATACAACGATTTCCAAAGAAGATTACGTTCCGTTCTTAATGGTGACAGGACTGATTTTCGACACAGATAAGATGACAAACCTGCAAGTGACAAATGGTAAAATTTTCTCCGACGGCGACAGAGACATTATAATCGGAATGGGACTTCCTTCTTTAAAAGAAAAATTGGACGTCAAAAATCTGGCTCTGGACATTCCTGACTATTTCGAGCTGGAAGCTGATGTCACAGATTATGAACTCTCTGAAGGAATGACGATTGCCACAAACGATATTTTCAATCAATTGGATACAGAAGGATTTGACAGTTTGTCTGAACTAGAAGATTCTATGCAGACACTTCAGGATTCTTCCAACAAATTGGTAAGTGGTTCAGGAGAATTACGAAATGGACTGGACACCCTGCTGTCTTCTTCCGGTACATTGACAGACGGGATTGATCAATTGATCGCCGGCGGCAATACGCTAAAAGACGGTACTTCTTCCCTTGCATCCGGAAGTAAATCTCTGGCAGATGGAAGCGCTGCCCTCACAGATGGAACCTCACAATTAAAAGACGGCACAAACACACTCAATGCCGGTGCTTCCAAGGTAAGTCTGGGGCTTACTTCCGCCTCTAAGCAGGTTTCTGCCGTACTTCTTTCTGGCGCAGTTCAGTTAGATGAAGGCGTTGCGAAAATGCAGGAGCAGCTAGCTCCCGGAATGTCTTCGCTTGCAGGCGCTCTGCAGCAATTAGACGCCGGACTTAACAATCCGCTTACCGCAGAACAGCCTGGACTAAAAGCCAGTATTTCTGCTGTAAATGATGTGATGAATACAGGCACTGCACAGACAGGTAACCAAAGCCTGAAAGATATTGCAAAAAATACTGCCACTGCTGCACAGACACTTTCCCAGATGTTTCCACCTTCTTCAACAAATGATGAAGCAAACAGCGCAATCGCTTCCTTATCTGCATTATTAGAGCGTGACGATCTCCCAGAAGATGTAAAAGCATCTATTCAGGAAAGCATCAATACGTTGCAAGAACAAGCCAGCACACAGGAACGTGCAAAATCAGATATTCAGGAATTGTTAAAGAACGTAGTTATTGGAACACAGACAACCAGCACTGTTGTAGATCAAGTTGCTCAGAATACGATTACAATCAACGCTGGAACCGATAAACTTTCCTCCGGCGCCAGTGAACTTAACAACGCCGTAACCGGTCAAAATGGTCTCATCGACCAAGTGAATGCTGGTGTCTCCACTTTAAAAAACGGAACCTCGCAACTTTGCGAAGGAATCGGCGGACAGAACGGTCTTGCCAACGGCTTGAATCAACTCGCAAGTGGCTCCTCTCAGGTAAGCAGTGGGGCTGCCACTTTGAACAAAAAAATGACTGAGGCATATAACGGTGCCAAAAGCGTTTCAGATGGTGCAGCACAATTAAACTCCGGTGCCGCACAATTGGATTCCGGTGCTGGAACACTTGTAAATGGTCTCCAGACGTTAAACAGCGGTTCCGTCGCACTGATCGAAGGCGTGAAAAAACTGGATGACGGCGCCATCGCACTGAATGATGGTATGATTCAATTCAATGAAGAGGGAATCCAAAAATTGGTCGAAGTATTTGACGGTGACATTGATGGACTGCTCAATAAAGTCAATACAATATTAGACAGCTCCAAATCTTATAAGAACTTCTCCGGTATCTCTGACGGTATGGACGGAGATGTAAAATTCATCTTTGTGACAGAATAACTCTCTGTTGAATACACTAAACAATCGTGTTATACTCAACCGCCCACAAGGGATTAACCTATAAAGAATGAACATTGAAATACCACCGCTCAACTCCAAGTGGTGGTTTTCTATGTTTTAAATCACCAGTGACAAATCAGGTAAATGATATCATTTCATTACATGTGTTACCCAAAATTCTTTTCCACCAACTCGCAATATTCCAAGTACACTGGATTTTCTTTCATCGCTTCCCGCAGTGAATCTCTGACACCTTTGTAATACCAGCCGATGATTTCCTTATCTTTCATGCGAAATCTCTGCCACAATTCTTCTCCACATTCCGGATAATCACGGTCAATGTCGCGCATATTCGACAGCTTATCTGCAAGACTGATCATCTGCACTTCCCTGCACGCTGTCTTCAAATGTTCAATCGTCGCCCCTTTGCGCTCCATCCATGTCTTAGACTTATCTTCACTTTCTTTCGCCACAAACTCTGCTACTCTTTTTGTAAACTCCCGACAGATCACTTCTTCCGTAATTTCTTCACAGTCTTCAATTGTATCATGCAAGATTGCCGCACTGATGATCTCCTCGTCCTCTGTCATAGACGCTACAATTCTGCCCACCTCTAATGGATGTACAATATACGGTCTGTCCGTACCTTTTCGAACCTGTCCCTCATGTGCCTGTGTCGCAAACATAATCGCTTTTTCTATCACTTCGATACCGTCCTTTCTACCTTTTTCTGCCATTGGAAATTGAATACTTTCTTGTCTTTACTTCAAGAATGCCTGTGTCGCAAGCTATATATAATACAAATTTTAACACTCATCTTCTAAAGCCACAACCTCTTCTGAGTGATTTATGAATTTTTGTCAAATTTATATATCGCTAAATATAGATATTTTATCATTAGCAATAGGCAGGAATATTCCTGCCTAAGAGATTTAAAGTTCACTACGGATAAATTCTGCAAGTTCTTGAATGTTTTTTTCGTTCCTCCTGTAATATGTCCATTTACCGAACCTTCTAGATTCCAAAAGCCCTGCACGTTGTAACATATCTAAATAGTGCGATATAGTTGATTGTGAGATATTTGTCTTCTCACAAATAGAACCAACACATACACTGTTTGAAAAATCATCTCCATCCGGAATATGTAGTCCTTGTGGCGGAAAATATTTTTCAGGTTCTTTCAACCATTTCAAAATGCTTAATCTCGTTTCATTGCTTAATGCTTTAAATATATCTAATTTGCTCATGTTTGCATTATATATCTATTTTTACAGATATGTCAATATTAAGCTCTGTAAAAATAAAACAACTTAAAATCGAAACAGATTAAGGCCGATCTGTTCATCATAATATCTGTCTACCGCTCCATCAATGACTGTAATCACCATCTCACAAGTTGCACTTACAACAGCCTGATTCAAGTGCCCGCCAAAGACTTCGCCCTTGTCGTTACCTGCGCTCATATGCAGATGACAGTAAAACTCATCATTCATTGTATTGACTGTTCCTGTCAGGGACACAATTTCAAAACTTCCGCAAAATTCATTTGCCAAATATTCTTTTTCATCTGTTTTAAACACACCGACTGTAAACTTATTCATCGCCCCCAACGCCTGTACGCTTGCCAGTTTTATCTCTTCTTTTAGAGCAATTTCTTTTACCTGTGCAAGAATCTCTTCTCCTCTGTCCAGTCGCGCAACGATGGTATCTTTAAATCTTCTATACTCCATAACAATCCCTCCAATTATAAACTTTCTCGTTCTTCCGGATAAGACAGTCCCCACGCCTTTCTGATTTCAGTCATAACGTTCATCACATCCACCGTATAATCAAAATGCATCTCATCTGCAGCACCTGACACTGCCTCTTCCATATCATTCACCTCATACCAGAGTGCATCCTTCGTACTTCCACACTCTATGACTTCCTGCGAGGCATCTTCTGTATAAGTGATTACAGCTTTTTCTGCCCGTGGATAGTCATAAATCTCAACATAACCATTCTCAAATGCAAGCATTCCCCTCTTCGGCTGTTTTGCATGCAGAGTAAGCGCTATCGTAGCCATCTCTCCTGCCGGATTCATAAGCAGGATTCCCGCCTGCTAAATTCGGATTAAAGAAACGGTTCTGCATATCGTATTCCTTATAACTTCCAAAATTCATCTGAGCCATGCAAAGTTTCCCCAACTTTCCGCTTCGAATCACTTCCTGCAATTTTTTATACAAAGGCATATGATAAATCGTCATTGCCTCCGCCAAAACGACACCATTTTCTTCTGCAAGCTGTTTTGCTTCTTCCAGTTCCTTTGCATTCAGCGTAATAGATTTTTCACAAAGCACATGTTTTCCATGCTTCAATGCCTCTCTCAAATATTGTATATGTGTATTGTGCGGTGTGGAAATATAGACAATATCCACATCATCATCCTCAAAAAGATCCTGTATGTTCTTATAAACTTTTTCAACTTCATACTTTTTGGCAAACGCAACTGCATTCTCATATGTTCTATTTGCAACACCGTAGAGTGTTCGTCCGTCTTTTTGCATTGCCTGTGCCAATTCATTGGCAATCACACCACATCCTAAAGTAGCCCAACGATAAGTTTTCATTTCCCGGTCCTCCTAATCGAATCTAAGTCAAGAGCAGCACGAATTTGAATAATATGCTCCTGCATTTTTCTATATGCCATATCCATATTCTGATTTTCAATAGCTGTTACAATCTCTCTGTGCATCTTTTGAGATTCTGCAAAATGCTGCCTGTCAACTGTATACTGTTCCGCAAAAAAATCTTTTTCAATGGTCACATGGCGTATTGCCTCAATAATCTGTAACATAAAATTGTTATGTGCAGATGCCGCTATCCCTAGATGGATTGCGCCATCATATTCCATCATGACCTCAGCTGATATTTCCCCCTTATGATAAAGAACTAACGCTTTTTCATGATTCACTAATGCTTCCTGCAAACATTTCAAATCCTCTGATGTTCTATTTTGAGCAGCCAGCCTTGCTGCATCTGCCTCAAACAGAATTCTGGCCTCAAAGACTTCATCTACTATAGAACGATCAAATACCCCATATTTTTTTATTACACTTGAAAAAATTTGAGCATTCTTTTCACTGACATATGTCCCATTTCCTTGGTGCGCCTCTAAAATTCCAAGTGTTGACAATGTGCAGATTGCTTCTCTGAGCGGAACTCTGCTGATTCCTAACAAATCAGCAAGCTGTCTCTCATTCAATATTTTATCACCGGACTTTAAATTTCCACTTCTTATCTCCTGTAAAAAATATTGAATGGCAGTCTCTCTGGCACTTTGTTTTTCCTCCATATCCCGCCTCCTGTTCCAAATGGTATAACCAATTATATTCCTTCTTGTTTTCATTGTCAAATACTACTTTACACATTGTCTTTGATTATTTTTCCAAGCACCTCTCCAATATCTTGATCAATACAGATGGATCTTTCTGAAATCTCCTTCGGTGCATAGGCTTGTCCCCAATTTATACAGGCATAGACCGCCTTTGGATTCTCCGCCGTCATCCGCCAGAAAGGATACTTGATGATCGCCGGGGTGTTATGTTTATTGCGCACCATTTTTTTGGAGACCACCTACGCCTCATGTTCTGGCAGCACTCCGGCCTCCATAAGTAACTTTGTATTTCTGCGGATATTCGGGGCTTTCAAAGCATCCCCGTCTTTATCACCGACTTTGCCGATGAAGCGGTAGTAAATATCCACCCGCATAACGATTTTCCCATCGATTACTTCTTTTTCATGCACTACGATTTTATCGACCAGCGTATGCAGAAGTTCCTCTGTGACATCGGTGATGTTCGTGTATTTCTCTACCAGTTCCGCAAATTTCTTTACATCGTGGCTCTGCTTTGTAAAAGTTCCAAGCAGACTGTGAAGCTCACTATATCTGTCTTTCACTTTCTTTGATTCTGCCTCGAAGTCCGCTGACATTGCCAGGTAACGCTCGTCGGAAATAATTCCAAACACACGATCCTCGTAGAGCTTTTTCAGAATGGCGTCCAGCTCGGACATTCTTCGCTGGCATCCATCGGCCTCTTTCTGATAAGAAGCCCTTTCTCCATTCCATTCCCTTTCAGATAAGTGCATCAAATATTCCGCGTATTTATCCTTGTCAGCAGAGGCAAGGCTTGCATGAGTACAAATATCGCCTAATAACAATTCCGTAATCTGTTCCAGCGTAATATAGTGATTAGAGCACTCCGTTCCACCATACCTGCGATGCTTATTACAGCAAAAATGTCCTTTTGACTTACGCCCTTTTCTTGCAGAGAATACCATTCGTGTGTTACAGCCCCCGCAGATCAGTAATCCACGGAAAATATTATTTGAATTTTCCCAGGTTGCAGGCTGCTTAATTTTAATGCGCTCCTGCACAGTATCAAAGGTTGACTGATCGACTAATGGCTCATGGGTGTTTTCAACGGTAATCCATTCATCTTCCGGCCTCGGTACAATCCGCTTGTCCTTAAATGATTTTGTCTGGTACCTCTGGCTTACCAGGTGTCCGAGATATATAGGGTTGCTAAGAATTTGACGGACAGTTGTTTTTCCCCATGCGTAAGGGTGTTTTACCCGTTCATTAGCCCGGTACTTTCCGTATGCGTCCATCAGAAAAGCGCGAGGTGTTGGAATCTGCTCTGTCTCTAATGCCTTAGCAATATGAAAACAGGTTTCACCCTCTAAAGCCATCTGAAACATACGCTGCACAATAGGTGCGTGTTCATCCGGTATCAGGTGATGTCTGTCCTCCGGGTCTTTACGATACCCATACGCCGGATAGCCACCAGTGTATTCTCCGTTTAGAGCCTTTGTCCGAAAGGCAGACCGTACTTTACGGCTGCAATCCTTCGCATACCATTCGTTAATGATGTTTTTGAAGGGAGCAAATTCATTATCTCCTTTAGCCGTATCAACATTATCGTTGATGGCAATAAAACGTGTATCGTGTTCTGGGAAAATTACTTCTGTGTAATATCCCGTTTGAAGATAATCACGTCCAAGACGAGATAAGTCTTTCACACAGACAATGGCAACCTTTCCATCTTCAACAAATCCAAGCATCCTTTGAAAATCCGGACGATTGTAATTTGTTCCTGAATATCCGTCATCAACGAAAAACTCACAATTTGAAAATCCCTGCTCTCTGGCGTATTGAGAGAGCATTGCTTTTTGTGTCTGTATGCTTACGCTGTCACCACTAAATTCGTCGTCTCTGCTTAGTCTGCAATATAAAGCGGTAATTCTGATCTGTTGTTTTACTTTAGCCATAACCATCCTTTCCAACAACAGATTCAGAGTTTGTTCACCTTAATTATACCGCATACTCACAGAAATTTCAGCGGATCAAAGAGCAAATTTACAATCTGTCGCCATATTTTTCTTGTTTCATTTTTCCCTCCAGCATTTGTATGATAAGCTGCTGTGCCGTATTTTTCCCTTGTAAGTTACTGAATGAAGAAACTTGAAAAGTTACCTTTCCAATATTTTTCTTATATGGTTCAGCTAACCTCAAAGGTTGTTCTTCGATTTTATTTATAGAAATTACCCCCTTTCAGTGATTTTAGTTTCTTGTAAATCAAAACCACATGAATAAGCCGGACCCCGGACAAACCAAAGGTCCGGCTTATGGTATCTGATTTCGATTTTTTGTCTGCCGTATTTGCCACGCCCCCCGGCAGCCCTATTATAAATAGGGAATGGGGCTATTACAGGTTGCGGATAGCTTCGCCGCATCATAGTCCCGCAGTTGCCGCCGCTTTGCCAGAGCAAGCGCACGCCGCAGGAACTCCCCCCAAGTCCTTAGGAGGTCGTGAGAAAGTACCATTATCATCTATGCCGTTGTCGCGCCCTGCCTGCCACAGCAGGGTCAATGGGTTGCGTGGATCGCTCGGACAGCGAATATATCACCTCCTTAGCTGCCTGTCATGGCGCCGCCCCATTTGCCGCTCGGAACATAGAATGAAGTACCTGTAATAGCGTATATTCAATTATCAAAGAGCAGTTGAGGGGTGACGGTTATGACAAATTCAAGGTTTCGGTATGTCGTGGGGTTCCACTTAGTCACACCCATCAGACTTGTCCCGCTAAAAATATGTCCCTCTATTATTCAGTACATTTTTAGGGCAAAAAGGGGTTGGTTACAGCAAGTTTTTTTCAAAATATTTTTCAAGCTGTCGTAATCCTCTTTTAATTCCATCACGTACAGAAGTAATATCACAGCCTTCTAATCTGGCAATGTCCGCATTGCTCATTCCAAGAAAGAAGTGTGCATAAATTCGCTGTCTTTGTTTCTCTGTTAATGTATCCAGACCTTGATAGAGCAGGTCCGTCATGCGCCGCTGCTCCATAATTTCCAGAAGTGAAGGCTGCGAAAGGGCAACATCCCGCTCAATGTTTCCGTCATAGTCCAGCGAATAAAACGCTTTATAGCGGTATGTACGAATCCGGTAGGCTTCTTCCAGCAGTGTGTATTCCCGGAGCAGATCAGCAACCTCATCCGGCACTTCAACAGTTAGATCATTTGTGTAAAACGGGTAATAATCCCGCAGATTGATTTCTTTCATAGATAACCCTCCAATTTCGATTTTTCAGTTGCACGGGCAAATCGAAATCAGAGGCGGTGAGCGACACCTGTAAGAAGTTTTGGACCTATATAGAAAAAAGCGCGTCTGTCGAAAGACAGGCGCGCACTCATGCCATTTGCTGTAATTCTTTGGTGAGAAAAGCTGAGAAATACATATTTCTGTCGAATGGAAAAACCCCGTAATCCTGCACCAGATTACGGGGTTGGGTATTCGGTAAGTTCGGTTTTGCAGAAACCAGTATTTTGCTCTCAACAGCATTTCCTTTGCCCTCCAGTTATGAAGGATGGCAAAAGGGCTCGTCACCATTGGTCTCCTTCAATTTCAGGGGCAATTATATGATAATATCTGCTATTCTTTTTCTAGGAATGTCATATTTCTACTCATATTGACCGCAATTAGCGATAAAACAATAAATCTTTCTATGTAAATCGACAGTGAAAGGCAATTTATATACACCCATCAAAGATTGTGCTGAAAACAAAAACACAGCGGTACGAAAAATACCGCTGCGCTTCACTATTTTACTTCAAATTTATAGCCGATACCGTAGACACTTTTAATATAATCCGGCAGATCGGGAAAAATTTTTAATTTCTTTCGCAGATTACTCACATGGTTGTTTACTGCTTTTCTGGAATAATAGGTATAATCTTCATGCCAGACCAAATCCATAAGCATTTCATAAGTAAATACCCGTTTGGGATTCATAATGAGAAGGGCAAAGATTTCAAACTCTTTCACAGTTAATTCGACTATCTGTTCACGGACAATAACAAGTCTTTGCTCCAGACAAAAGTATATTTCACCTTCTCGTATTTCTGTTAAAGGCGGGCCTGTTCGTTTTGACACAGAATACTTGCCATGAAAAATAGGGTAGCATGGAATGTCAGCCGAATTGACGCCGCCCGTTTTATCTTCAAGAACAAACTGCGTCAGTTCCTTTTTCTGATCTGCGGTAAGCAGTACAAATAGTTTTTCGCCTATCTGTCTGCCGGTTTCCAACAAATCAAGTACAACTAACTTCCCATGTTATCACCTCATTTCTTTAAAGAACCTTTTAATTTTTGGAAGGATTCGTTACTTATGGCGTGTTCTAATCGGCAAGCGTCTTTTTCAGCAGTTTTAGGGTCTACACCAGCCTCAATTAAACGTTCTGTAAAAAAACGGTGTCTTTCATAAATCATTTCAGCTATTTCCTTCCCTTTTTCTGTTAAGTGAATATATTTGTCGTTATCCCTGATTAGAAATCCACATTCACATAAACGTGTAACCATATTCGTAATAGTAGGTTTTGAACGCGCCAAAAAATCAGCAAGATCAACACCGCGCACGTTACCTTTTTGGCGATTAAGAAGCAAAACAGCTTCTAAATAATCTTCACCAACCACATGTAAATCCTCATAACACTCCGAATCAGAACAAGTAGAGTTTTCCTGCTCTTGTCTCCTTATCCAAGCCATTTTTGCAATCATTGAAATCAAATGATTGCCTCACCTTCCTTCCCCAAAGGTGTATATTATTTACCTCGTTGCAGGTTTACCAAATGAGCATATAAACCATTTTTCTTCATCAGCTCTTGCGGTGTACCCATTTCACTGATCTTCCCATCGTCCAGAACAACAATCTTATCAGCATTGGCAACTGTTCTCATACGATGTGCAATTACCATAACGGTCTTGTCTTTAAGCAAAGCAGATAATGCTTCTTGCACCAAAGTTTCGCTTTCTGCGTCCATAGACGCTGTAGCTTCATCTAAAAGAACAACGGGAGCATTTTTTAATAAAGCTCGCGCAATGGAAATACGCTGTCGTTCACCGCCGGAGAGGGCGCTGCCATTCTCACCGATATTGGTTTGATAACCTTGTGGAAGGCGCTGAATAAATTCTTCGCACTGTGCAGCTTTAGCAGCAGCCATAACTTCTTCATCAGTAGCACCGTTTCGGCCAAGACGAATGTTTTCCATAACTGTTTCATCAAAAAGTAATACGTCCTGAAAAACAATCGCAAAGTTTTTAAACAGTGTTTCCGGCTCAACCGTCTTTACATTGACGCCACCCAAAGTAACCTTGCCGGAATCGCTATCCCAAAAACGAGCAGCCAGTTTTGAAGCTGTTGATTTTCCACTTCCTGAAGGTCCTACTAAAGCAGTAACTTCTCCTTGCTTAGCAGTAAATGATACTCCTTTTAAAACAGGTTCCTCATTATAGGAAAAATGAACATCTTTAAATTCAATATCAAATCCTTTATTATTGCAGATATTTGTTCCTGTTTGCTCTGGTGTTGCGTCAATCTGTTTCATTCTCTTAACGCTTACCAATGAAGAAAATACTTCTGCCATAAGCATAAAACAACTTGTAAATGGGTCGTAAATTCTTCCGGCAAAAATGAGATATAGAATAAACATTGGAACAGTAAGAGAACCGGCAGCAACAAGATACCCTCCAACCAACAATACAGCAACAAGCCCAAAGCGTAAAATAAATTGTGCGGTTGTCGTTGCTGCGCCCGGTGCAATTTCATTACGGAAAGAGCAGCGGACTACATTATCCAACTTTTGTTCCAGACCGGCTAAATACTCGTCCTCTCTGGAGCATGATTTTAACTCCTGAATTGTGTCAAGATATTCTTGAACACCATCATAAGCAGCACGTTTTGCGTCCATATTGGCACTTTCTGCTTTGGCCTGTGCCTTTCTCGCCGCAAATACAACTAAGGCAGCTACAGGAACAGGAACTACGACACAAAGCCCTAATCTCCAATCCATGACAAGCAAGCATGTGGCAGTAATAAGGAACATAAAAATTGTTCCGAATAACTGGGGTAGTGCATTTGAAAATACACGTTCCAATGCAGTACAATCGCCCATAATTGTGGTCGTTAAATCAGATAAGTTTTTTTGACCGAAGAATGATAATGGAAGTCTGCGTAATTTTTCAGCAAGGACAATTCTTCGATTTGCACTTTCTTCATAAGCAACAGTATATGTTTTGTTGTATTGAAGCCATTGAGTTAAAAAGACAATAATAAATAATACAACTGTCACTATACAAAACAGTGGAACATATTCTGAAATTCCTGCGGATTCACCTGAAATTATATTTAGGAGTTCCCATATCACCATAATTAAAATACTGGAAGGAATAATCAAACAAATATTGCTAAGTGTTGTAGCGGCTATTCCTTTGTTTAAATCTTTTGAGCCTTGATCGCTCAATGCAAACATACGCTTTAGCATACTTTCACCTCATTTCCAATATGCCACTGTGTTGTTTTTGTATAGTTTTCCCACATACGAGCATATTCTCCATTTTGTTCTACCAAAGAAGTATGAGTTCCTTGTTCAGCAAGTTTACCTTGTTTCATAACCAAAATCTGATCTGCGTCTTGAATTGTAGAAAGACGGTGGGCAATCATAATGACCGTTTTTCCTTTTGTCAAACCTTCAAAGGCTTGCTGAATCTGCTGTTCATTCTCTGGGTCAGCGTAGGCTGTAGCTTCATCAAGAACGATAATAGGGGCATTTTTCAAAATAGCCCGCGCTATTGCAATTCTTTGCGTTTCTCCGCCAGATAGATAAACTCCCTTACTGCCGACGACGGTATCTATACCCTGCGGAAATTTGGCTAAAATATCATCGCATTGCGCCATGTGTGCTGCCTGTAAAACTTCTTCTCTTGTGGCGTTAGGCCGACCGGCACGAATATTCTCTAAAAGACTGTCCTTAAAAAGTTTTGGATTTTGAAATACAAAAGCTACCATCTGCATTAAATCCTTATGAGCAATTTCTTGAATATCTACGCCGCCAATCTTAATTTTTCCTTCTCCGGCGTCATAGAAACGTGGAATCAGACTGGCAGTAGTGCTCTTACCGGAGCCGGAGTGTCCAACCAATGCTGTTGTTGTACCCGTTTTAGCAATAAAGCTAAGATTTGAAATCGCTGGCTGTTCAGCCGTTTCGTAGGAAAAGGTAACATCTTCAAAAACAACATCATAGCTCTTGGGGTGCTTGGGTTGGTTTGTTTCTTCCTGTGTTTTAGCGGTTAAAATCATGTCAATTCGTCGCATAGATTCTTCAGCCTGCATTTTATAGCTTGTCATGTATAAGATTTTATTCAGCATGACCGCACAAGCAGGAGAAAAAATCACATAAAACAGGAAACTTTGCGTAAAGCCTACAAGATCAGAAGATACTAAACCAATAATCAATGCTGTGGGTACAAGCACAAGAAAACTGGAATTGATAACAGAGTTAAAGGCTACCATACCCTTTTTACATGACATTGTATAAGCCAGCGCAAATTTTCGGTATGATTTAATGGCGTCATTGAACTTTGTAATAGATTGTACCGTCTGTCCAAAAACTTTTAAAACAGATATTCCACGGATATACTCAACTGCTTCGTGATTCATCGTTTCCAAAGAATCCTGATAGGTCTGCATAAGTTTCATACCTTCTTTGCCCATAAGTGAAGATTGAAGGAAGAAACCAATCCCAAAAAGAAGGAGTAATGGTACGCCAACACGCCAATCAAAAATCAGCATAAGAATAAGGCTAATTACCATTGTAACTTGTGCGCCTACCAAATCGGGAAGCTGGTGGGCAATAAAGGTTTCGGTCTGAAAACTGTTTTCATCAATGATTTTACGTAATTTTCCGCTGGGATTTGTGTCAAAATATCCCATAGGCATTTTTGCAAGGTGCTTTAATGCGGCCATTTTCAAATTTTTTTCTGTATGAAAGGCAGCAACGTGAGAACAAAGCAAGGCGCAAAAGTACAGAAGCAATCCGATCAGCTCCAGAGCTAAAGCAATTATGCCCCAGCGAACTAAACTTTCTGTATCTAAAGGGCTGCCGGTAAATACATCAACTAAATCCCGTGCTGCAAAATACACACAAAGGAAAGGGCCTAAAATGAAAATGGCACTTATGCCGGATAAAATGCGGGATAAATTTAGAACGCCCCGTTTATTTCCGGTAAATTCAAGGAGCCGCTTTATCCCATTGTTTTTTTGTTTCATAGAAACAAGTCCTCCTTTCAAATTTGGTCAGTATATGCTAACCGCTATTTTATTGTAATATTTTTTTCTTTTTGCTTCTACGACCTATTAGGTATATTATTGCTCCAATTAGCTCACAATCATAATTATAAGAAAAGGCGGCTATGGTTAGCCGCCCTTTTATGTAAGGAGTTACTTCACCTTAATATTTTGAATAGATGTAAAATTGGAATCCATAGGGAAAGTATAATCCTTAACCTTGTCACTGTAAATTGCTAACTGGTGCATATATACAAGCGGTGTAGTTAAGTTTTCATCTGCTATTGTGGTGAGAATCGTGTTATAAATTTCCTGAATCCGGGTTTCATCTGTAGAAGCGTCCAGTTCAGATACCAATTCTGCCATTTCCGGTTTTGTTGTACCAATCAACATTAAAATCGGGTCCATAGAAGTCTGAGGGTTAATGTTTGTTACAACATTAGCTGGGTCATAAAAACCGCCCTGTGTCTTAAAGATAGTTAAACCATACTGGCCGCCCTGAACCATTGCATACCAATCCATCATTACCGCAGAATTTGGCGTCAATTCAATCCCAATTTTTTTTGCTTGGTCACAAATATATACAGCTAAATTATCATCGGACGCAGAACCGGTCTGATACAAGAAGTCCGCAGATATTTTCGTACCATCTTTTTCCCTGATACCGTCACCGTCGGAATCTGTATATCCAGCTTCATCTAAAAGTTTATTAGCGGCATCAATATCAAAAGTGGTTGTAGCTTGCTCTACGTCGCAGTAAGGCAAATCACTGGAAAAGAACGTATCGGCTTTTCCGTGCAGTCCGCCGTAGATACTTTCTACTACTGCGTCCTTATCAATAGCATCAGAAATAGCTTCTCTTATAACCTGATCTCCAAAAATTGTATCATTCAAATTGTAGCCGACATAGTAGGTCTGTAAGGCTTTTTCATCAATTTTAGCACCAAATCCTTCGGTTTGACTAATTTCATCATAACTTTCAGCAGATACATTCTTAATGCCAGAAATAAAGTCAATTTCGCCATTTTTCAGTGCGAGAATTTTTGCGTCATTATCAGGGATATTCTTGATAGAAAAGCTATCTACTTCTGGTTCTTCTCCCCAATAATTTGGGTTGCGGACAAAATTCCAAGTCTGACCGTCATTATCACCTTCATACATATACGGACCTGTTCCATAAGTGGCTGTTTTGAAAGTGTCTTTTGCTTTCAAATCTTCTCCGAGCTGTTCACTAGAAACAATGCCAAATGGATTTGCAAGGCAGAGTTCACGCAAAGTATTATAATAAGGCTGTGTTAGACGTAGCTCTACAGTATAATCATCAGTTGCTTCGGCACTTTCAATAATCGTTGAAAGACGACCATAACCACCATTATATTGGCCGAGATTAACAGGAACAGCCATAAGAGATTTTGCTACATCTTCGGCGGTTAAATCAGAACCATCGGAGAATTTAATTCCCTCTTTGATATGAAAAGTATATACTTTTCCATCATCGCTCATAGACCAATCCTCGGCAAGAGAGCCAACAAGTTCGTTGTTTTCGTTATATGTTACTAATGTGTCGTAAAAGCTGGTGAGGTAGTATGTAATATCATATCCTGTACTGGAAGAAACATCGGGAGTAATAATTGTATAGAAATACTCAAATCCCCAGCTTTCAGCTAAATTAACATGGATAGCCTCCGCTGTGGTTCCTTCTCCGGTCTGCGATTCCGCTGGTTTCTCATTGCCAGAACACGCCGCGAGAGAAATCATCAAAGTTGCAGACAGCAATGCTGTTACTAATCGTTTGAATTTCATTGTAATCATTTCCTTTCTTGTCATATTTTTATCCAAAGTTATTGGATTGCTTGATTAAATTATGCCGCTGGCCTCTAATAAAACTTTACTATAGCTATTGGTGAATGCAGAAGTATCGCCGGAAAAAGCGACCTGTTCTATTAAGTGAGAATTTCTCATTACAAGAATTTCATCAGCAACAACAACAGCAAGTTCCATATCGTGAGTAATGAAAATTAAAGTGAAACCAACTTTCTTTTGAAGTTCAATAATTTCTTCCATGATTTTTTTTCGCAGTGGCAAATCAAAACCATTTGTGGCTTCATCAAAAATCAAACACTCTGGACTGGCGGCTAAAGCACGCGCAATCGCCACTCGTTTTTGTTCTCCACCGGATAATTCCGAAGGTAGTCTGGCATAATAATCAACGGGTAGATTGCAAAGAGCCATCAATTCTTCACAACGCTTTTTCCTTACCGCTTTTTCCATGTGAAAGAAACAACTTAGCGGTTCTTCAATGGATTTTCCGATTGTCATTTTGGGGTCAAGGGCAGAAGCAGAATTTTGCTGTATAATCTGCACTTTCTTAAAATGCTCTTTCTCTGCAATACGTCTCCTACCATATACAGCGATTCCATCAATTAACACATTGCCGTTATCTGGTCGTTGAAGGCCAGCAATCATTCGTGCCAAAGTCGTTTTGCCAGACCCGGATTCACCTACAATGGCATAGCGCCCTCCATTCTTGAAAATAGCACTAATAGGCGATACGGCCGTAAATTTGTTTTTAGTGAAAGCTCCTTCGGAAAAAGAACAACTCAAATTCTTTACTTCAATCACATCAATTCCCTCCTTTCTAATCGGCAAGCATTGAGAAGATATTCCGTATATTCTTGCTTTGGATTTTCTATGATACTTTTGGTTTCTCCTGATTCAACAATTTTTCCATGATTCATAATAAGAAGCTGGTCTGAATATGAGGCAGCCCTTAAATCATGGGTAACAAACAATATCGACATTCCTTCCTTACAAAGACTCTTTAGCTCCTTCATCAATTCCACACGATTACATGCGTCGATTGCAGTAGTGGCTTCGTCGGCAACCAAAATTTGCGGTTGGTTGATTAGAGCAGCAGTAATCATAAGGCGTTGAAGCATACCGCCTGAAAGGGTAAAAGGATAACTTTTTAATATTCTCTCTGTGTCCTCTAATCCTAATTGACGTAATGTTTTATCGAATAGAGAAAACATTTCATCTTTTGAAGTACGCGCATGGTGCTGTAAAAAAGTTTTCTCTAATTGTTTCCCCACACGGAGAGAGGGATTAAAGGCCGTCATAGGATTTTGCATGATAAAACAAATTTCTTTTCCATATATTTTTTGACACTCTTTTTTTGAAAGAGACAGTAAATTTTTTCCTTGAAACCAAACTTCTCCCGTGGCTTTATATGTTGAGCCAAGTAATCCCATAATGGCTTTACAAATTGTAGTTTTTCCTGCGCCGGAACTTCCGACAATCGAAAGCATTTTTCCTTTCTCAATTTGAAAAGAAATATGTTCCGTAACTACTTCACCGGACGCAAGAAATACAGAAAGGTCTTTTACTTCAAGAGGCACTGATCTCGTCCTCCTTTCCAATAGCGTCCCGCAGTCCTTCGCCTAAAAGGTTGAATCCTGCACAGCATACAATGAGACAAATTCCCGGATAGATAATGAGACCCGGATTAGAGTACACACTGTTTCTCGCTTCATTAAGCATAGCGCCCCACTCTGGTGTTCCTGCAATAAGACCAACCCCAAGAAAAGCAAAGCTGGAAACAGACATAATTGCCGTAGCAATACCAGTTGTAAAGTAGACAATAAATTGTGGTAATACATTCGGAATCAAATGCCGTGTTACGATTCGGAAGTTAGAAGCACCGGAAATACGCGCTGCCTCGATATATTCTTTACCACATTCAGTTTTAGCATAAGAACGTACCATTCTTAAAAACCAAGTAGTCATTGAAATACCAATAGCAATAATGATACTGGCTACAGAATTATCCACCGCAGAGACGAGCGACATGGCTATAACAATCAATGGAAATGCCATAAAAATATCGCATATCAGCCGCATGATTTCGTCAACAATTCCGCTTTTATAGCTTGAATAACACCCGATAAATAATGACAGGGAAGCTAAAATAATCAGTACAGGAATGGAAAGTCCAAGAGAGTACCTCGCGCCATAAATCAAACGAGATAATTCACATCTTCCCATTTGGTCGCAACCAAGCGGATATTCTGCGGAGGGCAGCGCATTTTTTAATGCTAAATCAGTAGCGTTTGGATCATTAGGGGCTAAAAGTGGTGCTGCTACCGCAAGCAGAACGAATATTACTATTAGAATAATTCCTATGATAATTTGAGGTTTCCTTTTCATACTCTTTTCCTCCTATACGCAGGACAAATTACGCTGGAAAGAATGTCGGCTACTGTATTAAAGAGAACAAAAAGGATAGCACATATTAAAATAGCGCCAGATATACCATAGACGTCCATGCTTTCGCAGGCTTCCATTAAGTAGATTCCAAGTCCGTCAATAGAAAATACACTTTCAACCAAAGCAGATGTTCCAAAAAGTGCAGCACAATATTGGGCAAAAAGAGTAATGGCAGCGGGGAGTGCATTTCTCAAAACTTCTCCGAAAACAATTTGTGAATTGGAGAAACCTCTTGCTCTGGCATAAGCTACATAATCACTTTTTAACTCATTTAATACAGAAGCTCGTAATACTCTTGTAGATATACAAATTATCGGAACCGCCATAGCAATAGACGGCAAAATCAAAGATTTTATACTGCCGTCTGCAATTACACTAAAAATAGGAATATTAACTGCAAAAGCCGTCAAGAGAATTAAAGCAAGCCAAAAACTCGGCACACAGATACCAATGATACAAACAATTCTTGTAACATTATCAAAAATCCCATTTTTACGTATCACAGAAATTGCAGAAAGAATCACTGTAAATAGAATCACCCATGCCATTGCCATAATAATCATTGTACAAGTCACAGGGAGAGCGTCTTTAATATTTTCAATAACCGGTTGCCGATTCGTAATCGCAGTTCCTAAATCTCCAGTTGCAACTCCTTTGATGTAGTCAATATATCTCTCGTGAAACGGAGCATCCAAACCAAGCTGTTCCCTTACGGTCTGAATTTGTTCTTCTGTAGCAAACAAACTGTTTTTCCGTACAATCATTTCCGCAGGGTCCGTTCCTGTAAATACTTGCAAGCAAAAACTTAATGTTACGACACCCCAAACTACAATGATAAGACTTAATAGACGTTTTAGTATTCTTCGCCCAAGATTTCCTTTGTTCAACACATTCATTTCACTCTCTTTCCTTTGAGTTAGTATCGACTTGTTCTTGTGGGTTAGCTTCAGCTAACCTGTTAACCCTAAAAAAGAGCCGCATTGCGGCTCTTTTCAGTACATCTTATTACCACCGACCTATCCAAGTATAGCAGGTCAGAACGGGTAGAATCTATAACCGATCAGGTGAATTTTTACTCCAATTAGCTCACCAAGATTTACAACGATAGGCAAACGGTGTCATACCAAATATTGATTTGAAAGCAGCGGAAAATTTACTTTGATTTTCATATCCGGCTGCCTCGGCAACCTCACAAATACTAAGTTGCGGTTCCGAAATCAATAATTCAGCCGCAGCCTCTATCCTCTTAATTTTCATAAAAGTACCAATAGAATTTCCGGCAAGGGAGGTAAAGCAGCGTTTCATACTGGACTCGGCAACATGAAACATATCAGCTAATTCAGGAATGGTTATTTTAGAAAAAGGATTTTCAATAATATACTGGTATGCTTTTTGAGTTCCTTTAGAAACTTCTTCGGAAAATTGGCGAGGTTTTTTAACATAGCTGGCGTCCAACAGGCTCAAAAATAAAAGCAGTTCAATAATCTTTACCCATGAATAGGGGAGGCGAATCCTTTCGTCTACACAATATAACTCGCTAAAAATATGGTCTATTTCATGCTTGGATTTTATCAGTAAGGAGCGCCCATCTGCACACAATGTATCCCGAATCTGTGCTAAATTTATATCGGCTTGTTTGAAATCGGAATTAAGTGTTTTTTGAGCTGTTTCTATTTCAAATAAAACTGTGATTCCACGATATTTTTTCAAGGGGATTCTGGAACCAACAAAAAGCTGCTGTCCTTTACACAAATTACTGACAGATAAATCCCCCTCACCCAAAAAGCTAACGGAACCGCCAGACAGTTCACATTCATAACAGCCTTCCAGACAATGATCTATTTGTAGAAAGTCTTGCTGGGGAATAATGGGCCGATAACACGAATCCATATTAAGATTATTATAGGTGATTGTTATTCCATGCGCCACATCGTAGCAATTCATTTCACCAAAGCCGGTGTCTGTGTTTTGTTGAACAATCAAATTCTCTTGCTGTTTCCTTTTATTAGGAAAGTATATATCCTGAAATTGTGGATTCTTCATAGTAGCGTCCATCTTTTCACCTCACTTTGGATTTATAGTTAGCTACAAGTAACCATGCTATAGTTTACTACAATCCATATACAAAATCAATAACAGGAGATACGGTATTCCCACATAGTGGGTTCCTTCACAAATCGGCAAGCAATGCAATCTTCCGTAAGATTGCGTATTATTGCAGATTTTCCGTTCCCGGAAAACCTGCAATAATGCTTGTTGGTGACATATCCCCAAACCCCTGAGATCGCCACCTGCGGTGACGGCTGTGCGTTCTGCGAACGCTGAAAAACAAATGAAAAGAGCCTATGATTATCGTGACTTCTGTATGTCTGGCTGTGTTTCCCGCCCGGCAGGAATATCCAGAAGATAGTCCACATTCGCCTTGACATTTTGCAGTTCCCGCATATCAGACCGTACCTGTTTGTAGGCAGCATAGGCTTTCCGTTTCTGTTCCAGCAGTCCGGCATATTCTTCCCGCAATGCTTTGACAGAGGGGAGCTTTGTAATTCCCTGTCTGTCAAAATGTTTCTTTGCCGCCTGATGAATAAGTATATCTGCCTCATGCTCCGCCCGGAATTTTTTACTGTAACCGGCTTTGCGGTAGTCCACATAGACAGCTCTCGTTTTGGCATAGTTTACGATCTGTTTCTGCAGCTCTCCATTCGCGTTCATCTGTGATTCCAGATTTTTTATCTGATCGGACAGCTCATTAAATCTGGCTGTAGCAGCAGACGCTTTTTCCTGCAAATCTGCATAGCTCATATCCCCATGTTCTTTCAGGTAAATCACTGCCTGAGAAAGCTGTTTGATATTAAATACCCGCGCCCAGCGTTCATATCCAGGACCTTTTCCCGCATGTACCGCCGCTTCTATATCTACCAGCAGCCCAACTTTCGGAGCCTGCTTCGGAGCAAAAGTACGGCGGGACTTTACCGTGCGGATGCCCTCAATTCTTTCTTTGATTGCAAGCTCGGTATAATCACCTTTTAAGGTATCACAGCGGGTATAATTTTCCTGCCCCGGCACCCGGAAGCGGAGGTGTTTTCGCTCCTGGTTCACTTCAATTCCGGCAGCCTCCAGTTTTTTCAAAAAATCAGAAAAGTCTTTTGGTCCTTCTTCCAGAGCAGCATCAATCGCTATGCGTAGCTGTGCGTGATAGGAGGGCTGTTTTTTATCACCCATCCATGTGCCATAATGATCTCTGCTGGGTTTGGGATTCTCTATGACCGATAGCCCATGTTCCAGACACAGCTTGTCATTCATTCGGCGGATCGCCCAGGTTGAACCCCAAAAATTCCGAAACTTATGGGTGCAGTCTGTTGTTGTAGAATTTATAATCACGTGGTTATGAACATGGTGCTTATCCACATGAGTACAAACAATAAAAGCATGATTTCCTTTCGTCAGTTTCATGGCAAGTTCCCGGCCAATCTGGTTTGCTTCTTCCGGTGTCACTTCTCCGGGCTTAAATGCCTGCCGGAGATGATAGGCAATCACATCATCCGATCCCCGGTTTCTTCCGGTCAGGCTGGCATACTGGCGTTTGGATAAAAGAAATTCTGCGTCAGCAATCCGGGTGTCGCACTCATAGCCATAGATAAACTTTCCGAAATCCGTCTTTTGCGGATTCTTCACATAGTCAATGATGTCTGCAATAGCGGTAGACAGATTCCGGCCCTTGCCGGTATGCAGAGGCATCAGCCGTGTAGTTGCCAAAAAATCACCTCCTGTTTCAGATTTTCAGACCGTTACCGTTCCTAGCCTTTATGAGTTTTTGCCGTTGTCTGTGCCGGCTGTACGGAAGCCTTGCCAAGTGCGTCACGCACGGAAGGCTTCTTTTCCTGCTCCAGATCATACGCCTTTCGCACCTGGGTAAGAAATAAATCTGTCAGTCCTGTATGGGGGGGCGGTCCACAACAAAATAAACATTTCTGTCACCGCCGAAGCCGTCCGGGTCCTCACACACCGGAATTGTTTTTGCCCACGCTTTGTTGTCATGGGAAATGCGTCCATCAAAATCTTTTTGACGCACGGTATTAGCAAGGACATAAAATACCCGCTCATGTCCAAACTGTTCTACTACCTGTTTTACACATGCCGGATCAAGCCGGTTATTCCCATAATGGGCGGTAATCGAATGTTCAATCACTTCTTTACAGGAAATGTTTGCCCGATAGGACGCACGGTATTGTTCCAGTTCTCCATGCTCACTGGCATAGCGCCCCGGATAGGTATAAAATGACGTCTGTTCTTTCAAAATAATCCCTCCAATCAAAGGCTTAAAAGCAGCCCCTATAGTGAAAAAGAAGCGGAACACAACACCCGTGCTCCGCCTCAAATGTTTAACTAAAAAGGAAATCCCGCAGCGCATCATTGAGACCGCCCAGCTTTCCAACCAGCCAAGCCGCCGCCATCGGAAGACCGTAAGGACTGATAAGAAATGCCATTGCCAGCCACGCAAGCCCAGGTAGCAGTCCGGCAGAAATCCAAATCCCCAATGCCGCTAAAAATACAATTCCCGATAAAATCCCCAGCACAGCGCCGGAGGCAATCACAACAAATTTACAGAAGCCATATAAAATCCCTGTCACCAGTATCAAAGGCAGAGATAAAATTTTACCGATCAGCTTCATGGCGAAGCCCCCTTTCATAAAAACCTATGTTCCTATAAAAATTCTACCGTGCAGAGAAAGGAATAGCAACGGTTTTTCGGTTGTTTACGGAATGTTTGCAAAGTTTCGCAGCAGTGTTTCCATGCCGGACCAGAGATCATCCAGGCGAGTATGCAGGTCCTCTATATCGGTGGCATAAACACTTCCGGTTTCATTGGCACGGCGGGTATATTGGTTTAAGTTGTTGGAGCAGATACGCAAAAGCCTTGTCATTTCCTGAATACCGCTCATATCCAAATGAATGATATAACCGTCCACCGCCATCTTACGCAGGTAAGCGGAAAGATTCGTAATGCCGAGCTCCGCCATGTGTTCCTGAATCAGTTCTGCCTCCTGTTCAGAAACCACAAACTCAATGCGCACATCTCGCTTTTTCTTCGGGTCTTTCATCGTTCCGGTGCATCCTTACGAGGTGCATTTTTGTGAGAAGGGTCTGCGTTTTTCCCTAAGTGCAACTGACCGCGCAACGTGCCTTTCTCCAGCTTTTCCAGATACTCCTTAAAATTTCCGGGGCTTGCGTGGTGTTCCCGTTTCAACCGTTCCCGGTCTAAAATGTGGGAAAGCTCCCGTTCACTTTCCGGGGCATAGTACATGGATTTGGGTGCGCCGTGCTCCTGCATAAGTTCGTTGATTTTCTGCCTGCGTGACGCATAGGGGAGAACCGCCGAAGCTCCATCTTCAAATAGCACCGTTACCTGTGTGATCGGGCAAGTCAGAAGTTTTGTCCGTTCCACATGAGTGCCATAATCCAGTGGGTAAATATCCCCGGTCACCTTCCCGTCCTGGATTCCTTTCAGGTTCAGGGCATACGCAAGGATCGGATCATTTGTCTGCTCATGGTAAAAGTTCCATATCTTGTTTTCGTGGCTGTCCTGCAAATAAACATCCCGCTCCCGCAGGGTATAGGTTCCGCATGGTCTGGACATCCAAAGAACCCGCCGGTCCTCGGTATGTTCTGATACCGCCAGTTTTGCAAGCAGTTCTTTGTCCAGGTCAAAATCATCTTTATAATGCTTGGTGTGAAGTTCCATAATCTTACCCAAAGCATCCAGAATATCCATATCTTCAAATTTGACGCCCATTACCACATCCCCCTTTCCAGGCCGGGCGGTACCATCTGCCGAGCTTCATGCTCCGGGCGGTCTGCTTTCAGACGTTCCATCAGGGAAGGCTTTTCACCCGGTAAAGTCTGCGGTGCCAGTTCCCGGATTTCCTCATGGGTCTGGCCATCTGTCAGATCAGGACGCACCGGAGGCTCATTGTCAATGGTTCCATTGAGCATATTGTAATTTCCTGTCTGTCCTTCCTCGTAAAGTTCTGCATTTTTCAGATAGTTTTCCGGCTCCTGAAAAGGCTGCCCGCCAAACAATATCTCTCTTGTGACCGCAAGCTGGGAAAGAACACCCTCTCGCAGCCGGGCAAATTCCTGATACTGACGCAGTGTAAGCCCACGTTCCAACATTTCCTCCTGGGTATGCGCCCAGCCCTCGCCATAAAGAAAATAATAAATATCCGGCTGATCGCTCACAAAAAGAAGGGAACCGTCACGGTTATCATACTGGCCGGGCTGTCCGTCCTGATAAGAATAATGTTCCTCCCGCCCTAAGTAAACCCGGTTATCTGCCCCCAGCATAGCAATCATACCGGCATAGTTACTGTGGACCGCAGAGCGGATTTCCACCAGCGGGTCAGGTTCCTGCATGATCTGTCTGCCGGGAATTTCATTCAGCTTTTCAACCGACTCATTTCTGGACACTGCCTCTCCATGACTACGGGCTCCTAAATCCTGCTGTGAATTTTTTTCTTTCTCCATATCCAAACCTCCTGTTATCGTTCCGGCTGTTTTTCCGGTTTTGCTTTTCCAATGGTTTTCTCCGGTGATGTCTCTTTCAACTGCTGCCGGAGAGAGGGCTTATGTTCTTCCGTGGTGGAAGTAATATTCACATATTCGCCAATGATACAAAGCGCCTCGCTGTAACTGCCGGACGCAAAGACACGGTCTGCCATTTCTTTTGCCCGGCCGTTCATTCCATGCTCACGCAGGGTACGCTTGGCAATCCCAACCAGATTGAAAATATTTCCGTCCTGGCCGATCAGGGCACAATCCGGTTTTTCCGCCTCCGGGGCAGATTCCCCGATAAAGCCGCCTAAATGGTTCGGAACATAGTCAGAGAGCCAGGTACCTCCGAAAGTCTCATGGGTCTGTAACCGCCACACGGCAAGTTTCCCAATATCCAGCTCTACACCCTCAAAAGGATAGAGCAGACAGGTCAGTCCGTCATGCTCAAAGGCAGAAATATCTTCAAATTTCGTACCGTTTTTCAATAATCCTGCTTCGGTGAACATTTCATTGATCCCATGAAGCCATTCCTGCAGCTCGCCGCCGCACCCTTGTAAGATTAGGCCCTCTTTGCCGTCCATCCGGCGAAGGTCCTCTGTTGTGATCCTGTTGATACTCAATCAATCGCCTCCTGTCATTTCTGTTGTTTTCTCAGATAAAATGTCCGCAACTTAAAGCCGTTTTAGAAGCCGGAAGTATTCTTATATAGCCTACCTGCAAACAACAGCCGGAAAGCCTTGAAAACACTTGCCTTTTGGAGTTAAGTTGCGGACATATCAGTCTCATTTTTGCCGCTCCCGGCGTTTGCGTTCCCGCTCGGATTTTCTTCTGGCCGCCATCCGGCAGGCGTCAGAACAATATGCCTGGCTTGTCACCGGCAGATAGGATTTTCCGCAGACCGGACAATTCTTTTGCCGGAGCGAAGTGTCCTCACCGGTCAGCGCCGATTCCAGAGCCGGATCGGTTGGCAGCACAGTCTTCTCAAAATAACGGCAGTAGCTCCCGGTCCACCACTTATGCAGCATATAACAGGAGCAGTCTAACGGAAGACATAGTTTTTCCTGACTGTCATAATTGGCACACAGTTCCGTTACCAGCCTGCGGATGGCTGCCCGCTCTGAGCGTGTTAATTCACGAGCCGGAGGCCCGCTCATTTCCTGCCGCCTTTCTTTTGTGGAAATTCCAGCTTGAAATTCACATACTTGCCTCCGGTATCATCCAGCACCACAACGGCATCATAAGTCCTGCCGGTTTTTTCACTGTAAAGCCCGGACATAGAAATACGGCCCTCTTTCAGAAGGGCCGCAGCAACGGTTTTCGTGATACTTTTCTTTTTAGAGCTGAAAAAGCGGTTATCTTTCCAGAGGGCAAAGGCACAATCCCTGTTTTCACAGAAGAAGCCTTTTTGCCCTTCATACACAGAAGCACCGCAGCGGGGGCAGGTGCCCACTGCCTCACGGTCTTTTCTGCCTGCTGCAAACAGCTTGGTAAACTGTTCCTCCGGTGCGGTATGGGCTTTCACAAGCTCCCGGTTCATATCGGCAATCCCATCCATAAAGACATCCGCCGATACATCGCCATGTTCCACCTGTTTCAGTCTGGATTCCCATTCCGCAGTAAGCAGCGGGGATTTGATATTGTCCGGCAGCACCGTAATCAGATTGACACCTTTTTCCGTTGGGAGAAGCTGTTTCTTTTTCCGCTCCACAAATCCTACCGCCACCAGCTTTTCTAATGTGGCCGCACGGGTGGCAGGCGTGCCTAAGCCTTTTCGTTCTGCATCCTCCGGCATGTTCTCGGCGCCTGCGGTCTCCATAGCCGCAAGCAGAGAATCCTCCGTATAGTGTTTTGGGGGAGAAGTTTTGCCCTCCCGGATAGAAGCCGCCACAGAGGAAAAGGTCTGGTTTTCTTCCAGTTCCGGCAAAGCGGCATCCTCATTGTCTTTTTCTTCCAGCTTTTGTTTCAGCCCCATGCGGTAGAGGCGGTCCGCCTCTTTCCACCCATCCTGCAGCACCGTCTTTCCTTTTGCAAGAAAATTATAGCCTGCACAATCCAAAGAAGCCGTGACTGCTTCAAACTTATGTGCCTGGGCGGTGGCGCAAAGAAACCTTGCCGCAAGCAGCGTCAGCACATCCCGCTCCCCTGAGGGCAGAGACGCCAAATCCGTCCTTGCAATTTCCACAGTAGGAATGATCGCGTGGTGGTCGGTGACTTTACTGCCATCGGTCACACGTTCAATATCCGGCTCCCCTTTGCAGCCCTTTCCAAATGGCAGATTGTCACGAAGCCAGAGAACCAGAGAAGCGGCGGTAGCCTGCATATCCTCCGTTAAATACTGGCTGTCAGTACGTGGATAGGTCGCCAGTTTTTTCTCATAGAGGGATTGAAGATAATCAAGGGTCTGCTGGGCGGTATAGCCGTAAATACGGTTACATTCTCTCTGCAAAGTTGTCAGGTCATAAAGGCGGGGAGGCTGTACCGTTTTTGTCTGTTTCTCCACGGAACGGACCGTTGCCGGCTGTCCGTCACAGGAAAGGCGTATGGTTTCGGCTTTTTCCTGTTCTTCCTGCCTTTCACCGGAAGCAGTAAACCCGCTGCAGGTAATCTCCGGTACATAAAAGGATTTGCTCTTAAAATTCCTGATTTGTGCCTCTCGTTGTACCAAAAGTGCAAGAGTGGGCGACATCACACGCCCCACATTGAGCGTGACACCGTAAAGCACGGAAAACAGCCGGGTAGCATTGATTCCCACCAGCCAGTCCGCCCCGGCACGGCAGAGGGCAGCATCAAAAAGGTTGTCATAGCTGCTGCCGGGGCGCAGGTGTTCAAACCCGTCACGGATCGCAGCATCCTCCATACTGGAAATCCAAAGACGCTCCATCGGCTTCTTACACTTCGCATACTGATAGACCAGCCGGAAGATCAGCTCGCCTTCGCGCCCCGCGTCAGTGGCACATACCACACTGTCCACACGGCTGTCTTTCATCAGCCTGCATAAAAGGTCAAGCTGCTTTTTCTTATCCTTTGGTACTTCATATTTCCAGGCCGTAGGCAGGATCGGCAAATCCGCATAACGCCATTTGGCATACTGCTCTTTGTAGGCTTCGGGCTGTGCAAGTTCCAGAAGGTGCCCCACGCACCAGCTCACCAGATAACCGTTTCCCTCCAGGTACCCGTCTTTCTTTTCATTCGCACCCAATACCGCTGCCAATGACATGGCAACGGAGGGCTTTTCCGCAATCACTAATTTCAATCTTCATTCCTCCTGTTCCTGTGATCCATCCATTCATCTTCCTGTTTTCCGGCTTGCAGAAGGCACATGAGCGTAACGCCCGCCGCCATGCCTCCGGTAAAAGTGAAAAAGTGTGTCAGTATGTTCCAAATAGTAACCGCCTCCTTTTGAAAGAAAAAATGCCGCAGGTAATCCCACGACATTGTAAATTCACATGATTCTATTGGCTGTCTCGTATCTCCAGATTAAAATGCGAAACATCCTCGATGATATTATAAGCGTCATATTCTCCGGCACTGTGCGTATAGGAAAATTCAAAGACCGGATTTCCATACTTTATCGCATGTTCCGATAAATAGACCTTTGCATATAAAGCGTTCGGTTTTGACCGGTCATAGCTGAACCGGGTGTTTTGAAAGCTGTTCTCCCTGCACTTTTGGAGAATGTAATCCGCACATTGTTCCCGGTCTGCTATAAATAGCCGGTTGGCTATAACGGTGATACGTTCCTCATGGTAATTGGAACTGGTGGTAGAAATAGTATTGTAAACATCCATATCCCGTCCATATTGCAGGTAAAGGTAAAGACAAAGCAGTGCTGCCAACAGGCTTAACATACCGGCTGTAACGGCTGGCTTTTTTCTTATGTGCCTCATTCAGTTAATGGGGAAGAAAAATATCTCCCACAGGAATTTCCCGCAGTTCTTTCCTCATTTGATGGGCGAAACGGATCGTCCGCACCGTGCCGCCTTTTTCCCGCCCGTCATAGACAGCAATCACCCGGTCAGAGTGTTCCACCATATAACGGTTGCGGTGGGAATAAACGCTGGGCTGGTATTCTTCCTGCATGACAACCACATCCGCACAAGCCTCCAGCATTTCATAGGTTCCGGCTTTACTCTTTAAGCTGTCCAGCCGCTTTCGATACGGGAGCACCGCAATCAGCTTCAGCGCCGGATTCTCTTTTTGCAGTTCCATGACAATCTCCACAAAATACTGATCTGCTCCCTCTGCAAAGCCGCTCATAAAACAGGTATAACCGTCTGCAACCGCGCAGTCAATTTCCCGCCGCAAGGCAGCCCTCACATGGTTCATTTCTTTTTGTGGTATATCCCGGTGTCCGGTGACACAGCATGTCTTTTCTATCATCTGTCTAACCCCTCCATTCGGTAGATTAAAACTTTCATTCTCAATATTGTAATAGATTTAATTTAGCAAGTCAACGAAAACACCCTTTTTGCATTTGTGAATAAAGCACATGTGTAAGGTACAATCTATTACAGAATGGGAGGTGAGATTGATGTATGAAGATTTTGTCCCGGAACGTCTGGCAAAACTGAGAACGCAAAAAGGTGTATCTGCACGCGATATGTCTCTGTCATTGGGGCAAGCGAACAACTACATCAATAATATTGAGAATAAAAAGTCACTTCCCGCTATGCAGTCATTCTTTTATATCTGCGAATATCTCGGTGTAACACCGCAGGAATTTTTCGACGAAGCAAATCCGAACCCGGAAGCCCTGCGGGAGTTCATGGAAGAAGCCAAACGGCTGGATTCCAAATCCATGACGCATATCCTCGGTCTTATGAAGGAACTGAATAACAGAAAGTAAAGCGGCCACGGTTTTGATGACCGCTTTTTCTTATTGTACCCGTATCTATCCCTGTTTTATCCATTCCCTATACCGGCGGTTATCCAAGAAATATCCTGAATATCCGTTTATTTGCCGGTGCTGCCAAAACTACCTGTGCCACGCTCTGCTCCAAGTTCTGAAACAAAGTCTGCAATCACCACGGGGGTAATCACAAGCTGCCCGATCCGTGAGCCTTTGGAAATCGTGTGTGGGCGATTGCTTACATTACTTAAAATTGCATGGATTTCTCCCCGGTAGCCGGAATCAATGGGTGGCAGCTCGCAGACAAGTCCTTTGACCGCCATGCTGGTACGTGGAAACACATAACCTGCATATCCGTCCGGCACTTCAATTCCGAACCCCAGCGGGATTTTCTCGATTTCTCCCGGCTCTATGGTACAGTCAAAAGGCATATACACATCCGCCCCGGCATCATTCCCGTGTGGGCGGTAAGGGGTCTGCTCCTTTGTCATCCCAAAGTCAATCAGCTTAATCTTCATGGCTGCCAACTCCCATAAGCAGCGGGTAATCCGCTGCCAGAAGTTCCGAAGGTGTCATATTGGCAGCGATCTTTTTCCCACAGTTCATTTTCCCCTCCAGGCATTTATCCCTCTGACAGAAAGAACCGGTAAGCTGCGGTGCAAACAGTGCCGGGCTCAAACCAAAAAGCTCCTGCCAGATTTTTAAGAGTACAATCCTGGTCTCGTCCGTATTTCGCCGACAAACCCGCTGACCGATGATATGTTTCCACTGGTAAGGGGTAGCACTGATAATCAGGACATTCCGAAGCCCCTGCGGTGTGGCATAGCCCGCCGCATCATGACCCAGCCCCGCATGACATAACTGCTCATAGCAGTCCATATCTGACTGACAGCTTTTTAAGTAAAGCTCCCGGATCGGTTGACCGGCTGCCAGCACTTCATAGGGAATGGCAAAGTCCGCCTGGCCTGCGTAGTTGCTGTACTGCAGCGACGCACTCATAAATTTTACTTCATTCTGGTGTCTGGTGATCTGTGCCAGGAAACGCCTGCTTGCACCTACAATGGCAACGGTAATCACGGAAAACTTCTGGACCGTCGGGTGGGGAAGGCTGCTGATCGCAGATAACGTGTCGTCACTGAATGACTGTTCATAAAGCGCCAACAGATCCTCCATCGTGGAAATCTTATGCCCCCTTTGGGTAAGTCTGGCCGCAAAGACCATATTTTTTTCCGCCTCTTTCACAGCGGAACAGTTCAAAATTTTAATTTCAATCTGCTTAATCGGTATCGCCCTCCTTTACAATGGCTTTCAGCAGAAACAGATAGTTTAAGCTGTCTGTGATTTTTTCATCCCATGTGCTTATGTCATAATGAGTTCCATCGTCAAAACACATGTCATACAGGGAAACGATATGCTTTGCCAGCATCCCGGCAAGGGCCTGCTCCGGTGTGCAGTGCTGCAAAGCCGCAGCCGCCTTAAAGGCTCCCAGCCGGTCCGTATCGTCTCCGGTGTATTCCTTTGTTTTCTGTTGCAGGATTCTGGCACATAAGGCCACCTGCTCGTCAAACACTTTGTTGACTTCATTTTGTGTGATATGGCATCCCTCCTTTGGACATAGAAAAACCCGGCTACTCAAAATCGAATAGTCGGGCTTCGTGTTTATGTATGAAATTAAAGTGCGTTGATTTCTTTTTCCAGCTCCCTGACTGCGGACATTACTGCTTCAAAGTCTGGAATATCTCCATAAAGCATATCTTTCATGGCTTCATAGTCTGCCAGCAACGCAGGAAAACGGTACTCCGGTGGGAGCAGTTTCAAAGTTCCCGGCACAGCCTCCGTATATTTCGCCCATGCTCGCGGATAAAATTTCATTTTGAAATCCACAACCTTTTGAAGCAGGTCACGGTGAGCAAAAGCGGATTCTTTTACGGCTGTCATAGACATCCGGTACAGGTCATAATAGTGTCTGGAATACCGCTGCGGCATTTCCAGATGTTCCGGCCTGTTTGCTTCATGGTGAAGAATGGTCGCCTTTTCCCAAAAAGTACGCTCCGGTGCAACAGTAAGAATGTCCGTGGCTTTCTGTTCAAAAACCCCAGGATAATACCGGACCGCATAAGGTTCAATCTCTGCCACTTTTGCCGGGGTCCATGCCGCCAGGGCACCGATTTCCAGCCGGATCACCTGCAGCGTTGCCGCATTAGTGAACAAATGAGGATAAGCAAAGATAACCGTCTGTTTATCCTTTTCATCTATGTAGACATTTGCCTCACGCCCAAGTTCCTGCGACAATCCATCCTTAATTGCCGGGCAGAAGGTTTCAGCAAGAAATACTTCCGCACGGGCATTGGCCTCTTTATTAAATGCGTCCTGTTTGGTATTGGAACGTTTCTCCCAGGGTTCCTCTTTTTGGTAGCCCAGCACCCGCCAGTCTAAGATTAGGTCAATATCTTCGGAGAAACGGCTGATTAGATGAAATGCTTTTGATAAGCTGGTGCCGCCCTTAAAGGTAATGGAATCTTTCCAGGGCGAGCGGTGAAACAGATAATCCAGGGTAAAACACACCCAAAAATCTTTTTCCACAATCGCATCATGCAACCCCATTTTATCTGCTGTGTTTCGGAACAGCTCCCGACGGTCATTGTCTGACAGCATTGCTACGTTTCTCATTATGCCTTTTCACCTCCGCATATCTGCCGGATTGTATCATAGACCCAATCCGTACTTTCGCTGCCTTCTTTCAGTAAAGCAGCTTTATCCGTATCACTTAATTTAGAAGAAAGCGTTTCAACAACCTCCTGTGTGACATTTGCTTTTCCCAGCGTTTTTAATGCCTGAATCACAAGTGCTGTCATATAGGAAAGTCCTGTGATCTCTTTGTTGGTCCGGTGCTTAAACTCAATCTTCGTAGAGTTCCACTCATAGGTCTTATACGGTCCGTCACTGATATAGGACCAGACCGCAGTTACCTGAGTAGACAGCCCCAGCATGTTTAAGGCAGTATTGCCGCAGGGTGCAATGGTCCAATGATAGCTCCGGGCTAATGCCTTTGCTACTGCATCCGGGTCCGGCGCAACATACTCGTTTAACAGCTTACTGTATTTGGGCTTTTCAAAAATTCCCCTGAGAATCCGCCTTAAAATACCATTCTCAACAAGTCGTTTCAAACTCTGACGGATGGATGTTGTATCTGCAATGTCCGCAAAATCAGAAGTCGCAAAAACAGTTCCATCTTCCGCCATTGAAATACGTTCCCGTACCTGTTTGGTATATCCGTTGTCCATAGATCTGCCTCCTTTCATGTCACGAATATTATATATTATTCGTGACATTATTTCAATAGGAACGCCCATTTTTATTTTAAGCATTCCCTAAAATAAGGAGGCTTATACATTTGATTTGAAAAAAGTAACTACAACAATGTCACGAATATTGTGTATTATTCGTGACATCATTACGCACTCGGCAGATAAATCCAGTCGTGCATCAGGCACACGCTGGGTTCGTCCTCCCTCGGCACAAGACGATAAGCACAATCGCTGTACACCGTCCGTTTATCCTCAATCTCCATACCGTAAGCCTTATAAAAGCGGTATTCGATATTGGAGAGAATACACCGGAGCGTCTGCAGCGCCTCACGCTGGGAGGTGACAATCAGATCACGGTCAACGCTCCGCTTCAAAAACAACAGTGCTTTATAAAGCTGGACCTCCGTGCGGTAAGGTCGGCAGTCCATTTCTTCCAGCCAGCCGCAGAAGGCAACCGGACCGCTTTCAATCACATGTACTTCCGGGTGATAGTACGCATAGCAGTCCAGATTTGCCGTATTCAGAAGATACAGCATTTCCCGGATTTCATTTTCCGGCATGTCATAAAACCGCAGCAAGGAGCGGTACAAATGCACATAACCCGGAATCGACACAATGGTATTTACCATAAAAAATCCTCCATATATGATAGGTGCGGGAGCATCTGCCCCCGCACCGGTTCTTAAATTATTCAGTTTCCGTAACCACTTCTGTGAGCTTTCCCATGACAATAAAGCGGCTGGCACCGCCCGGTGTACAGGTGGAAAGGGTCAGCACCTTATCACTGGAAGTTACCGTAACATCCGTTTCTACCACGGAACGGTCCGCCATAGCCGAAAGCCAGGTCGTATAGGCTCCGTCATCTTTCCATTCCATCCTCCAGGGCGAAGTATCACTGCCGGATTCTTTTGGTTTTGCCTCAAACGCTGCGAAAATATCACAGAGATAGCCGCCATCCGGCGTTACAAGATACATCTGCGGGTGGCTGTCATAATAACTCTGTTCTTTGTACTCATTGAGAGAGGCGAACATGGAGCCATCCCGCATGTTGTGACCGTAGATAATGGTGTTCCGGTCTGAAAAATCTTTCTTGTTTTCATAGTCTGCAAACAGACAGCCGGCTTTATTGTAGGTACCGTCATAAAGGTGGCGCAGATAGTAGTCGTTATCCTCTGCCTGCGTCACCGGATAATTGACTGCCGTATCAGGCAGGGTCAGCCATGCAATGATGTCCGGTCCGTTTTCCTGCAGTATCTCAAAATCCACAGAGGGGAGAACCACGGAATCGTCCTCCCCGGAAGTTTCTTCCGTCGTGTCCGGCTTTTCTTCCTGCTGAGGCATCTCTACCAGATCAGCCAGCCCATCGTAAGCCTCGGCGCTTTCCCTGTATTCACCGATTTCCTGAACCAGCATAAAACTGCTGCAGGCTGCCAGCAAAAGGGAAAGTGCAACAGCACTGAATTTTACCGCTTTGCTTTTCGGTGTGTTCCTTTCATATTTTCCTTTTCGGAAAACAAACACAGACGCAATACCGCCGCCAATCACTGCGAAAACCAGAAGTCCGCCCCAGAGGAAAATAAAACTGTCATCCCCGGTCTGCGGCACAGGCTTTGACGGTGTTGTAGGCGTGGTCGGTGTCGTCGGTGTTTTGGGATTCTCCGGTGTTTCCGGCGTTTCCGGTTTCTCCGGCTTTTCATTGAAGAACTGGACCGTGGAAGTCTGATCTGCTTTGATCTCCACAGTGGCAGCGTCAGGAATGATATAGTCCTTGCTTGCACGGTTGGCAATCTCGGTCACGGTATAAATCCCCACACGCAGGCCCTTGACCTCGATGATACCGGATTTTGGAGTGGTAAAGGTCTCACAGTAGGAACCGTCCGCACTCTTTACCTCAATGGCAAAGCCCTCTTTTCGTCCGTCACTGGAATCTTTTGTGATCTTCAGATTGCCGCGGTAGGCTTCATTGGAAAATCCCCGTCCTGCGTCGCCGTTTTCAATCACAGCAACCTGGCCATCCTCGGTAATGGCAAAGTAATAAGCATTTTCGTCCGGCTGATAGCCCTCCGGCGCAGTCTTTTCCTTTACGAAATAGCCCTTAGCCAGAAGGTTCTCTGCGGTATGGAATCCTGCATCCTTTTCCGTCAGTTCCCCCAGCAGCTTGTCACCGCTGTCAAATTTCTGGTCGCCATTGGTGTCCTCATACAGTTCAAAAACAGCACCGGAAAGGAAACGCAGAAAGGTATTTTCTTCCCCGTCCTTTTTATCAGCAGAAGAAGGTTCATCCACCGCCTCGGTTTTTTGTACCTGCACACTGCCCCGGATCAGGGTGTTATCTACACGAATTTCAATCTGCTGTCCGTCCGCACCGATATAAACATGGTGCTGCTCTTTGCTGACGGTATAAAGGGCAGGTGCGGAAATTTCCGCAATGATCCAGTGCCCGTAAGAGATTTCCTCAAAGGCAAAGCTGCCGTCCTCACCGGTAGTTACCGTAAGCAGTGCCTGTTCCTCTGTAAATGCTTCGGTATCAGGCGCAAACAGACCGATCAGGGCTCCGGCCAGCTCCACAGGATCGCCGCTGTCCGGTGACTCTCCATATTTCTTTCCGTCAACACGGCCCCTTAACAATTCATTGGCGATTGCCTCACCGCCATTCACCGCAATGGAAACAAGGGCAGTTTCCTGTCCGGCATAGGCAAATTCCAGAGGATATTCCTGATCGGACAGAATATAGGCTGCGTTGGTAGTGCGCTCCTTCACATAGTAGCTGCCAAACGGCAGGTCAGAGGCAAAAGAGGAAGAAAAGCCGCCGTTCTCATTGGCAGCCACGGAAACCACTTCCAGCAGTCCATCTTCCGGAATGATACTTCCGTCCGCTGCGGTCAGATCAGAAGCAGCATACAGGCCAAAGGAAATATCCTTAAATTCCTCACCCAGACCGATTCCAAAAAGTTCATCTGTTTCCAGAGATTTATGAAGGTCAACTGCCGCTTTCTGCCGCTCGTCATATAAGCCTACGGCTGTCTGCGTCACTTCCACAGTTTCGCCCGCATAGGTAAGTTCTGCGTATTCCGGTTCCGTATTTAGCACCATTCCCGCAGGTGCCTGGCGTTCCTCCAGACGGTAACGGCCCAGGTACAAAAGCCCGCTCTGGGCGGTTCCGTCCTCTCCGGTAGTCAATGTTTCCACAACCGTATCTTTGGCTGTGCGCAGGGTACCGTCTCCGGTATAAATATCCTCGTCGGCAATGACGTCGTAAACCGCGCCCGGAAGTCCTTTCACCTCATACACCGGCTGGTACAGACCGTCATTTTCCTGCACGGAGGCAAAAACTTCCCCGGTCTTGGAGATAGTAAACTGGCCCTTTTGCGGCATATTGTACTGTGTGACCGTCACAACAGCCTCACTGCCATCAATGGTGAAAGGCACCGGCTCACTGGAAAGCACATAACCGTAAGGAGCTGCCACCTCATAAAGTTCATAATCCCCGGTGTGCAGAGGCTCTGGCAGCATGAGCCAGCCTTCATCCGAAACATAGAAGGTATCGAGGGTTTCCGGGTTCGGATAGAAAATCTCCTGGGTAATAAATTCCCCGGTAGATAAATCCTTGATCTGAAATCCGGTGCCGGTCATCGGGATAATATTTCCGGTCTCGGCGTCGCACTTTTCCACAAGGAGTCTTGCGGTAATGGTGCGGTTGTTCAGGATATAGCTGTAAGTAAATCCGTTCTCATTCACAAAGACGGTGAAGTCAGGAATAAATGCCTTGCCTTCCTCGCCGGCTGTCTGGTGTACGGTGTAATGGCCGTAAGGGAGCTGTTTGGAAGCAGCAAATCCGTCACTGTCCGTTGTCAGCAGGTCACGCTCACTTTCTTTTGCCCCGTCATAACTGCCGGCAGCCTTTAAAAACACCTCGAAGACAGCTCCGGCCTCCGGGCGCTCTATCACACCCTCATTTGGTTCTTCCGTATTTTCTTTTTCGGACACATCAGGGTCCGGATCATCCGTATGCTTGATAAGCTGGATATTGCCGTAGATCACAGTTTCCGTTACCTGGTTTTCTGCAGTATTTAATTCCACTTCATAAAGCTGCGGGGAAGCACCTACTTCATAAACGGTATCGTTCAGAAGGTAGCCAGTGCTGGGTTCGATCTCCCGAATGGTCCAGTTATCGCCGCATACATAGTAGCGGGTCATAAAATCCCCATCCGGTCCGGTGGTATAAGTGTCCACCAGCTCGCCATTGTTATAAATCCCATAGACAGCTCCGGCAAGGGTGGCGTCACCCTGGGCGGTTCCGGTGTCTGCATCCGTCTTAACCACATGGACACGGAATTTCTTTAAGATATTACTGAAATGGACAGAGGACGTCTGGCCGCTTTCCACGGTGATATACTGTGCTGCCGGTGTCACATAGCGGTCTACCGGCTGCTCCGTCACAAGGTAGGTACCAGGCAGAAGTTTCTTCTCGATCTGTCCGTTTTCCCCGGTCACAACATCCTCACTGACTTTATTTCCCAGCACATCCGTGCCGGAGATATGAAACGGAATCCCGGACACAATGCCGTCCTCACTGGTCTTGACAATCTTTGCCGTACCGTAAGTTTCGGTCTTGATGTTCAGGTAGAAGAAAACCGGATCACTGGCGCCGGTCATCATGGTCTGATAGCCGGGTCTGCCCCAGATCAGCATATCCTCCGCCACAGGAATGTTCTTCCGAAAGGCAAAACTCACCGGGTCCATAATCATTTTTTTACTGGTAAAGGTATATTTGTTGCCGCTTCTGGTAACGCTCACACCGCTGCCGGAGAGCTTTTCTAAGTCAATCTTTAAGTTATTGGTATCTGTGACCGTCAGGGTATAAACCTTTTTCTCCACATCCCATTTCAGTTCCAACACAGGAGCCTTATCCTTGCTGGCAGATGTAAAAGAAGGAACCGTAGAATGGGAGGCAACCTGCGAAAGAATCCAGTTGTAGGCTTTTTCCGCAGGACGTCCGGCAATGACACTGAAATACTGGTCTGCCTTTGCATGTCCGTTCCCATGACGGCTGTACGGATCAGTCCTAAGCTGCTGCTGGTATTCCCACAAAATAATCTGTGTTGCGATTTTATAATCGTCCTCATTGATCCCCGAAACAGGAAGCGCCGCACCGGGTTTCCATCCGTAAATCGTCGTTAAGGTAATTCCTTTTCTTGCAGTGGAAGGAAGAAGCTCTAAATAGTGGCTGTTCTTCCCGCTTTCCGACGTATAAGAGTTATCGGAAGTATTATAGGGGATTCCGCTCTCCACACAATAAACCTGGTGGCTGCTCCCATCCGAAGTTGTCAGCATGTAATGCTTATACGGATTACCCCCGGAACTGGTGCGCACATCCATAGAACCGTCTGACTGGTAAACCAGATAGGTGTAAGGCGCCGGGGCATTGTAATGCTGTCCGTCAGAGCCCTTATAATAATCACCCAGCCAGGAACTTGCCGTCTCGCCCGGTGACATGGCAAACGCCTGGGCTGGCAGAAGCCCCAGGACGCATACCGCACAAAGTAAAAGCGCCACAAGCCTGTGAAAGCCGTGGCGGTGTGTATTGGTTTTCATATTCACGATAGAAAATCCTCACTTTCTTCATAATCAAGGGCAGCTTTATTTACTGTCCTGGTCTGTTAGTTCTTTTTCCTGATCGTCAAAATCATCCTCTGACAGATATTCCGGTTCGCCGTAAGCCTCATCCGGGTCAAATCCTTCCCCGTAACCGTCATCCTCAAATTCCTCGTCTGCCGCCTGCTGCTTTGGACTCACGATTTTGACATAGTAGCCAATGCCACCCACAGCCAGAAGTGCAAGCACAACAAAGATGATGGTGCCTATGCTACCGGTATCTTTCTTCGGCTGTTCCGTCTCTGGCTGCTCCGGTTCAGAAGGTTTCGTTTCTTTCCCAACACAGCCGGTCAGATCGTTTTTGCAGACCGGGCAGTCGGTCCTCACTTTTCCGGCCTCGCATTTCTCCGTACAGGTACAGGTATCACCTGCCGGGATCACGCTCATGCTGCCGTCGCCCTTTTCGGCCAGCGCCATCAGGTCAGCCTCGGTCACTCCGTTTAAGAAGTAAACATTTTGGGAATCGCGCTTACCGTCAATAATCAGGTAAAACACATTGCCGGCTTCGGTAGTAATGGTGTAAAACTGTTTATCGTCAGCCGTTTCCTGGGCTTCATCCAAAACGGAAGCGCTGCCATCCGGTGTGAAAGCCCCCTCCGGGATCGAGGATGTGTTTTCTTCCTGGGTGTCGCCGGTATCAGCATTGCCGCTATTTTCAGCAGAAGCATTTCCTGCGTTTCCGGAAGCGGTATTAGTCGAACCACCCGAACTGCCGGAGGGCTTTGTCTGTGCCGCCGTTCCCGCACTTTGGGTCTGTGCCGGTTTTGTGGATGTCTGTGCCTCCGGTTTGGACTCCGTATAATACGGATTATCAAACTTGACCGTTTCCGAGTGGTTGCCGGCATAATCCACCGCATAGACGCTCACGCTTTTTTCTTTCCCGGCATAATCTTTCAGGATCACAGAGGCTTTCCCATCCGTAAGGGAATTGACGCGGTTTTCATCAATATAAACTGCCTCCACGCCGGAATTATCATCCGCTGCCTCAATCTGAACCTTTCCGTCTGTAAGAGACGCTTCAAGGGAAGGGGGTACAGTATCCTTTCCTCCGGCTGCAAAAGCTGTTGTAGGTAAAGCGAAGGCGCCTATGCAAAGCACAAGCGCCAACACCTTAAAAATATGTTTAGTCCTCATTCACTTCCTCCTGTTTCTGCGGTTCCGATGCAGGAGCCATCTGCCGCGTTTTCAAAAATTCAGCCAGTTCTCCGGGTGTCAGGTGATAGCTTCTGGCGACTGCCACAAAGTCTGTATTTTCAAGCTCCGTTTTCTGCTTTTCCAGTTCCCGGAGCTTGCCCTGCATATCTGCGATCTTAGCTTTGGTCTTTTCTATTTCCTTTTCCAGTTTTTCAATTTTAGGGTTCAAAACATTACCTCCATTCTGTTAGGGCAGACGGCCAAACGTATAGAAATGGCTCTGCCAATAGCTTGTATTGATATTTGCATAAGAAATCGGGTCGCCACAGTGGATCATCATTCCGCCGCCTACATAGATTCCTACATGGCTTGCGCCGCTGGTGTTGTAGGTACCCTGGAAGAAAATCAGGTCGCCCGGTTTTGCGTTTGCACTTGTGACAGGGGTGCAGACACCTAACAGCCCGTCAGCAGTCAGCCTTCCGAAGTTCCATCCCGTATGATTGACTACCCAGGACACATAGCCGCTGCAATCAAAAGAAGTAGAAGGGCTTGCGCCGCCCCACACATAGGGATAACCTAAATATTTTTCTGCTTCTTCCAGCATAGCTGCAAACTGTTCGTCTGCAAGCGCCTCCGGCGGAACGTCATAGTCCAGATAATTGCCGCCGCCTGCTCCGGCTGCTGGTAAGGATGTGGCGCTTGTATCTCCGGTATCAGCAAAATACAGGGGATTCATATACTGACCGTCTACCAAAACCTCCAGATGTAAATGCGGTCCGGTGGAATTTCCGGTATTGCCGACTTTGGCAATCACATCCCCGGCTTTGACCTGCTGGCCTGCCTGCACAAGAATCTGTGAGCAATGCCCGTACTTGGTTGTCAGGGTGTGCCCCTCGTAAGCCTCGCCTTCGATTGCCACGCACAGACCGTAGCCGCCCGCCTCTCCGGCAAGGGTGACGGTGCCGTCATGCCCGGCTAAGATTTCCGTACCCTGGGCCATGCCGATGTCAACACCGGTATGGTAATTCTTTTCCCCGCTGATGGGGTGTACCCGGTAGCCGTAGTAGCTGGTGACAAAAGGCCGCCAGTTGGTACCGAAGACATTTTTTACATACTGCCGGTTTCCTTTGGTCTGCAAAAGGATTTCACAAATCTCCCTCTGGTCGGCGCTCATGCGTGCCACGATTAGATTTGCCATCGGCTTTGCCGTCAGCTTGACATTTAAGATATGCCATTCATAAGGAACCTCCACCTCGGTTTCTTCTCCTGTGACCGGGTCCGTCTGTGTTTCCGTCCGGTACCGGGTTTCCGTTTCCTCTGTAAAGGTAAGGGAATACTGTTCCTCAAAAAGCTGCCGCAGCACACCCTCAATCTCTGTATAAGAAAAGTTCTGATAGACCGAAGTAAGATAGCCCATCAGAATATAGGGATCATGCTCAATCGCGTCAATCTGGTAACGGTATTCATCATAGCCGGGCCTGTCGCTTTCCACACGGTCAATCTGCATCTGCAGATCCGTTTCCCATTCGGTATAGGTAAGTTCCACCTGGTTGATGTCCTGATCCTCCGCCAGATAAGTAGAGGCGGCAATCCCGCCGAAGCCTCCGCTGGCAATATTGGAGAACGAAGAAAACACCGAAGTAATCAGGAAGAATACCAAAAGGAGCAGAATCACAATCCCGCAGATGACCGGATGGCGTTTCACCGCATGGACAATTCCCATCGTAATTCTTTCTGTGGCAGTTGCCGTATTTTTTACCCGCGTTCCGGCTTTTTTTGCCTCCCTGGCCGCTTTGGCATACTGGCGTTTGATTTTCTGTTTCTGCCACATCCGGGCAAAGACATTCTTTTTAAGCTGGGGATTCTCATGTAATACCTGCTGATAAGCCACCTTCGACTGCATCCTGACCGATTTTTTCTGCAGTTTTGCCACCCTGCGGTAAGGCGCTGTCTTGTGGCGGTGGTACAAAGTACGCACACCAGCCTCACCAGCCAGCTCCGTTCTGTGCGCGGCTTTGATTCCTACATTTTCTTCCTCCGTCTGATAAATCTTCCGGTGTGCATAACCGATAGCAGCATTGGCGCCGGCTTTTACCGGGCGAAGGGGCACAGATCCTTTTACATGGGCGTGCTGCGGTTTAACCTCCTTTTCAAATTTCAAATGCTTTGCGGCTTTGCCAGTATCGGGATCAGAAACAGTTTCCATCCGCAGCTTTTTCCGGGAGGGCAGACGCTTTTCAGCCTGTGCAAGTTTTTCCTCGATCCGCTCGGCTTTTCTCCTTGCATGGGTCAGTTTTTTATCCGCTGTCTCCGGCGGGAGCTCGTCAGCGGTAAACTCCAGCTTGGAAGTCTTTTTCGCATCCTCCGGTAAGGGCTCCGGCTGTTCCTCCGCCTTTGCCGCCTCCTGAAAGCGCTGATGATATTTGTTGCCATGCTGGTGCAGGGCACTCCGGTGTTTGGTATGCTCCGAACCATCAGCTTTTCCGGTGCCTCCAGAGGAACCGGAGGACTCCGGCTGCCGGAAAGAGAAATGCTCTCTCTGATACTCCGGCTGTCCGTATTCTTCATAACCGGTTTTTTCATAAAAAGAAGCCGCATCTGCTCCGGTGCGTGAAATATCCGCCTCCCGGTCCGAAAGATAACTGTTCTGTTCTTCTAAAGCACCCTCTACTGCAGCAGAAGGATATTCCGGTTCCGGCTGCCGCTGCCTGTGCCTGCCCTTTGAAGTAGCGGGAGCATCCCTCGCCCGGCGCAGGTCATAATCCTGTACGCTTCGGTCTTTTCCTGCCAGCGTATCTTTTACAGGCTCCCGTGCCGGCTGCCTCGCTTCATCCTTTCTTCTGATAAATTCTTTGTCACGGGATATAATCATCACCTCCAGTACAATTTACATGAAATCTGCCGCCGGACATTAGGCTACGGTGCCTGCGACTTCCTCCGGTCTCGTGGTAAGTACACTGTAAAGCAGAGTGTCCTTCGGGAAGTGATCCACGAAAGGTATAATCACGTTTCCAAAAAACAGCAGTCCTTCACCCGGTCCTGAATGGGTCACATAGGAAAGCTGGTGTGGGGAAATACCTAACTGCTTCGCCAAAATCTGCCGGTCTCCCTGTGCCTGGTTCAGCATGTAGATAAAATCACTGTTTTCAAAGATATTCTCAATCTCACGGGAGGCCAAAAGGTCCTTGACGTTCTGCGTCAACCCGCTTGGTATGCCGCCCCATTTTCTAAAACGTTTCCAGATTTCAACACTGAAACTACCCGTCTGGCCCTTTAAGAGCAGGTGAAATTCGTCGATATAGAACCAGGTCGTTTTATGCTTGCTGCGGTTAGCGGTAACACGGTTCCACACCGCATCCTGCATAATGAGAAGTCCGATCTCTTTTAGGGCTTTTCCCAAAGACTTTAACTGGAAGCAGAGAACACGGTGTTTATCCATCTGGATATTGGAACGGTGGTTAAATACATTCAGGGAACCATTGACATAAATTTCAAGGGCTGTGGCAATGTTCTGGGCCTCCGGCTCGCTCTGGCTTCGGAGCAGTTCATACAAGTCGCCCAAAATCGGCATATTTTCCGGGCGCGGGTCCTGCAAATACTCCCGGTACACCAGTCTTGTGCAGCGGTCAATGATGGTTTTCTCAATGGGGGAAAGCCCCTCCTTGCCGCCGATAATCAGGTCGCACAAAGACAGGATAAGATCACTTTTCAGCGTGACCGGGTTCTCGTCATCCGAATAATCCAGGTTAATGTCCATCGGGTTAATGTAATTGGTAGAATTGGGGGAAATGTCAATGACCTGCCCTTGGTTTCCAAACTGGCGCACCAGCGGACCATACTCATTTTCGGGATCGGCAATGATGATGTCATCCTCGGTCAGAAGAAATACATTGACAATTTCACGCTTGGCACTAAAGGATTTACCACTGCCGGGTGTACCCAAAAACAGACCGTTAGGGTTTTTCAGGTTCTTCCGGTTAGCCATAATCAGGTTGTTGGAAAGGGCGTTGAGACCGTAATACAAAGCCTCGCCCTCCTGGAACAGTTCACAGGTCGTAAACGGTACGAAGATTGCCGTGCTGCTGGTGGTAAGCCCGCGCTCAATCTCAATCTGGTTCTGACCCAGGGCAAGTGAGGACATAAGCCCCTGTTCCTGCTGAAAGTCCAGACGTTTCAGGGCGCAGTTATATTTCTGTGCGATACCCGAAGCAGCAAATATATCATTGAACAGCTTTTGACGCTTGGGAGCGATATTTTCCACCAGCACCGTAACCAGAAACATTCGCTCATTACGGCTCTGCAAATCCTGTAACAGATTTTTGGCTTCTTCCCCGTAAGTGGCAAGGTCTGTGGGAATGATCTCCATATCGTAACCTGCACGTACCGCTTTTTTCTGTTCCTCAATGGTCATTTTCTGCAGGTCGGACATCTTGCGCTTGATATTGCGGATAGCCTGTGCCTGGTCGATAGACTGGATATGCAGGTTCACCGTTACGGCATCATTCAAATCCAGCAGATCAGCTAAAAGCCGGTCTGTAAGTTCCGGCGCTAAAATCTGCAGGAAAGACACGACACCGGAATGATCGCCCACCCGGAAGGTCTTGCCGTCACCGGAGAAGGACAGACCGGAAGGTGCAACAAAGTCCTTTGTAGATAACCCGGTTTTCGGAAGATCGCTCCAGTTAAAATGAAATTTCTCCTGCCCGTCCGGGTGAAGCTGGCTGTGCAGAAGTTCCAAACGCTCCAGACCATTGAGCGGTACCGCCTGAACCCCCAGCGTTTTGAAGTTTGCCAGAACATCCGTCTCAATACGTTCCAGACGCATTTTCGCTGTACGCAGGTCATCGGCCTCGATTCCAAAGGTGATGTATTTTCGTTTGGTAAGGCCATTGTTTCCTTTTTGGAGCTGGCTTTTGAGCATATCGCCGTATTCTCCGCGGATTCCGTCGTACTCATCACCCCGAAACGGAATATCAATGCTTTTGGCAAAGTCCTGCATGTTGGCTCTCTGGTTAATGAAGGTAAGCTGCACATGGATCGAGGCGTCAAAGTAATTGAGAAAATCACAATATCCCTCAAAAATCTGTGCCTTATCATCCGCCTGTGCAAGCTGATAGTTAATATCGAAAAACTGTACCGTCTTGGTGTAAAATCTGCTATTTAAGCGGCAGATACCGTCACGGTACATTTCTTTATAGGGAATACTCTGCTGGACCGTCTGCGGTGCGTCCGCCCGAAGCCCGGCAAAAAAGCCGCCTTTCTTAGACGGCTTTGCATGGGAAGCAGCAGATTTACGACCTGCCTTTTTTACTTCGCTTCTGGTTTTTTTTGCCTGCTTTACATTTTTCCGCAGACGTTTTTCCTGTGCCTCCTGCTGTTTGGTTTTTGACAATATGCGATACCTCCTTTTTGTCTAATGTTCGGTAAAGATTTTCAGTCCGGTAGGGGCGCTGCCTCGGCCACAGCTTATGGCGCATCCTGGCTTTCAAAAGTTTCTCTGCCGGCTGGCCGTCACGCTCATACATAGCAAAGAAGAAAAAGGGCATCATCAGCCCGATCATCAAAAGCACCGCCGCAGAATTACCAATGGTGCCGCGGGTCAGGAAATACACCGGAAGCCCCACAAGGGCTGCCAGACTGAAACAAATGAGCTGGCGTTTCGTCAGATTGAAAGCCAGCTTGGTCTTGACTTTGGTTAAGTCTTTCGGTACGGGTACATAGGGCATGTTTTCACTCCTTTCTGTCCGGCATAGTGATACTGCAGTCCACCTCATTTCCCCACACATCCCATCCGGGAAACTGCTGTCTGGCGAATAGTTCAAGTCTCGGCTGATCGCCCATAAGCTGAACGATTTTTTCCCGCACCACATCCGGTTTCTTGCTGTGCTGCTCAATATGGGAAATGACAAACTGGTGAATCCCGGCACACTGACGTTTCGGGTGTCCGCGTGTTGCCAAAAGGCAGACTTCCGCATTGCTCCGGGTCCAGAAGCCCATCCCGTAAAACCAGGAATCTGCCTTACGGTTCTGCTTCAGCCAGAGAAATGCCAGCGTCTTATACTTAAATCCCCATGCCTCCATGACACGGAAGGATTCATTAAGCTGCGGAAAAGTCGCCCATAGAAAAAGCGCACTGTCTTTGGCTGCAAGGTCCGCAACCGGCAGTGCGCATATTTCTTCTATGCTCATGGTAGGATAATGATTTTCCGCCACACCGTTCCCGCGCTTCATGTCATACCGCCAGGGTGGATCGGCGTAGATAATACCGTACTTTTTTTCTTCACTCATTAGCGTGCCTGCTCATTCTTAGAAGGCGTGGCTTTTGCCGGCTGGCTCTTAACCTTTCCTGCATTTTCTTTCAGTGCCCCGGAAAGGGAAGGCTTATCCGCCGCCTCTTTTGTCGCATCAAGGGTAGCCTGTAAACTCTCAATCGCCACACCGTAGCCTTCGATCAGTGCGTCATTGAGCTGTTTTCTAAAATCCGCTGTCACCGGCCAGCACACATCCCTCCATTTTCCCTGCTTATCCTGGGTGGCCGGCATGTTGACATACAGACCGTTTTCCCCGGAACAGATACGGAATCCGTCGATCTTAAAACAGTCGCCAACGGTCACATTGGCAAAAGCCAGCAGGTTTCCCATCGGGGCAATGGGGCGTACATTGACATCCAGTTTCAGCCCTGCCGCCTGTACTTCCGGCTGCATCGGTTCAGCGTTATTATTTTTACTCATATAGAAGTTCCTCCTTTTCAAAATTAGAATCAGATCATGTATTACCTTGCATTAAAAATACTTTTGGATAACGAGCCTGTCTTAAACAGGGCAAAGGCCAGCAGGACCGTATAGCCCGCTGTGCCCCAGATCGCACCGTGAATGTCACCGGAGGACGGGATTGCCTGCACCAGCACCGCATAAATCGCGACGCAGACTAAGATCAGGAATCCCTGAAACCCTAAGGCAAACAGGGAACGGAGATAACCGGTCCCCATCTGCCCCCATTCCCGGTTTGCCATTGTGGAAAACGGTATGGGTGCCAAACTGACCGTTAAATAGATTTCAATCATCCGGCCATAGACAATGACAAAGATCACGATAGACAATACCCACATGCACAGGTTGATGATGTTGGTTTCTAGCCACAGCCCGATCAGTTCCCACATCCCCATTGCTTCAAGCTGGGTTTCCAGGTCAGAAAGAGCAGCGCTGACATCCAGACTGCCGTTAATAATCCCCGCACTGTTCGAGACCACATTTTGGGCCACATCGAACACCGCCATCACAATGGTAAAGCAGTTGGTGAGCAGGTAGGTGGCAACGAAGGTTTTGAAAATCCACTTAAAAATATTGAACGTATCAAAATCGTGCATGTTGTTCTTTTCCAAAATCATCTGGATCAACTCATAGACCAGCACAAAGGTCAGGATGATTCCCGCAATGGGAATGACGACGGTTTCAGAAAGATTCTGGATCATGCTGAACACGCCGCCATTCCATCCCTGCGGTGTCTGTCCTACCTGGTTCGCTACATCGGCAACCTGATTGTTTACCGAATTGAAGATACTGGTGTATTGTCCTGTGATTGCTTCGATCAAGCCCTCTTTAATCCAGTCTGTGATCCATTCAAACAGACTGCCCATCGGCTATTAACCGAACAGGCCGGAAAGCAGCGGAATCAGCGTGGCACCCACCAGCGCAATCCCTCCGCCAGCCATGAGCTGTTTCATGCCCTGTGACTTGGCACCTGGGTTATCATTTCCGTAACCTTCGAGAAGGTTGATAACACCCCATGCACCGAGACCGGCACCCAGAGCGATAACCAGGATTTTCAGTGTATCAATCGCACTTGCAAAAAAAGCCATAAATTTTGTTCCTCCTTTATGTTCATAAAATGTAATTGTGTTGACCGTCTGGCCGGAAACGAAAAAAAGCCGCCCCTGTGTTTCAAAGATTTGCATAAAACACAAAGGCAGCAGGGGCAGGACAAAGCCTGCGGGATATTCAGTTTTCCGGACACATAGGAGAATCACGGATTCTCAGGGTAACACCTCCTTTCCAAAAGGCAAAAGAAAAGCCGGTTACAGCAAATGTGCAACTGACTGGTTTACTTATTCCATCTGCGCCTTCAAATCTTCCGGTGTGATCTCATAATTGCGATACAACCCTCCGGGTCTAACCGGAAATCTTGTAGACAGGAATTTCTCAATATCAAAGGTATTCTTTTTGTCAAAATCCGAAAGGTATTTATACCGCGGATGTTTGGTAATATCGTATTTCCGAGAAAGGAAGGGCCGCACGCCCCTGATCTGCAGGAGGCATTTGCCGCCGTCCATCACAGCCAGTTCATCTACCGACATCAAATCCTTGCCTAACTTCTGGAAATTCTGACCGTGGGATTCCTGGGTGCCTTTGGTGACGCTGGTGTTATACAGATCAATGGTTTCTTTCCCCAACAATGAACTCCAGCTTTTTAGGGTAGTTTCTTCTTTGCCTCCTAAAAATAAGCTGGCGTCGCAGTTGCCGATAATTGTGTCCATGTTGTCCTTATACAAGGCTTTCAACTGACTCTGTGCCTGTAATACGAGACAGGCTGAAATTTCCCTGGAACGGATGGTTGCCATCAAACGCTCCAGATTGGGAATCTGTCCGATATTGGCCGCCTCGTCAATCAGGCAACGCACATGAACCGGCAGCCGGCCTCCGTAGACATCATCCGCACGCTCGCACAGACGGTTGAACAGGATCGAATAAATCAAGCTGATAAGAAATGCAAAGGTTCCATCCGTATCACTCATAATGAGAAACAGGGCTGTCTTTTCATCCCCCAGCATATCCAAATCCAGCTCGTCATACATGGTAATTTCCCGTACCTCTTTAATGTCAAAGGGAGCCAGACGGGAAGCACAGGAAATCAGGATCGACTTCGCAGTCTTTCCGGCAGCCAGCTTATACTTCTTATACTGCCTTACGGCAAAGTGATCCGGGTCTTTCTGCTCCAGCGCGTCAAAAAGAAGGTCAACCGCATTTTTGAAACTTTCGTCATCCTCCCGCACCTCCATAGCGTTCAGCATTTCTACCAGCGTGGCAAAATTCTGTTCATTGGTTGGAGCCTCATAGTAGATATAGCCGATCAGTGCAGTGTAGAGCAGGGTTTCCGCCTTCACCCAAAAATCGTCTCCGGCCTTGCCTTCGCCTTTGGTATTGGCGATTAAGGTAGTGACGATTTTCAGGATGTCTTTCTCAGAATGGATATAGGCAAAAGGATTAAAGTGCATACTTTTTTGAAAGTTGATCGTATTGAACACCTTGATTTTATAGGGTTCATAGATGATTTTTCCCTTTTTATCCCGCATGGGCTTTCCGTCTTTATCGGTTTTCGGAGCACCGCGGGCGAGCATTTTTCCGCACTCCACCAGTACGGTGCCTTTCGGATCAGTCACAACATAGGAGCTGTGCATCTGCATGAGATTGGGCTTAATAAAGAATCTCGTCTTACCACTGCCCGAACCGCCGACAACCAAAACATTCTTATTGCGAGCATGTGCCGGATTCTTCGGTCTGCCGCTAAGCATCAGCCCCTCGGTCTGTGTCAGGATAATATTGTTTTCCGGCTTTGGGTCCATAAATGGGGCAATATCTGTTTTGTTTCCCCACCGGGCAGAACCGTATTCCACATTTTTGCGGTACTTCTTAGCGTCCTTTCCTTTGAGATAGACAATCAGCCGTATCAAGGCAGCTCCGCAGATTCCCACCAGCCAGTCAACTGCCGCTCCCGGCCACAAACTCTGAAAAGCCATTGAAAACCCATCGCTAAGCCCTAAAAATTTTGCCGGAGCATCCGCACCGGGAGCAAGACGGACCGCCTCGCCCAGATTAGCGAATACCAGAACGAACAGAAGATAAGGAAGGTTGGGGAGCAGATATTTTTTCAGGGTATCGGTATTTATGTTCAACGCTCCGGCCCTCCGTGTTCTTTGTTCTTTACCCGGTCACGGCCAAGAGACTGCGCCAGTTCCTTAAACTTATGAAGCTGGGAAAGCAGTGAAGGTCTGGTTTCACGGGTAAGGTCCTTTTTGGTATATTCCTTAAATGCTGCCGTCAGCGCACTTGCCTGATTTGCCTTAAAATAGACCGTCCAGGTAGGCGGTGATGTATCGGGACTCTTCTCAATGTGATAGCGGACCTGATGTTTCCTTGCGTACCGCTCAAATGAGCGAATCCGTCCGGTCACTTCTATATTTTCCGAACCGCCGTCCCTGCCGGCAAGTCGCTTCATACTGTTGCGTCCAACTTTCGGGGTATTGCATTCCTGTTCCATTTTCCGAAGTGCCGCAGCAATGGCAGCACGCAGCAGACGCCCGGACAGCTTTGCTGCCTGCACCGAAACAGACACGGTTCTTTGTTCTAAATCTTCCTGCATGGGTTCCTCCTTCCTTTGAAAATATAGGGATCAGCCTCTAACGCGCCTCGCCAAGAACCTGTTGGCGTGAGGAACGTTCATGGGTTTTTGCTGCCTGATCTACCTGAATTTTGGCATGGTGGAGAAGGGTTTTTATAATGGAAGCAGGATGTTCCTGTTCTTCCAGGTGTTCCACCATACCTTTGCACTCGTCCGGGAGATAATATGCCATATCCTTACATGCCGCCTGCAAGTCACCAATGAAGCCCCAGCAGCTATCGGAGAGTACCCCGTTTTTATATAATTCAAATCCATAGCACTCCCCGCGGAGATAGGCGTCATAGACAGCTACCTCACTCCGCATCAGATCCTCGGCCTGTTTACGGATAGCGCCGGTCATTTTCTCGCCGCCAAACTCCTTTAAGGCTGCCTCTTTGGAAACATAAATCCATCCGACCTGCCCGCTGTCCCATTCTGCATGAACCGCCTTTCCGATAAAACTTTCCGTACGCAAAGCAAGACCGGAATGATCGTAAAGATACAAAGGGAGCATCAGATATTTTTCAGAAATCACACGGAGCATCCGGTCATCTACCGCACGCGGGTCCGGGTGATCCCCGGTCATGTGCCTGCTCCATGCCATATTTACCATACGTTCATACCGCTGCATTCCACGTTCATCATTGCCAACCGTATTTAAGTACATTTCCCGAAGAAAATCATCTTTGTCAATATAGTTGTGGCTGTCACCCAACTGGTAGCGTCTGTGAAAGCAGACCATCGTTCCGAAATTGTCATTTACTTCTCGGGGACTGATGAGTATGTCGTCCGGCTGCACCATTAGGGCATAAGGTTTCTGTTCTGCCATCAGCATAAGTCATCAACTCCTTTCCGGTTCCCGCTTTTTATCCGGTGTTTTCATTTCTGTTTCGGCAGCCTGCCTTTTTGCATTGTCAAGCTGTGCTCTAAGAGAAGTGTCCTGGCTCACAGCTTTTGAAAATCCAGGCACCTCCTTAAAACCAAAACTGTCTACATAATGAGCGGTATCTTTACCATTTTGGTGTAAGACCACCACATCCGAAACCGAAAGGGAATGTCCTCGGAAATCTTCCGGGTGATTGATATTAAAACGGGTATATATATCCTCCAAAGTTTCACCCTGTACCAGTTCTGCCGCATAAACCATCTGGTAATTGTCACGATTTATGCGAAGCCCTTTCTTTTCCAGCCAATCCGAGGACATGAACCGCAAGTGATCGGTGCTGTCTGAACGGTCAAGCTGATAAATTGAATAGGTGCTGATTCCGTATTCTTTTTCATAGGAAGAAATGCGTTCCAGGAAAGGATCGGTTTCACCCTCTAAGTGTTCTTCACGTTCCAGACTTGCCAGCCTCATGCGGATTTTGGAAGTCTGACCGGTGAGCAGTTCATCCGCCATGCGTTCCTTTTCGGAATGAAAATCCGGGTATAAGGATTCGTAAGTCTCGCTGTTCTGCCGAAAGAATGTGTCCAAATCAAAAGCAAGGCTTGTCGAATCATCCAGCCGGATATTATCGTCAGCCATGCCATTTGCAATCACCATACTCTGAGGAGGCTTCTCGCTTTCTTCTGGAAGCGGCTGTTTAACTGCCAGATATTTTCCGGCTATGCGGACAAATTTTTCCGGGTGCTTAAACTGTTCGCTGTACTTCTCCATCAGATCAGGGGAGAGGTCAGAAAAACTTTCCTCGCCAAGCCCGACAATCAGGAAATTACCTGCAATAATGTCATAGATATTTCCGTCCTCGTCGCTAAGCGCCCGGTTAAGAGGCATCCCCATAATCTTGCCTTCCTCATTACAGACAATCGCAACCGGGTCCTCATAGGGATAAACTGCCTGAATATGTCCGCCGACAGCTTTCTGTAAAGCCTCCAGTCCGCTGTTAATCTCTGTTTCACAGGGCATTTTGCCCGGTTCCACCATTAAAATTTTCATCGGTTCATTTCCTCCTTCTTTTTTGCTGGTGCTCCTGCATGGGGAACTGCCTTATCCTGTGTTTTTGCAGCCGATAACTTCCCTAACACAGAAGCCTTTTCCGGCTTTTCAGGCATAGAAATACCGCCATCTGAAAGATCAGCGGCGGCTTTTACCGGTTCTTTTCCTTCCACGGTATAGCCGGGAAGGAGTGTACCGTGAACACAAAAATGATTTTCGTATTCTTGCGGGATTGGCGGGGAAACCTCTGTAAATAAATGTGCATAGGCTTTCTTGCGCCCCTCCAGATATTTCATAGCCGCAGCTTTGTCCGTATAGCGTTTATTCCGCTGGCCTGCAATCTGCTTTCCATATCCCTCTTTGGGAGATTTCAGGTACACATCCCAGCTCACATACCAGGCAACCGGCACACTTTCTTTTGTTTCACGGTTGTATTTGGTATCTTCCCATACACTGCACGACATACTGTAAACACGGTTGCTGATTTCCTCCCCATCCCGATAGCCGCCATTTTTCTGCCACTGGTTATTACTGTGACTGACCTCCGGGGTACGAAGATACTCAATCGCCCGGTTAAGATTCTGAGTATAAGCCGCCTGCTTTTCCCACTGGTTTGCGGCAGCTACTACAATTTCAAAGGCTGTCTGCTCGCTGTCCATGCTGTCCTTGCGAAGTGCCAGAAGTGCATCCTCACCTTTGGCAATCAGAGAAGAAAGGTCTGTCTGTTCACAGGTAATGCTATGTTCAATTTTCAGAGAATGACCAGGTTCCAAATGATCCCCATACCGAAAGGCACGAAAATCTTTATTTTTTTCCAAATGAATTTCACCTCCTAAAGTTCCGGTGCGTGGGTGCTTTTAGAAGCTGCCTGCACTGGCTTTTCTTTTACTGCTGGTTTTGCTGCCGCAAGCTGTCCGATTACCGAAGGCCGGCTGTCTGTAAACATGGAAATCTGTTCATTTTCTGCCAGCGGAACATGTTTAACCGGAAGTGGCTGTGTGATGTCCTCATGGGTGAGAATGTGCTGCAATTTCAGATCCGCCACGATTTCATCAAAGACGGCGTTGATTGCTTTTCGTTCTTCCCCCTGCGGGTAAGCCCGCAAAAGTTCTGTGTTCCCGGATTTATCGGTAACAAAGGTCAATGCACATTCGGCATGGCCTGTCAGATAATCCGAAGCATAGGGCAGCGTATCTTTGACATAACAGGCAAAGGCTCTAGCGGTCATTTCCACGTTGCTATCCCAATAGCCACCGTCCTTTTCACATTCCTTTCCCATTTTCATGGAATTACGGTAATAGTCTGTTTCGGTGCGTCCGATCTGCGGTGTTTCCTGTTCCTGCATCCCGTGAAGTATCCGCTCAAAAGATTCCAGCCTTTCCCGTTCGCTTTTAGGAATGACCCGCCCGGCAGTCTGCTTTTTCAGGGTACTGATTTTATCCACCGTTCCGGGCTCCCCGGAAAGAAAAGCAGTTTTTAGGGCAGCATACTGTTCCAGCGTGCTTTCGTCTCCATAATATTTCAGGGAACTAAGCACCGCAGAATCCAGCCAGCCTTCCGCATTTTTCTGCATCCGGGCATTCTGTATCTCGGTACGCCTTGCCGCCTGCTCCTGGCTTTCCGGCTTATACTTCATGGTATCAACCAGCTTTTTGAACAGCGGGTAGAGGTAGGGCTGTTCAGAGAGCAGCCCTTTTGCCCCCATCTTTGTACCCAGGTAATCATCAAAGCCATGCCACCACTCATGGGCCAGGGAACCGGCTCCGTGCATTTTTGTAAGGTTAATGACTTTCCGAAGCGGTTCATAGTGGGCCGCCGCGTTGCCGCTGCCTCTGGCACCGAAAGCAATCGCAAGCACACCCTGATAAGCAATATCTTTGTCGTTTACCTGCAGTGCCGACGCCAAATCCTTTAATGCCTCAAATCCCATGTTGAGGGAAGCCTGCCGGTCATTCTGATTCATCCAGTTTCCAAACTCACCGCCACGGAAACCGAAGGTATCAAGATAATCCTGCCCGTTGATTTCCTGGCCGCTCCGGTAATCCGGTCCGCCCCGGTGCACATGTTCAAGCTGTCTTGGCACAAATCGGACTTTTCCGCTTTTGCTGCGCTGCCCGGCAAATTCTTTCGCCCAGCGCAGAGCAGCCTCATGGGATTCTATATTTGTCTGCAAAATTGAATAGCCTTTTGTAACATAATAAGTACCCGGTCTCCAGTCACCGGCTCTGGAATAGCCGTTTTTTCCATCATAGAAATGGATCGCATAGCCCGCCGGTACTTTCTGGTCTTTGGGAACGCCAAACTGTTCCTTTCTGGCTTTCTGTGTGAAATCCCGTTCAAAGTATGCTTCGGAGCGGATATGAAGGGTACGTGCCAGCTTATCGGTAATGACCGGATTATTCCTGCCTTTTTCCGTAGCGGAGTAATGGATTCCACTGCCCCAGCCCTGCACCATATCCACATAGCCGTTTCCTACAAGGAAGCGGTCATAGACGCCCATAGCGTCCGCCACAGTCTGAACGTCCTCCATCACAGCTTGTATCTGCCGGACCGTATCAATATATTCTTTCTGTCTGGCAAACCGCTTTTCCGGGGTATTGTCGCTGTACCTGTACTGTGGGGAAGCTCCCAGGCTGTCACGCACTTTTTTTACAAAATAAACGACACCGAGAGGGCTCCCGGCATCCAGCATGGCCTGATAGTCCGGCTTTTTCCAAACGTTATCCTTTTTCACAAATTTTTCTGCCTCACGTTCATTCATACTGCTAAGGTCATCTGCGTAGAGGCCGCGGTCTTTCCAAAGGTCTTTTTTCGCACCGCCAATCTTTTCCCCGAAATCCTCATGCTGTATGGTATTTGCCAATCTGCATCACCTCCAGTCTGTCCATACAGTTACCGCTCCGGGGCAGGAGCAGTTTTTACTTTGTTTTTCTCCGGTCTGCTCCCCATAAGCCTTTCCACCTCACGGTCACAAAGCTGGTCCAACGCACCCAGGTCCTCCGGTGTAATGGCAAATTCCCGGTAATATTCATACCAGAGTCCGGTAGTAACCGCTGCGATGGGAGGTATCTTTTCTGCCCCGGCAGGGAGAAGCCGGTAAACCGGAGCTTCGTCATAAAGGAGCAGCTTCTTAGCGGCTGCCAGCGGTATGCGGTATTTATCCAGGTCAGGGTTCTGTGCCTGGTTCATATACTCGATATTGAGGCGTTCTTCTAAATATTCATTGGAGACGGTAAATGCCTGACTTTTCCAGCGGTCAAAGACTTCCGCATAATGCTCCCGCAGGACAGCCATTGTCTCCGGCGCATACTGAAACCCCCAGCTTTTCAGGGCTAATTTCTCGTAAGGCTCCATTGCGTGCCATTTTTCAAGGCTGACAACCGTTTCCTGACCGTCTTTGTCCTGGGCACTGACACCGAAAGGAATCTTTGAAAATGCTTTGACATCCTTACGCAGCGTGTCCAAATCCATCATCAGAATATCACCGTGCTGGTGCCCGTTTTCAATTCTGTCTGCATGGAACAGGAAAGCCCTTGCCCCGATGTATTCCGTGGTAAAAATCATCTGGTGCAGGTCTGCGGTAGTACGGTATGCTGCCAGGGCATCATGCAGCCACATGTGATTTTTCCCCATAATGGCAATGGTGTCCGGCTGAACCTCGGTGGCAAGAGTACGCATATTAAATTCACTTTCCCGCAGGAAGTCTCCGGCAAGCACATGGAGCATATAGGCAAATCTCGGAATGTCCGTATCTTTAACATGATAGATTTGCGGTAAAGGTTCCTGCTTCATTACGGCGCCTGCCTTTCTGCCGGTTCGTGGTACCCGACGATCTTTCCGATGATTTCCGGCTCGGTTTCATAAATCTGCATGAGACGCCTTGCCGTGCCGCAGGGCAGCGCCGCCCCGGTAGTCCAAAGCCGCACCGTGGAAGGTGACACATTCATCAGAAGTGCAAAGGCTTTTTCGTTCATATCCAGTTTCTTCATCAGCCCCTTTACCATAGCGGGGGCATATTCCGGGCATCTGGCAGCTCCGGCAATCATCTGTAATGCGGTCTGTTCTGTATTCATTTTGTTCCTCCTGTTAAATTGAAATAGCCGCCTGTTTCCGGCGGCCTGGTAGTTGGCGGTCTGTATGCTGTTCTCTGAAAACCAGCAGTTTTTCGTTGTAATCCTTTCCGGTGCGCGGCGGGTTGACGCCCACCCGGATATGTTTGAAACGCATATCGTTTTCCAGAAGGGCTTTTATCTTCCGGGCATTGACAAGACCGGCAAGGTCATTGTCCATGTAAAGTGTTACACGGTGGATTTCCGGGTGCCGTTCCAGAAAAGAAACCAGGGCAACCGGTGATGTGCCGCCCAAAGATAGGCGGTAGCCATCCCATTTCCAGCCTTCCAGTTCCTGCAGCGTTGCATGGGAAAGAGCGTCTATGGGGGCCTCGAATACTGCAAGCTGGCGGCTCCCTGGATTTTGAGGCGGATAGCAGAAACTAAACCGTTTATCACTGCCGCCCACATCCTTTTTCAGATTTCCACCGATACTGCGCATACAGGCAAACCGGGATTTCCCGGCATCGTCTTTTCCCACAAAGACACATACTGCCTCGCCCTTATAGTTTGACTCATACAAAAGTCCCAGCCTAAGACTACGGCTGATGACTTCGCTGCTGATCCCGCGCCGCTGTAAGTAGGACACCATGAAGGTGGCACACCGTTTCGCCCAGGGAAGGGAGAAAAGTTTTCTTTCCAGCTCCCGGTAAGACCTGCTTGGAGCCTCCGGTTTTCGGAATGGCTGCACTGTCTGTACTTCTCCGCCGGTCAGCCGGTTTACTGCATCCACCAGACCATAACCCCGAATCTCAATCAGGTAATCCAGTGCGTTCAGGCTCCGTCCACGGCTGTTCCAGTACCAGTATCTTTTCCCGGTGACATAGACCAGACTGTCATGTTCCTTATGGCGGTAATTGGGTCCGTCACGCTTTAATACTGTTGGCTCATAGGATTGGAGATAAGCAAACAGATCAGCGTTCCGGGCCTGTTCGATCAGCTCCTTGCTTACGCCGGCCATTTATCCGGCACATTGTTTCATTTCATTGTGCTTCGCCTCCTTTCTGAGAAAAAAATTAAGCACCGTACAGGTCATGGTTGACCTCCGCCCGATAGTAACTGTCCATTGTTACAGGAGCGTTGTACAGTGCTGCCAGCAGATATGCCTTGATGTTGTTGACTTTCGTAGTATTCTTGTCGATACAGTCAAAGACATACTCTAAGTGCCCGGAATTGATTTTCAGGAATCTGCTTTTGACGATCTCCTGCGGAAAGTCATCTCCGGCAATACGGATAAACGGACGCTTGGAGAGCACGGTTTCCAGCATAAGCTCCACAGTCTCGTCAAGACGTTCTTTTCCATAACGGTCAATCAGAAAGTCATACTCGATATTGTCCTGAATGATATTCCGGTATGCGTTTACCAAATCAATCCTATCCATCCAATCCTCACGGGCTGCTGCCTCCGGTGCTGCCGGATAGATTGATTGATGTGTTCTTGATCTATCTTTATTTATTTTTTCTGTATTTGTTGAATCAGTATTTAATTGTGCGGGATTTTCCTGTTCAGGTTTTCCCAGAACAGGTTTTGCCTGTTTTGGATTTACCTGTCTTGGATTTTCCCGTTTAGGTGAAATGCCTTCTGTTTCAGCACTCACAGGCTTTTCATGGATGGTGTACTCTATATCTCCCAACTGTCCGTTTTCATAGCGGAGGCGCTGCCTTGTGAGATAGCCGTGCTGCTCCAGTTCTTTCAGAGCAGTGGTAATGGAATCCACACCGTCCTTGCAGATACAGGCCAGCCCCTTAGTGGTATAATCCCAATCCTCCGGCAGCGACAGCATGAGGGAGAGAAGCCCTTTTGCCTTTAAGGACAGTTTGGCATTGCGCAAGTGGTGATTGCTCATTACCGTAAAATCCTTTGTTTTTTCCACTCGAAATACAGCCATTTCAAAGCCTCCTTTCTGAAAATTTATTACAGGGCACGATCCCTGTTGTCATAATGAAGATAGCCGCCCGGTGAAACCTTTGCATGGTTTTGGAGTTTGACTTCTCCTTTTTCCTGGCTTTCAAGGAAACGCTGATAACCTGCGTCAGTAAGGAACAGGCGCATCTTATCACCTTTATCCCCGACAGGAGCATCAGGGGAAAGCACATCAAAAATAATCATGTGACGGGTAGTATCGTCAAAGCGTTCCAAAGCCATGATGTCATGCCCCTTTAAGCGCTCGGCACCGGATTTTTGTCTGGTCTCTGCAAGAAGCTCACCGATTGTTTTCGGTCCGCCCGGAACACGGTAATTTTTCCGTATATCTTGAATCAGCTCCAGACATTCCTTTTCCGGCATACTTTCTAACTTGTGGATCAGACTTCTGGCTGCCTCCCTCTGTTCCGGTTTTGGCATATATGAGATACCGAAGCGAAGTTCGGATAACACTTCCGATTTGCCATAGCCATCGGCCTGATACAATATTCTTTTTTCTGAATCTGATAAATTCATAGGATCCTCCTTAAAAATAGGTATGAAAAAAGGACGTCCATCATAAAAGATGTAACGCCCACGGCAGCCAGCATAAATGCTTTTTTATTCAATTTACAGTTTATTCAACACTTCTCCAATATCCGCGCTAACGCAGATTGAATTATTTTGGATTTCTTTTGGTGCATACGCCTCATTCAAATTTATGCAGGCATAGACCGCATCCGGCCACTCATGTACCATACGCCAGAAGCTAAATTTTACTATGGCTGGCGTATTCATGCCAGTGCCTAATTCCAAAAACAAAGTATTCATTTTTTTGTGCCGTCTGAGGAAGTCTGCGTAACGCTCTGACGCTGTGTGCCAGCCTTCATCCTCCACAAAGGTATTGTCTGCGCGAAGGTTCATTGTCATAGGCGCACCACAGACAGGGCAGCGTGGAATTAACTCCGATGGGACTTTCATGTCTTTTTGCTGCTCCATCATTTGACGGACGATTTTCTCATTGTCATAAGTTTTTTTGTGACATGGCACGCTGCATTGCCAGAGTCCATAGTCTCCTTGCGTATAAAACAGTCTTTTCTTATCAAATCCTGCTTTCTGAAAACAATGATCCACATTGGTTGTCAGAACAAAATAGTCTTTACCTTTAAGCAAAGAGAGCAGCTTCTCATACACCGGCTTTGGCGCATCAAGATAGCGGTTAATATAAATATACCGGCTCCAGTACGCCCAATGTTCTTCCAAAGTATCATAGGGGTAAAAGCCGCCTGAATACATATCATTGAAATGATACTTTTCGGCAAAGTCGTGGAAGTATCTGTCAAAGCGTTCTCCTGTATAAACAAATCCTGCCGAAGTGGAAAGGCCGGCCCCTGCGCCAATAACAACCGCATCTGCTTTGTCCAGTGCTTCACGCAGCCGGTCAATACCTTCAGGTGAATTTTGCGATTTAAGGATTCTCGAACCAAACATTATGCGCACCGCCTTTCTCCATATTTTGTTGATTTATTGAACAAATAACCCTGAATCTGCTGTTTAACCATATTTTTTCTTAGTTTGCGTCTGGTGCTCAAAGAACGTAACACCGGAGTATTTTCTCCAACCCCTAGTTCCAGAAAAAGAATAAAAAGATTTTCGTGTCTCTTTAAAAACTCATAGTATCGATTCGACGCCGCATACCATCCCTCATCTTGTACAAATGTTCCATCAGCATGCAGATTCATACTCATCGGTTTCCCACATTTTTGGCAGTGCGGGACCAACTCTGATGGAACCTTCCTTTCAGGTTGTCTGCTTTCCGGAACAACTAACCGCCCATTACCATCGACACGATACCCTTGCGCCTCAACCATTTTTCTAATGACCGCTTCGTTATTGTAAGTGTTCTGATGACACGGTTCACTGCACTGGAACAGACCATAGTCCCCTTGCGTGTAAAATAACCGATGTTTATCAAATCCGGCTTTTTGCAAGCAATGATCTACATTTGTGGTCAATACAAAATAGTCTTTTTCTTTAACCCGTGAATACAATTTATTATAAACTGGGTTCGGTGCATCCATATATCGATTGATGTAAATATATCTGCTCCAATATGCCCAATGTTCTTCCAATGTCTCATATGGATAAAAACCACCGGAATACATATCTATAAAATGATATTTATTTGCAAAATCTCCAAAGTACTCTTTAAAACGTTCTCCCGCATAATGAAATCCGGCAGAAGTTGATAAACCGGCCCCCGCTCCAATAATAATCGCGTCTGCCTGTTGGATTTGTTTTTCCAGTTTCTCAATCTCTTTCCAACAATCGGTTGTAGATTTCCCAATCTTTTTCCTTAAAAACATTAAATATCACCTCCATCTGTGAACCTGTTTCTCGGAAATATTTTTTGACTGTATCCACAGCAATCTGACCTGCAATCTCATTCGGAAAGTGAAACTCTCCTGTGGAAATACAACAGAATGCAATGGATTTCAATTCATATGCATCCGCCAACTCCAGACAAGAACGATAGCAGGCTGCAAGCAGCGTACGGTCTTTTTCTGTCAATTGCCCACGGACAATCGGACCAACAGTATGCAGAACATATTTCGCCGGAAGATTGTAGCCCTTTGTGATTTTTGCTTTTCCCGTCGGCTCCGGTTTCCCTTGCCTTTCCATTATTTTTTGACATTCCAACCGCAACTGAATCCCCGCATTAGAATGTATTGCGTTATCAATACAACCATGACAAGGAATAAAACATCCTAGCAGCGCACTGTTTCCGGCATTTACAATTGCATCAACTTTTAATTTTGTGATATCACCTTTCCAAAGATACATATTATCCTTGCGTGATGTCAAAAAATTCAGTTCGGTAATCTCCTGCTGTGTCAATTCATTTTTCAAATACTCATCCTGTATACGAAGAAATTCTCTGCTGATCGGAACAGCCGGACGAACGTTCATCAATGACCGCAACAGCCGTTTTTTCTCTTCTATTTCAGTTGGAATAGAAATCTCCTCATATTCCGGTTGTTCCTTTATGAGACAGGTAATCAAATATTCCAAACGTTCTGTTTGTATCATATCATCCTTCCTCCTTTTTATTGTAATATCTATCATTACAACTTTAATATGAACCATTTTATCGTAATGTCAATAGTTACAACATTTTTATGATGACAAAAAATGCTCGATATTAGAAAAAAGACTTCACCCAGAAAATTTCTAAGTAAAGTCTCTCTATCTATTCTCTTTCTTTCGCAATATAATATTGTGTATCTTTCATCACATCTTCTAATGTAATTTTACCAAGCTCATTCTCCAAGGCATCTTGTATCTGTATAAGTTTTCCGTCCAAAACATTGTGAATATTTCTTCCAACCGGACACTTCTGATTCGGATTTTCATGAAAATGAAAAAGTTCTCCATGCTCTACACATTCTACCGCCTGATAGATATCAAAAAATGTAATCTCATCAAGTGGTTTTGCAATCGAAGCACCTCCACTTCCTCTCTGCACTTTCACAAGTCCTGCTGCCTTTAATTGAGACAATATCTTTCGAATAATCACCGGATTGACATTGATACTGGCAGCCAAAAACTCACTGGTAAGTTTAAATTCCTCTTTAAATGTATCGATACAGGCAAATATATGAACTGCAATTGTAAAACGGCTTGAAATCTGCATGGTAGTTCCTCCCTTTCGTGCTTTTCTCTACCACAGATTATAATGCCATCTCATTGTAGTGTCAACATTACATCCCATAGTGATGACAATGTCTACCGGTGGTATTTCAGACAACAGTTTTGAATATTGTGTTTCTTCCATATCAATCTGATACTGCTCTTTCATCAAACGGACAGCATCTTGATTAATCTGTGGTTTCGTCTCCGTACCTGCTGAATAGCTTTCAAAAATCTCAGAAGCCAAGCTTTTCCCAAGTGCTTCCGCAATCTGACTTCTGCAAGAATTATGGACACATACAAATGCCACTTTCTCTTTCATTTTCATCTCCTCCTGCTCATCTACATTAAAAATACATGAAATGCATTAAACACATATCCAACTATTATAATTCCGGTCGCACAAATTGTAATAAATACACCTAGCAACTTTGGTTTTACGGCCTTTTTCAACATAATCATGGACGGCAGACTCAGTGTTGTAACCGCCATCATAAAAGAAAGAATCGTTCCAAGTTGCGCCCCTTTTACAAGCAGTGCTTCCGCAATCGGAATTGTCCCGAAAATATCCGCATACATCGGAATTCCAACCAAGGTTGCAAGGACTACGCCAAACGGATTGTTGCTTCCCAAAATGGATTCAATCCACGTCTGAGGAATCCAATTGTGAATAATCGCTCCAATTCCCACACCCACTAAAATATACGGAAATACTTTACGAAATGTCCATTGCACTTGTTCTTTTGCATTCATAACCCGTTCTCGCTTTGTGATAGTCGGGGAGTCACTCTCCACATGACTGGCGTTTCTGATAAATTCTTCCACATACGTTTCCATATGCATTTTTTCTATAAGCGTACCTCCTATTACCGCAATCGCAAGTCCTAAGATAACATAGACAAATGCAATTTCCGCGCCAAAGATGCTCATCAACAATACCAAACTTCCCAAATCGACCATCGGTGAAGATATCAAAAACGAAAATGTTACTCCAAGCGGCAATCCTGCACTTGTAAATCCCATAAAAATTGGAATACTTGAACACGAGCAAAACGGAGTCACGGTTCCAAGCAACGCCGAAATTATATTTGCCCATATTCCATGAAATCTTCCTAATATCTTTTTACTTCTCTCCGGTGGAAAATAGCTTTGAATATAGGATATGATAAAAATAAGCAAGCATAATAAAATCGTAATCTTAATCACATCATATAGGAAAAACTGAATGCTTCCTCCTACTCTTCCTTGAATATCTACCCCCAACACTGACAAACCTTTTCCGATAAGTTCATTCATCCATTTCATTCCAAGTATCTGTTCCTGCAAAAATTGAAACATTAATTTTAACTTCTCCATTCAACACCTCCATATTGTTTTTTCATATCAAATATTTTTGATGTGTTAGGCTTTTATAAAAGCCATCTAATGATGACTTTTTATTTCCGATTCCTCTTCATCTGCTAGGATGTAAGTTCCGTCAATCTCTTGATTGCATATTCTCTCCCACTTTTACTGATGGTGTAGTGCGTCCATTTACCTTCCTGTCTGCTTGTTACTATTCCCGACTCACACAAAATCTTCATGTGATAAGATAACGCAGACTGAGCGATATTCAATTCTTCCATCAGGACACACGCACACTTTTCACCGCCTTTGAGCAATTCCAGTATCGAAAGTCTCTTTTCATCACAGAGTGCTTTAAATATGATCGTATCGTTTTTATACCCATTCATTCTACGGACACCTCACATCAAATATTTTTGATGTATTCATTGTAATCTAATTCATGACGAATGTCAACTAAAACCACCTTGTGATTGCCTCCCCTCCCCAATTACGCTATAATGATGTCATCAACGAAGGAAATGAGGAATTTTTATGCACAAAAAAACGGTATTAGTCACTGGTGCTTCCCGTGGGATCGGACGTGCCATTGCAATGACATTTGCACAAAATAATTACCACGTATTCTTAAATTGTCGTCACTCCATCTCAGAACTGGAATCCGTAAAATCTGCAATCGAAGCAATTCCTTACGGCTCCTGCGATATTTTTATCGGCGATGTAGGAAATCCACATTCTGTCAAAGAGCTGTACGAGATGATTTACACAAAATACGACTGTCTGGATGTACTTGTCAACAATGCGGGAATTGCTCACATTGGTCTGCTAAGCGATATGAGCGATGAAGAATGGTGCAATCTTCTGGACACGAATCTTTCCTCTGTATTTTACTGCTCCCGTGAAGCAATTCCAAAAATGGTGTCAAAAAAATCCGGTAAGATTATCAACATATCCTCGATGTGGGGAACAGTCGGCGCCTCCTGCGAAGCTGCCTATTCCGCAACAAAATCCGGTATCCACGGGCTTACGCGGGCGCTTGCCAAAGAGCTTGCTCCAAGCAATATTCAGGTAAATGCTATCGCATGTGGGGCGATTGAGACGAGCATGAATGCCCAACTGAGCGCAGAAGAAAAATCTGCCTTTGAAGAAGAAATTCCTGCGGGGCGTTTCGGCACACCGCAGGAAGTCGCTGATTTGGTATGGAATCTTGTCAACAGTCCTTCCTATCTGACCGGTCAAATCATCGGTCTGGATGGCGGTTATATTTAAAACCGCCATCTAAAGCACTATTTCTGATTCTTTTCATATATGAGTTTTAGACCTTTCAACAATAAATTTTCATCTAAAAACATATTCCGACCGCAATGGGGAACGATATACTTCGCAGCCTCCCCGGTCGCAACAATAGCTGCCGCTTTTTCTTTCAATTCTCTCTCAATGCTGGCAATGGAGCCATCTATACAGGCAGCAGTCCCATAAATGATTCCACTTTTCATACATTCCACCGTATTACTTCCAATAACCTTTTTCGGCCGTTCCAAACTGATTTTCGGAAGCTGCGCCGTTCCTTGCGTCAGAGATTCCGAAGAAATCCGGACTCCCGGAATAATCATTCCTCCGATATAATGTTTTTTTGCATCAATCACAGAAAGGGTCGTCGCTGTTCCCATGTTGACTACAATGAGCGGAAGTGGGTACTCTGCTATCCCTGCTACTGCATTTGCCACCAGGTCACTCCCCACCTGTCCCGGCTGATCCATCATAATATTCAATCCGGTCTTCACTCCCGGTCCGATAATCAACACCTCATTTTCGGAAATCCTCTTTGCCGCCTCTTTTACAACATTTGTCACCGGGGGCACCACAGATGCGATAATCGTTCCCTCTATCTGATTCATATTCAAGCCATGTAATTCAAATATATTTTTAAAACTAATTGCATACTCCAGCCCTGTTCTTGTCAGGCTCGTGGAAATGCTCTCCACAAAGACTATATTTTCACCTTCAAAACATCCGACCACGGTGTTCGTATTCTCGATATTAATTGCCAGAATCATATTTTTCCTCCTGCTATCCTGTCACGAGACGCGATTTCAACAGCGTTCTTCCGACAACTGCCACAATCACTGCCGCAACAATCGCCTCAGGTATTCCATTCATCGCAATGATGGATAAAATAAAGCCATACACCGCATTTGCCGCAACTCCATTTGCCGCTGCATAGGCATCTCTAAAAAACACAAAAATCAAATTCATTACTAACAATGTGTTGACAAAAGATCCCGCAAGCCCTGCAATTCCTAAAGCTACCAGCATGCCTGATCCTTTGGACTTCATTTCCTTATACAATACTTTAAATACAAAATACGGAATAATCCCAACTAAAATACGTGGGACAAAACAGATAATAATACTTCCGATCCCCCCCTGCATCTCACCGAGTGAATAAAACGGTGTAAACACAAACGATGTCACTGTCGGATTCATCGTATTATTAATAAAACTCGTCAGTCCAAAAATGCCTCCTAAAACAGCGCCTTTCTTTGGACCAAGTAAAATAGAACCGATAATAACCGGTACATGGATAATCGTCGCCCTTGTAAATCCAAGCGGGATATATCCTAAGAATGGGGTAAATGCCATGATAATAATCAGTGCCGCGAACAGTGCAACCTGTACCATGCCAAGTGTCTGTGACCTTCCGTCACTCTTTGCTTTGTTATTCATTTTTTCCTCCTTGTTATCATTCTCTTACGAGATACAATACATATCGCTCCAGTTCACACATACACATACGTCTGAGAACGCTCATGCTCGCATGGAAACGTCTGATGTCGTGTGTTGATGAAAGGAATTGAATTCCGTGAACTGCAACGGAGTTACTTTCTCAGTATACCATCCTCCTTCACACGAAAACAACCATGTTTTCAAAAATAAACACAAAATTTGCGTACACTTTTTCTAAATATGTGCTAGAATAATTTACAAACCATTCAGAAAGCAGAGGATTTCAAATTATGTTAAAGGGAAAAACTGTTATTTTAGGTGTTACGGGAAGTATTGCCGCCTACAAAATCGCCAATCTTGCCAGCATGCTTGTAAAGCTTCATTGTAATGTCCATGTTATCATGACAAAGAACGCAACAAATTTTATCCATCCGATTACATTCGAAACATTGACAAACAATCGTTGTCTTGTTGATACATTTGATCGAAATTTTCAATATAATGTAGAGCATGTGGCGCTCTCCAAACAGGCAGATGTCGTTTTAATCGCTCCTGCAACTGCCAATGTTATCGCCAAACTGGCAAATGGACTTGCTGATGACATGCTTACAACTACAACACTCGCATGTACCTGTAAAAAAATCATTTCGCCGGCAATGAACACACAGATGTATCAGAACCAGATTACACAGGACAATCTGCTGAAATTAAAAGATTACGGATTTGAGGTGATTGATCCGGCAACCGGAATGCTTGCCTGCCGTGACGTAGGAAAAGGAAAACTCCCTGATCCAGAGACTTTACTAGACTATATCTTAAAAGAAATCGCATATGAAAAAGATATGAAAGGATTAAATGTCCTTGTCACCGCCGGACCAACCACAGAAGCGATCGACCCTGTTCGCTATATTACCAATCATTCTACCGGAAAAATGGGGTATGCCATTGCAAACTGCGCAATGCTCCGCGGTGCCAATGTAACTTTAGTCACTGGACCTACTTCACTTCCGAAACCACCATTTGTCAATACGATTTCTATTAAAAGTGCTGAAGAAATGTTTGATGCCGTAACTTCTTGTTCCGATACTCAGGACATTATCATCAAAGCTGCCGCTGTGGCAGATTATCGTCCTGCCTCTGTCAGTGATGAAAAGATGAAAAAGTCAGACGACTCTCTCTGTATTCCATTAGAGCGCACGAAAGATATTTTGAAGCACTTAGGAGAACACAAAAAAAATCACCAATTTTTATGTGGCTTTTCTATGGAAACAGAAAATATGTTAGAGAATTCCCGTGCGAAACTGGAAAAGAAACATCTCGATATGATTATTGCAAACAATTTAAAAGTGTCCGGTGCCGGATTCGGAACCGATACGAATGTCATTACGATGATTACCAAAGAAGAAGAACTCGCATTAGACATTATGACAAAAGCCGAAGCGGCAAAACAAATTTTGAATAAAATTCTTAAGTTAAGATAAATCACTTGAAAAACCGGCAACCACAAGGTTGCCGATTTTATTAAAATATTCCCTTAATATTCTCTTCTGCCAGCCGCAGGTAAAATTCCTGCTTTTTCTCGATATTTTGCAATGGTTCGTCTTGGAACTTTCATTCCCTCTTGTTCTAATATATCTGCAATTTTTTGATCGCTAAGTGGTTTTTTCTTATCCTCTTTTTCAATAATTTCTTTTATCTTTCCCGAAATATTATCACGGCTTTCTCCTTCTTGTGTTTTGCTTACAAAAAAGCATTTTAACGGAAACAGACGGTTTTTAAATAAAAGCGATTTATTTGAAATTGCTCTAGAAATTGTCGATTCATTGGTTCCCATCTGCTCCGCAACATCCCGTAAGGTCAATGGATTTAAATACGCATGCTCTAAAAAATAGGCACTTTGTTTTTCTACAATACTACTGACAATAGAAAATAATGTTCTCTCCCTTGCATTCAACGTATCCATAAGAAGTCTGATTTTTTTTAGATAAGGCTTTACAAATTCCTGCATATTCTCGTCTTCTATAAGGTAATATTCCGGTCGTAATTGAATCGCTTCATAATTATTTAGCATTTTTATATTGATGTTTCCCTCTTCTATTGTTACACCTATTTCACATTGTGTATATGCTGCATTTGTTGAAAACCCTGATGCTGGTCTTGGCTGTAGTGTCCGAATCAGCTGCATTCCGCTTTTAACATTTTCAATCGTGCAACCACATATCTTTGCAATTTCTTGTACTTTGTTTTCTCCCATCAGCCCTAAACATTTTCTCGCAATCTGCATAGCTATATTTTTAAAGCAAGAGTCAGATTCCTCAAGTTGGAGTAAAAGACATTCCTGTAAGTTTCTTGCAAATATCCCTGTAGGTTCCATCTGCTGCATAACACAACGAAAATGATCCAGCATTTCCTTTGTGTAGTTTGGAAAAGTTGTACAAAGTTCATCCAAGTCCACTTTCAAATATCCATTTTTATCTAAGGAATAAATATAAAATTCAGCAATTGGCAAAGGAACCTTTTCTGTTAAAAGTCCAATTTGTTTGTGCAAGTGCTCTTGAAGAGATTCCTGTGCCTCTAATTGATTCATCCATTCACCTTCATGCTCAAAAGACGAACCTTCCTTCCAAAAGGTTCGCCTGTCAAAGTCGAGCAATGGATTGTTCTGAAATTCCTCTTCCAAATATCCTGCCAATTCTTCTTTGTTCATTTTTAACATTTCCATAAAAAATTGCTGTTCTTGTGTCAGTTTCTGCTTTTGCTGCTGACGCTGTTCCAAAGAATAAATCATAGTCCCCACCTGCCCTTTATAAATTCAGGGAATAAATCTGTACCTTTCCTGTTTGCTCTCCCTTATCTTCTTCTATCCGAATTTTTATTTCTCCCTTCGGATATATTCGTGTACTAAATACAATTTCTCCATCATTAAAAAATGCTTCTAGTGTATTTTCATCTAGATAAATCCTTAAAGTTTTGACTTCCAATCCATCTTTCTTTTTCTCGGTTTTACGAATTTCCCATGTGTCTTCCCGCTTCTGTTGAAAAATCCATTCTGTCTCTTCAAATGCGAAGATTAAAATTTCCCCTGTTTGATCCGAAAATATGAGCTTTCTCTTTTCTTTTCCATATTGAAACGTAAACAAACATTCTAAACATTTTTGTTCTGTTTTCCAGTTCCATCGCCCTGCATATTGCTCACAAATCACTTCTTCTGAACGAATTTTCTCTAGTTCTTTTATTGGATTCATACATAAAGTTCCCGACTCTGATATGGAAAGTTCTCTTGGGAGTGTCAACAAGTGTCTCCATCCATCTTTCATCTCTTTCCCAGACGAATTAGGAACCGCAAACCATGCAAACAAAATCTTTCTTTTCCCACATTCCATTACCTGCGGGGCATAAAAATCAAAGCCATAATCTAGCTTTTTATACCTTCCATAACAATACTTATACTCTACATAATCCATCTTTCCAATAAAGTATCCACTTTCATATTCACATGGGAATCCATCTTCGGCTCTTAAGCCCTTTGGAGAAAAAATCAATATCTCTTTCCCTCCGAGTGATGTAAGATTGGGACACTCCCACATATTTCCCAGTTTTCCATCTGACTCTGCTAACACACCGCAATACCGATATGTAACAAGATCATCTGAAACATAAAGTACTGCTTTTCCTGTTTTTGACTGTGTTTCTGCCCCAATCACTACATAATATCGTTCATCTTTTTTCCAAACTTTAGGGTCTCGAAAGCGAATCGTTGTATCCTTCGGTGGATTCGCTATAACAGGATTTCCGCTATACTTCTGAAAATGTATCCCATCATCACTCCACGCAAGATTTTGTGTTTCCATATACCCATTTTCCATATTTTTATGCCCAGTATAGATAAGATACAGCCGTTCTCCCTGTACGATCGCACTGCCTGTAAAGCATCCATCTTTATCATATTCCTGATCAGGCTTTAGCGCAACAGGACAATATTCCCAATGAAGCAAATCTTTGCTCTTACAATGTCCCCAACATATTTTATGATTTGTCAAGTGATTTGGAGATGCCTGAAAAAACACATGATATTCTCCTTTGAAAAAGACAAGTCCATTTGGATCATTCATCCATCCCCTTGCAGGTACAATATGATACTTTGGTCTATTCATCATCATCACAAGCTTTCTGAGTATTTAAAAGTTCTTTATAAGAACGCATCACAGACACTTCTCGAATTTGTGAGACAGCTTCTTCCAATGTTATTTCTCGCATCTGTGCACTTACCGCTTCTACTAAAGACGGAAGATTTACCCCTGTTAAAATCTCAAAATTACTTTTCATTTGGGGAACCAATTTACAGAATTCATTAAATGGTGTCCCATATGTAAAATCTACCATAATCAAAAGTTCTTTATTATCTTCTCTCTCTACGATTTCTTTTGCTTTTTGAGAAAATTTTCCTACTCCATCTTCATCCAGGCAGATTGTCTCTACTCCATCTGCCTGTCCCATTACAAACTCCAGTGACTGTTTCATTGCTTCTGCCATCGGTCCATGGCTTGCCACTATAATTTTATACATCGCTATCCTTCCTTTATGATAAACTATCCTTCAAATAAGTTTTCGGTGCATTTGGAACAAGCACAGTAGTAATCTCTACTCCTTTTGCTAAAATCTCTTCAAACGCCTTCTTTTCCTCTGGGGTTACACTGATTGTTGGTTTTAAATGCTCTGTATTATCTCTTGCTGACATATTACCTACATTGATTTCTTTTATTTCAAGCCCATGCTCGATCAAATAAAGAATATCAAATGGTGATTTCACAACTATAAGTACTCTCTGTCCAGAATATTTTCCCGCCTTGATATTGGTAACTGCTGTTTCTCTTGTAATGATTGAAGTGCTGACATTTGGAGGTGCTGCCATGCGAAGCACCGTCTTTAACGTAGGATCTGTTGCAACTTCATCGTTGATTGCCATAATACGAGTTGCTCCAAGATCATTTGTCCACTGTGTTGCTACCTGACCGTGAATAAGACGGTCATCAATTCTAATATGTATAATTCCTTCCATCATAATAAATCGCTCCTTTTCTTATTTTAAAATTCCGAACGCTGCACATGCAATAGAAACTACGATAATTAATAAGATAATCCAAACTGGTTTTACTTTTTTCCCTAACATCCAGTATACGAATGCTACAAGTGCAGCCGGAATCAAACCAGGCATAATCTGATCTAAAATTTCAGTACCAGTCATCTTCAGGTCGCCTTGCGTGAACGTAAGTGCCACATTTGCTTTTACTACTGTTGAAATCAATGCCCCTACCACTGTCAGTCCTAGAACTGCAACGCATTCTTTTAATACTTTCATCTTACTTTCAATAGAATTCACAAGGCTTGTTCCTGATGCTATCCCCGCTTTGAAAAGAGGATATCCAAGTCCTTTTAATACCCAGGTTACCAAAATCCAGATAAGTATTCCCACAACACTGCCTTCCAGTGCCATATTTGCCGCAATCGCTCCAAAAATTGTCCATGGAATTACGACAAATACACTGTCGCCAAGTCCAGAAAGCGGTCCCATCAATCCTGTTTTTATAGCAGTAACCGCATCCAAAGATTTTTCTTTTCCTTGACCTTCAATCCCCATATTTACTCCCATAACATATGGATTCATATATGGGCTACAGTTATAATATTGAAGATGTGTCTTTACTGATTTTTTTAACCCCTCTGGATTATCTTTGTAATTTTCTTTTAGCCAAGGTAACATAGAATATGTATATGCCATACTCATCATACGCTCATAGTTTAAAGATGCTCCCCCGTTTAAGAACCAGCGGAACAGAGATCTTTTCTGAGTTTTTGTCAATTTTGTTTTTTCTTTTTTACTCATCTTCATCCATACCTCCTGCAACTACCGTTGAAACCATTTCTACGCTTCGGTTTTTATAAATAATCAATGCAATTGCAAATCCAATCAACGCTACTCCTAAAATTGGAATATTCAGATATACGGCTGCAACAAATCCAACAATGAGGTATCCAAAATAACTCTTTACCGGCAGATATCGCAGCAGTAATCCAATACCAACCGCCGGAAGCAATCCTCCTGCTACAGACAATCCACTTGAAAGCCATTCCGGAATATACTCAATAATCCCTCCTACTAATTTCGGTCCGAATATAACAGTCAAAAGAATCGGTATCCCCGATGTACACATTGTATTGAATACTCCACAATAATGCATCAACTCAATTCCTCTGTAGTTCTCTGCTTCTGCATATTTTTCTGCCTTATTCTGGAAAAAAATATTTGTAGACCATTTTAATACATCTAACTGCACCATCAGCATTGCAACTGGAATCGCAAGTGTAATTCCAATTGAAGCATCTTGATTTGTCGTAATCGCAATATAACTTCCTACAAGTGCTGCTGTCTGATAATCTGGTACTGATGCCCCTCCAAAGCTACTAATTCCTAGTGTCATAAGTTGAAGTGTTCCTCCGATATAGAGCCCTGTTTTTAAATCTCCTAAAATAAGCCCTACGATCAAACCGGCCGTTACCGGTTGTGATGTTCCAATCATGGTACCATTTTTATCATAGTTAATAAAAAATCCATACGCAATGATCAGAAGCATTTGCCATAATTGTACTTCCATGTTTTTTCCTCCTATCGTACATTCTTTTACTCTATTACCTGCAAGAAACGTGCCAACTTAGTTTCAAATTCAAAATTTTTTTTCGTGCCCTATTTTTAAGGCTTTTCACGTATTCTGTAAAAGAGAAATAGTGTCTAAAACACATTTAGACACTATTTCTCTTTAGACACTATTGACTGTAAAATCTGATACAATAACAAGTATTCTGCTTCTGAAATTTCAATCTTATATTTCTCCATAATTTTTTTAAATATATCTTCCGACACTTCTATAAATTTTTTACTTTCTTCATCTATCCCATTCTTATCAATATTCGCGATTTTAACAGATTCTTCTTTCACCAAAACGCGTTCTATCATGATAGACGTATGCAAAAACAAATTAATTCTCAAAAAATTAGGCAACTCTGCATGATAATATGTCTCGTATTGCCTGATGACATAATCTACTTCATGCATAATAACTTCAGGATTTAAAAATCTAAGTCGAGAAGCTACTCCTTTTAATGTAAATAATTTAATGAGATCATTTGTAAATTCCTTAAAACTTGCCTTGTCCAAAATACTTTCAGAAATGGAAGGATTGGCAAACCCATTTACAATATCCTCTACATTTACAATCGAAACAAGCGAGCTGCTAAGTGCAGTTGTTGTAAATACTAACAATGTATTATGAAACACCTCTGCTTCTCCTCGCTTTAGTTGCGTTTTTAATTCTGTATAATCCATGGTAAGAATATCTATTTTATCTGTATCAATATATTTTTTCAAATTCTCTTTTATCTCTACTGCAATGCCTTCTCCCGAAATGCATGAGACCACAATATTCGGTTTTTGAGACAGTCCTTTATAATACTGCATTTTCACGTAAAACGGACTCAAATCAGTCTGTGTAATCTGATAAATACTCTCTTTTCTCGCCAATAAAAATCCTATATCAAGTGCTAATGCGGTCGATACATTATTGATGATAACTAAATCCCCATCTATATTTCCAGAAATCTTATCATACATCTGCTCTAACGATCCCATATCCACAAGAATAACAAGTCCCTCGCCTGTCTCAATATCTTTTACATAGTCATTCACTTTCTCAATCAGCTCCCCAGTATGCACTGTAACCGGCATATCGAATGCCTCATATACATAACTTCCTATCATCTCATTTGTAAGCCATGCTACACTGGATGCACTTCTCTCTCCATGCATTAAAATCAAGGCATTCACTTTTGACTTCAATTGAATCTTTCCAGACAACCACACTGTCAGTATAATTTGGAGCATTTCTCTTATATTTCTATTTTCATCCTCCAAAAGTTCTTCCAAAAGTTTTTCCACAATCACTTCAAACTTATGAAATTTCTTTTTCTCATACGCACTGATTTTAAAAGAAACATAGTGAATCTGTTCATCAAACAAAAAAGCAACTAATAATTTATGTAATTCTCTGATTTCGAGACCGCTAAGCTGATACCCATAGCGTTTTATAATCGGATTGACCGTTCTGTCACATTTTTCTGCTATATGAGAAAAAGGAATCAAACTTTGAAACTCTTCTTCTGTTCCCAGATAATACTTAATTCGTTCCAAAATTTCTTCATAAAAATGTGGCAATGTGTCTTCTATCTCAACAACGCTCATTCCATTCGTAAACATTTGGGTGATTTCACGAAACAACCGATATGGAGAAGTTTTCTCTGTCACTTCATTTTTATTATATGAAAAATAATACTTTTTCCACTTTTTTTCATCTCGCATCAACTGTTCTTTTACATTTCCTATGCACAATTCTTCTCCTGATTGAACACTATATGCTTTGGCGCACAATACTTTAATCTCGCTTTTTATAGTTCCAATATTTCCCTCTGCATGCAAGTTCATCAAACTCTGAAACAAAGTAGAATCCACATGTAAATTTTTTTGTAATATCTCTGCTTCATTTTGAAAAAACCGTGATACAAGAAGAAAACGTTCTCCGTAAGACCTTTCCAAAAAATCTGGAATTCGTATCTCTAACGGTATTCTTCTCCGAAAAGTTGCCAACAATGTACTATGAATATCTTCTGTTGTAGCAAACAGTAACCTCACATTTGCCTGTTGCCAATTTTTACTATCCCCTAACATCCTGTATTTTTGTGAATCAATAAAAATAAATAACTTTTCTTGGTTTTCCGCTGAAAGATTGTGTACCTCATCAAGAAATAGATAACCCCCATCTGCCTCTGCAAGAAGTCCTCTCTTCTCCTCATTTGCCCCAGTAAACGCACCCTTTACATGTCCAAAAAGTACTGATGAAAGCAACTCTGAGTTATTCGCGTAATCTGCACAATTTAATACGACAAACGGCGCCGTTTTTTTTATCACACCTGCCTCTGCTGCATACTTGTGGATCAACGATGCAAGATAACTTTTTCCAACTCCGCTTGCACCGCAAATAATCATTGGAAGACCATTTGTAGGATAGCTCACTGCCGCTTTGCATTTTTCTATTTCACTTTTTATTGTTCCATCATATCCTACAAATTCAGCAAAAACCGATTGTTCTTTTTTTGCTCTCTTGTCTATACTATCCTCCAAGAAAAAGCAAACCGGTCTTGTACTCCCTTTCCTAAGCTTCCCGTCTTCCGTTAGCCGGTTTAAGTAGTGAGACGCCACATTACGTTTTATGTCAAATATTTTCGAAACCTCCAGTGCTGTAACTCCCTTTTTTTCACAATGTTCTTTTATATACAGGTAGATTTCTTCTTTTGCTTCCATAACTAGTGTTTGTAATTCCTTTCACGTTTTCTTTATATTAGCACACTGTATATCGCTTGTAAATCTGAAGAAAATGATGCTATTTTAGATCATAGAAAACCACCCCAAAACTTTGGCGAGCGATGGAGTGGTATTTCTATAACCATATATCTACCTATTTTTCTAATTCTATACCTACATTCTGTGCATAGCTTTCGAACACAGTCTCAATCTGCGAATTGCATGCTTCCATGTTCTTTTCTTTTCCGATATAATATCTCTTTTCAGAATCTGTCGTATACGGCAATTCCACAGAAGCCGTAATCGGTGCAGCAAAACCATCTTCATCTTTTGCATCTTTATTATAAGCAAAGAAATATGGTTCCTGAATCAATGCATAGCCATCTTCTGTTGTTTTTGCTGCTGTCAGATTTGTAAGATGTCTGTCAATCAATCCTGTATACATTTTCGCAATTGGAGAGTTTTCTTCACAAATAGAAGTTGTCTGTGTGTATCCCCACTTATCAACAGTTATTCCTCCGTCAATCTGAGGATCATACATGTACACACGAACATTGTTTTTCACTGCATACTGATTGATTTGTCCAATAATGGCACGTGTTTTTTCATTTCCAGAACCACCTATGAGCACAAGCGAATTTCCCTTTTCATCAAGCAACCATTCCAGTTGACGGTATGTAATCGGGTAAATATTTATCTGCTCGTCAGAGCCAAAAACTTCTGTTCCGTAACTGTTAAATGTATCTCGAATATATGTTTCTTTTGTATACTTTGAAAATTGAATGTTATTTGTTTTAATAAATTCAAACATTTGTTTTAGACGTGCTGTATACTCATCCGTCACATACTTTCTTACCTGATTTCCTTCTTTATCAAGAACCGGATTTCCTTCGTCGTCCGTTTCCTTCACATAAAGACCTTTGGAGTCACGGTCAACCATCTCCTCAAAAGCATACATGATTGGACATTTTCCGCTTGTATTTCCTTTCCCGCTGTAGTCTGTCTGATTATCTTTGTTATAAAGAAAGATAATAGGCTGTTGCAATCTTCCGACTGTCACCTCTTTCCCTTCTGCATTGGTATAAGAAAGTGCAGTATCGTGATCTGACGGATATGCAATCCAGTCATCCAAGTTTGTAAGATATCTTGACACAAACTCTCCATACATATAATTGTATTTTGTTCCAAGAGTTGTCTTTTCGTTCGACATACGGACAAACATAGAACCGTCATCACCATTATCTACATTAAAATCATAAGAATAAATAGTATCAATTCCGTATTCCTTTGCATATGCATTTACATAAGGACTCATTGCACGGCTGTTATGACACCATGAACCGCTCAACTGAATCAGGTAATTTCCTTCCTGTCCCAAAAGCTGAATGAGCTGGTCATAGCTGATGTCCTGAAATACAATATCTTTATCCTCAAACGTATCAATTCCATCCTGTCGTTCTGCATCTGCTTTGGAGTGTGCATTAAAGTCACCGTAAGCATATTCTTTTTCAAACTCATAGTCCGGGGAAGAAAGTTGTGCATTCGAGACTTTGAGTTCTTCTTTTTCTAAAGTTTTAACATTATTTTTGATGCTGCTGTTTTTTCCTGAGCAACCCGTAATCATTCCTGCCGCCATCACTGTAACAAGAACAGCAGAGATTAGTTTTCTTTTCATGATCAATCTCCTCCTATCTTTTCCTAACACATTGGAATAGATACTTCTTCCGAAGAACCACCGGAACTTCCTGTTGAAGTATATTCAGATTCCAACTCTATCAGGTCTGCATAATTTTCGATAAGAGTATATTGATCAGCTGTCAGATAGCTGTCAATCACTTCTCTTGCTTCTGTTACATATTTTTTCACATCATCAAAGGAATAGCCTTCTACAGTCTTTCTTGCATCTGCAACACTTGCCGCTTTAATTGCCAGACGTGCATATTCTATTTTTGCCGCATTAAATACATTCATATTTTTAATCTTCTTTTTGAGATCAAAATTCGGATCTAATGCATTATAATATTTTACTGCACGATCGATTTTTGCTTTTGATTCCTCTGTATAAGTTACTTCTCCGATATTTTGAATGGCATCATTTGTTCTTACCACTGAGGCTTTTACAGAAAATACAGAAAGTCCCAGACATACAAAAGCCGCCACAATCAGTGCAATTGTTGATTTTTTCATTATGCCCGTCCTCCCTTTTTCTCTAATTTTTCATCCTCTGTCTGAAAAATTTCGTCATCCAAAAGTTCTGTTTTTCTTGCAACAACAGCAGCTGTCACATTTGCTCCTACGACATTCGTCAATGTTCGTGCCATATCTGTAATGTTATTGATCGGAGTCAGAAGTACCACTGCTGCAATCGGAAGATTTACTGCACTGAACAGTGATACTGCTGTCACAACTCCGATTCCCGGCATTCCGGCGCTTCCCATCGAAAGTACAAGGCACATAAAGCACATGATGAGGTATTGACTGATATTCCAACTCTGCCCCGTTGCATTTAGATAGAACATAGCTAACAAAATCGGCCAAATACACGTACAGCCCGCCATTCCAATTGTTGTTCCAAGTGGCGCTGTAAAGTTCGCTACCTCCTCATCTACACCAACCTTATGTATCAGACGGTCAATTGTAATCGGGAGAGAGCCGACACTACTCTGTGTCGTAAATGCTGTCGCCTGTGCATCAAATGTCTTTTTAAAGAATTTGAGCGGATTAATTTTTCCTGCAAATTTCAGAATAAACGCATTTACAACATAAGCCTGTACAAAGCATACCACATAGACAACCGCAACAAGCAGAATCAATTGTACCAAAGCGTCTTTATCACTCAACAGCTGACTTGCAGACACTGCTGTCAAACATAGTACCGCATATGGAGTCAAATCAATGACGTAGGAAAGAATTCGGAAAATGATCTTCTTCACCGCCTCAATGATACTCTTAAACGGTTTCACTTTATCTTCACCTTCGTCTGATGCTACACTTACATATGCAACCGCAATTGCAACTGCAATAATGATAATAGCCACAACATTGTCTGCTGCCAGATCCCCAAACACATTTGTCGGGAACAAGTTCAAAATGATCTTATCAAAAGATGTCCCCATTTCCTTATATGCGTCAAGTGTTGTACTGGAGACTCCTGCAATGTCGGCAAACACTGCTTGCGCTCCCTTTCCAACCTGTGTTGCCATGCCAAAGACAATTGTAACTACAATCGCAATTGCCGATGAAACCAAAAGCCAGAATACAGACTTTGTTCCAATTCGTTTCATTTTTTCTTTATCGTTTAACTGAATCAATCCTGAAATGACAGAAACAAGAATCACCGGTGCGACAAGTGCCGTAATCAAATTCACATAAATATCGCCGATCAATGCAAGCCATGTCATATAAGAATTGTTCTCGGACGCAAATACGATTCCAAGCACCGCTCCCATTACCATACTGATCAAAATGACAAATGTCCAATTAATTTTATATGCCAGTTTGTTCAACACTTTAAATAAAAGCAAGGCAATGATAAGTACAAGCAAGGCAATCCAATTTACGCTTAAAAGTGCATCCATTTTTAAAACCTCCTCTTTCTTTTCTCAACATTCCTATTATAGTATTGTAAAAAGTCAGAAACAAATTGGTTTTTTTGATATATATATTTGATTTTTCTATAATTTAAAAAATCCTCGCTTTATAAACCTAAAATGATTTATAAAACAAGGATTCTATCGTCCACTCTATTTAATCAATCTCTGTATCTTTTTACTCTTTTCCGTCCCCGCTTCTTTTAGCAGTTCAAAAAGCACTGACTCGTATGTCGTAATAATTGCGCCTTCCTCTTTCATCCGCTGCAATGCAATCTTTTTGTCATTTTCTTTTCTGCTGGAAACACAATTCTCCACAATGACCGGAATAAATCCTGCTGCTTTCAGATCAATCACCGTCTGAAGTACACAAATATGTGTCTCAATCCCGCAGATGATAATATATTTTTTGTCTCTTATCTTTTCTTTTACACCTTCATATGCACTAAACGAAATCTTTTCCACATACTCTTCTGTTCCCGCAGCCGTTGTAATCTCATTAACAGTCTCTCCAAGTCCTTTTGTGTACTGCTGTGTAAGAAACATCGGAACCCCAAGCACATTTAACCCTCGGAGCAAAATGCCAGATTGGCAGATCAAATTTTCCTTTTCGTGCATGACAGGCACTAATTTTTCCTGATAGTCAATGACAAGTGCCGTTGTATGTTCCGCCTCTATTCTCATCTTATATCTCCTCCTTATTTTAGATCCAGTTCAATCGGGCAGTGGTCCGATCCCATCACATCAGTTAAAATTTTTGCGTCTGCAAGCCTGTCTTTCAAACTCTCTGACACACAGAAATAGTCGATTCTCCAGCCGGCGTTCTTTGCTCTTGCACTGAATCGATATGACCACCAAGAGTAAATTCCTTCCATCTCCGGATAAAAATAGCGGAATGTGTCGATAAAACCGGCTTTTAAAACTTCACCGAATTTTGCACGTTCCTCGTCTGTAAAACCGGCATTTTTCCGATTGGTTTTTGGATTTTTCAAATCTATCTCCGCATACGCCACATTCAGATCCCCCGCAAAGATAACCGGTTTCTTCTGTTCCAATCCTTTTAGATATGCAAGAAAATCCGTCTCCCACTGCATGCGGTATGAAAGTCTTGCAAGTTCACTCTGTGAATTTGGCGTGTACACGGTCACAAAATAAAACTCCTCAAATTCCAGTGTAATAACACGCCCCTCTTTGTCATGCTCCTCTATCCCGATGCCATATTGTACCGACAATGGTTCCTTTTTTGTAAACACAGCCGTCCCGGAATATCCTTTTTTCTCTGCATAATTCCAATATTGATGGTATCCTTCCAATTCCAAATCTAGCTGTCCTGCCTGCATCTTACTCTCCTGAATACAGAAAATATCTGCATCCGCCTCCTGGAAAAATTCTAAAAATCCTTTCTGCACACACGCACGAATTCCATTTACGTTCCACGATATCAGTTTCATCTTTCTTCTCCTTCCTGATAATATACTTTTTCTAAAAACAGTCCTCTCGCCGGCGCTAAAAAGCCGGTCAGTTCTCGTTCTTTCTGTTCAAGAGCCATCTTTATATCTTCAATACTCTTTTCTGCGCATCCTACTTCCAAAAGTGTTCCTGTCAGAATTCTCACCATATGATACAAAAAGCCGGTTCCATAAAATTCAAACTCCAGCCTTGTCCCTTTTTTTACAATCTTAATCTCATAGATTGTCCTCACTTTTGATTTCTCATCTTTATTATCCGTAAATGCTGAAAAATCATGTGTTCCTTTCAGATACTCTGCCACTTTCTTCATATCATCCAGATGTAGTTCCTTCGTAAAATGATATGTATATCTTCTTGTAAAAACACACGGCTTCTTTCGTGTATCGATACAATACTTATACTTTTTCGCCTTTGCACTGTAGCGGCTGTGAAAACTTCCAGGAACAAGCTCCATTTCTTTCACACAGATATCCTCCGGCAAAAGACAGTTCAGTTCTCCCACAAAACTCTCATCTAAAAGCCCCGACACTTTCATGTTTGCCACCTGGCCATTTGCATGAACACCCGCATCCGTTCTTCCGGAGCCATCGATTTCGACCGGATAACCAACGATCTGCTCCACCGTACGTTCTAAAATTGTCTGAATCGTCAGATTGGTCAAATTTTGTCTCTGCCATCCTTTGTATCTTGAACCATCATATGCAATTATCATTTTATAATTTCTCATCTATACTGCTCCCTTTACTCAAAATAGAGAGTTCCGTTTCCAGAACTCTCGTATCAAGTGTGTTTATTTATCCAGAATTTTCTTCAATTCTGCCACAAATGTATTCACGTCCTTGAACTCTCTATACACCGACGCAAACCGCACATAGGCAACCGGATCTAAATTCTTAAGCTTTTCCATCACAATCTCTCCAATCAGATTGCTGGAAATCTCTTTTTCTTCCCGCTTAAAAATCTCCGTCTCAATAGCTTCGATCGTCCTTTGAATCGCCTCTGCAGACACCGGTCTTTTATAGCACGCCCGCAAAATGCCGGCCTCAATTTTTGCCCGATCATACTGCTCTCTATTATTATCTTTTTTTATGATAATCAAAGGAATCGTCTCAACCTTCTCATATGTAGTAAATCTTTTCCCGCACTCATCACAGGCTCTTCTTCTTCGAATCGAATTCCCGTCTTCTGCCGGTCTGGAATCAATTACTTTCGTATCTGGATTACTGCAATATGGACACTTCATATTCTGTTCCTCCTCAGGATTTTCTCATATCGTCATTTTAGCAGATAATAGTTAGTCTTTGCAAGTTTTCAGACATTTTTCTTCACATATTTCTACCATGATAATATCCGGACCTACTTTTTTGATACATTCAAATGGAATCACATATTCCGAATCGCATCCAAACAGCCCATGCATCTTCGCCTGCCCCGGTACAACGATCGCCTCAACACATCCTTTGCATAGATCAAATACCAGATCCACCACACACCCAAGCCGCCTGCAGTCACAAAGATTAATCACTTCTTTCTGTCTCAATTCACACAACCGCATCTTTTTTCCCTGACTCATTTATTATTCAGTATATGCCGCTTTCCTCTATGCTGCCATCACTTTTTCACTTTCAAATGCTTTTACAATAATACCCACAAGCAGGAAACCGATTGCAAATGTCATCGCCACCGTCACCCCATACTGTGCCATTGTCACCTCATGACTTAAGATTCCTTTTAAAACCAAAGAAATATTATAAACCGGAATATAGTACATCTTTCCATCTGTGTTTCCTGTAGTGAACATCGTCATCAAACCTACAACAAGCACTACCATATAGAGCGGCATTACATAGGTAGTCGCCTCTTTGATTGTCTTTGCAAACACCGAAGTAAGTGCAATCATCGTAGAATATAAAAACGCAACTCCAATAAGCAGGACTGCAAGCATTGCAATCTGGTTTGCATTCAAACTGATATTCAAATTCTCACCTGATGTTCCAAGCATCGACTTGGACATCAATGGCATAAATGCCACCATCGCTCCCACGTAAATTACTGAAGAAATTCCAGACAACGCCATCAGTGCAAACACTTTTCCGAGCACGATCGAACTTCTCTTGATCGGCGCCACAAGAAGGCTTGCCATTGTTCCTCGTTCTTTTTCACCCGCAATCATATCCGTTCCGATTCCCATTGCCCCTGCAAATAAAAGAATTGTGATAAAATACGGGAGCATCATTCCAAGCGCCTTTCCACTCGCCTTTTGCTCGTCCTGAATGACCATCTTATCGTTGTCAGAATTCACTGTAAACACTGCAATCTGCTCTAAATCTCCCACACGCTCTGTCAGCAGCGTCTGACGGTACGCCTCAAGTACTTCCAAAGAGATCTCTTTATATGCCGCATTAGAATATTCTTCCGACGGATTGTAATAGGTCTTGATCTGTGGAGCCGGATCTCCCTCCTTGTAATCTTGAATCATCTCATCCATATTCTTTGGAAACTCAATCAAAAGATCGGCTTCTCCATCCCGAATCTTCGTCTCCACATCTGCCCTCTCACTTTCGGAAATCGCATGTATCTTATAATCCGCATGGATACTCTCTAAAAATTTTTCAAAACTTTCCTGTTCATTTTGAACATAGACAATCGGCTTGTGTTTTGTGATGTCATCCTCCATCCCTGTAATCATCTGACTCATCAGATACATAATTCCAATCATGATAATAACCGGCAGAAAAAATACCGAAAAGACCATTTTTTTATCCTTGAAAACACGTACCATCTCTTTATTGAAGATTTCTTTGATGCTCTTCATCTACGCCTCCCCCTTTCTGCTTCTGTACAACTCGAAAAATGCATCCTCCAAATCTTTCGTCCCTGTACTATCCAGTATTTCCTGCAATGTACCTTCACTTACCTTCTGACCATCAATGATCACTCCAATCCGGTCACAAAGCTTTTCTGCCTCCGACATAATGTGCGTGGAGACAATAACAAGCTTTCCCTCTTCACGCAATTTTTTCAGGTAATCTGTCACACCTCTTGCAGTCACGATATCAAGACCATTTGTCGGTTCATCAAAAATCACGATTTCCGGATCATGTACAAGACTTACCGCAATTGCCGCCTTTTGTTTCATTCCGGTCGACAGTTCTTTGATCTGTTTATGCGCAAAATCCTTAATACCAAAATACTCAAATAATTGTTCTTTTCGTTCTTTTAAAACCTCTTTTGACACACCGTGAAGCCTTCCAAAAAATTCAAACATATAGTCGGGTGTAAACTGTGGATCAAGCTTAATGTCACTTGTCAGGAAACCGATGCTTTTACGCACCTGCTCCGCCTCTGTCACCACATCATGCCCTGCAACCTTAACCTCACCTTCTGTTGGCTTAATAATCGTTGCAATGCAGCGAAGTGTCGTCGTCTTCCCTGCACCGTTCGGACCCAATAGACCATATATTTCCCCTTTGTGCGCATTTAGGCTCAAATGATCTACCGCTACCTTTCGATTGCTCTTTGTTTTGGATTCTTTCATCTGCTTTTTGTTCAGTTTATACACTTTTGTCAGATTTTTTATCTCTATCATATTCCCCCACCTTTCTTAATTTCCTTAGTATGCAATAAAAAAATCACCACTTTCCTTCTAATTTATCCAAAAAGTGGTGATTTGTAAACCTGATATTTCTTTTATTTCATTTTTTTCTCATATCTGCTGTGCAATACTAATGCTACTACAGTGAACAGCACCGGTCCTACGATACTCCAAACAGTTGTCGCAACATCTCCCGCCATCGCCGGCTGGATGATTGTAAAGAAGTTTGCAAACCCAACAGTCACTGTTACCAGTACTGTAAAGACGATTGCTACCGTATCATTTTTGAAGATCACAAACGGTTTATGAATATTTTTATTTTTCTTAAATCTGATAAACGCTGCTGAAATAAACATATATGGAAGTGTCATCGCAACGTTTGTCATTGATACAAGAATGTTGAAAAATTGTGTCATCGTATCTCCACCCATAGCGATTAACAGAATAAATACCACAACTACAACCGCCTGAATCTTCAACGCAAATTTCGGCATTCCATCTTCCATTTTACAGAATCTTTCCGGCAGTAATCCTTTCGGACTTCCTTCAATCAGCTGTTTCAAAGGAGAATAGCTTAACGTAAATACTGCGCCTGACAAAGACAGCAGCATTGAAATCCCCATAATTCTTGCAGCCCAGTTGCCCATCTGTACACAGACTCCCTGACTTGCTCCAAATACAGCTCCAATCTGGTATCCAAGATTGTTCATAATCACATAAGATGCATTTCCCTTATGCACAGTTGCTGCGGAAAGTGTATCGCTCCAGTTTGTAAAGATTCCCACACAAAAAATTCCGATTGAATATCCCACTGCAACAATAATAGCTGCTATTGTAAGACCTTTTCCAAAGTTCTTTTCCGGATTTTCAGTCTCATCTACAAGACCTCCGACAGCCTCTGTTCCACCATATGCAAACAACGCATATACAAGGAACGCCAGCATGGCAATACTTCCCGCATACTCTGGATTCGGAGAATCCACAAATGATGCCACCGATGTAATCGGCTGTGCCAGTTCACCTTTATTTCCAATCAATACCAAAAGTGCACCTCCAATCAGCATCACATTTAAAAACATACATGCAATTCCGCCGATTGATGCTACTTTCTGGATATTTTTCAATCCTTTGCTTCCAAAAAATGTAACTGCAATGATAAAGACTACACCGAGAATCCCAAGTGTCTGTGTTGATTTCAATCCAAACAATGTCCAATCTGCTGTCGTATCTTTCCCAAAAATCGCATTGGAAAGCGGCACCATGATACCTGATGCAATATTAACGAGCCAGATTACATAAGATGTATACCACATGAATGTTGCCACGAACGCATATTTTTTTCCGACACAGATTTGCATCCATGAAAAAATACCACCCTTTTCATCTTTAAAAGCCGAGCCATACTCTGCAACCATAAACGCAAATGGGACAAAGAAAACTACTGCTGATAACAGGAAAAACGGAATCGCTCCATATCCCATCAGATAAAATGATCTAGGCATATTGTTAAACCCATACACCGATGTAAAGATCATTAGAATCAATGCTCCCATTGTTAGTTTTTTGTTTTTTCTGCCATTCTTTCTCCTCCTGTACTCTATGCGTTCGCCAAAAACGCACGATATCCCTTTACGGCTTCGTAGATATCTGCTTTGCTACTCACCTCATAAGGTGCATGCATACAAAGAAGCGCAATTCCGCTGTCAATCACTTCCATTCCGTAATTTGCCATGATATAAGCAATTGTACCGCCGCCTCCGGCATCCACTTTTCCAAGCTCATCGAACTGATATGCCACATTTGCATCGTCAAAGATTTTTCTTAAAACTGCAATATATTCTGCATTCGCATCATTAGAACCGCTTTTTCCTCTGACACCGGTAAACTTATTCATAGAAATTCCTCTGCCAAAGAATCCGGAATTTCGTTTTTCATAATGCTCTGCATACAGAGGATCATACGCTGCGCTTACATCTGAGGAAAGCATTCTGGAACGCGCAAGCGCTCGTCTTACTTTCAATTCAGATTCCCCTTCTGTCAGCGCAATTAACTCAGCAACTGTATTTTCAAAGAAATGTGACTGCATTCCTGTCGCACCTACACTGCCGATTTCTTCCTTGTCCACAAGAAGACACACTCCTGTCTTTTTCAGATTTTCTGCCTCCAGCATCGCAAAAAGGGATGTAAATGCACAGATTCTGTCATCCTGTCCATACCCTAAAATCATACTGCGGTCAAAACCAAGGTCTCTTGCTTTACCGGCTGGCACAATTTCAAGTTCTGCTGACTGAAAATCATCCTCTTCAATCCCATACTCCTGTTTTAAAATAGAAAGAATATTCGCTTTCACCAGCTCTTTTTCCTCTTCTTTCAAATCTTTACAGTCTCTCAAAGGCATATTTCCGATTAAAAGGTCCATATTTTCACCTTCAATAACCTTTGCCGCAGTCTTTTCCATTTTTTCGCCCGCAAGATGGATCAAAATATCCGTAATCGTAAATACCGGATCTTCTTCTTTTTCCCCAACGCAGATCGGAACGATCTTTCCGCTTTTCAGTACAGCTACACCATGTAGCGCAAGCGGCTGTGCAACCCACTGGTATTTTTTGATTCCACCGTAATAGTGTGTGTCCAGATAGGCAAATCCATCCGCTTCATACAGCGGATTCTGTTTTACATCCAAACGTGGTGAGTCAATATGTGCTCCAAGAATATTCATTCCATTGGAAATCGGCTCTTCCCCGATTTGAAATAATGCGACCATCTTATGCATCCAGACCGCATACACTTTATCACCTGTTTTCAGCTGTTTATCCTCGGCAATATAGGCATTCAAATCTTTGTATCCGGCCTCCTTGGCCATCTCAACCGCCAATGCCACACATTCACGCTCTGTCTTTCCTGCATCCAGACATGTTTTATATCGCTCACAAACCGCATTAACTTCCTTAAGCTCCTTCTGATCATACGACTTCCATACACTCTGTTTTCTCATTGCGAACCCTCCAGTCATTTTTACAATTTTTTATTTTTTTTATTTTATTTACACACTGTTCATAAAGCAAACATTCTATATTTTCTTGACAGGAAAATTTTTGCATAGTATTATACTATGAATAAAATTTTTACAGAAAATACAGAAAATAAAATTCTTATTTTTTAAAAAAATTGAATTTTTATTAAAAAATTGATTTATAAGAAAAGAAGGAGTATACACATGACAATCAATGAACGTGTCGGAAATAACATCCGCAAATACAGAATCGCACACCATTATACCTTAAAAGACTTATCCGCACTTGTACACAAGAGTTGTTCTACTCTTTCAAAATATGAAAAAGGAATTCTTCCTGTCAGTGTTGAGACGCTGGAAGAATTCGGGGAGGTTTTTCATATTCCCACTTCGCATCTCTTGTCTGCGCCGTCCGAGGGGAAACCGGATGTCTCTCGCAAAAGTCTCCTCAAAAAATACTACATGTACAATTATGATGGCAGAAGAAAACGAATTATGAAAAGTATTATTGAAGAATACGCCACAGATCAGCCGGATACCTATTCGATTCAGCTTTTCTATGACGTAGATGATCTGGAACACTTTGGAAAATGCGAGGTAATCTATTCCGGTGAAAGCACAACCTTTGGGCCATGGCAAAATTATAGTTTAAAAAATACTGCAAATACACTGGAGGAAATTTGGATGTGCACCGTAAATACCTTTTCTCAAACGGATCTGAAAAGTGGTATCTTGTCCGGTATCTCACAACTTACCATGCGCCCCTGCAGCCGAAAGATCCTGATCACGTCTCAGATACAAAAAGAAAATCATTTCATAGATGACCTGCTGCTCTCCAAAGAGGATATCCAGCAGATTAAAAAATACAACTTATTTACACTCGGGGAATAGCCGTTTTTACGTATTTTTCATACAATTGCTCTATGATTTCAATATGCAGCCGTTCATCTAAAATAATTCGCTCCAGATTTGCGACAACATACTCGTCCTGGATCCATTCTGCCTGTCTTTTATAGGTTGCAATCGCAAGCTTTTCCCCTTCATATGCATGTTTCAGCACCATATCTATCCGCCTTGGGTATCGGTTGCACCCAGGGCTCCAATATGTAAATCTTCTCCGCTCAACACTCCAAAGCCTTGGGTCTGCCCCAAGTTTCTGCGCCAGCTGCCCATAAATATTCATGTGGTGCATTTCCACCATACTGATCTTGTGAAATGTCTTTCCGATTTCTTCATACTTGCCATTTGCGATCAGACTGTTGTAAAAATACAGACTGACTGCAGACATCTCTGAGTTGCAGGCTCCGATATTGCTTAACATCGCCATTGCATACCTCGGATTTTTTTCACATACTTTCACAGGAGGATATTCTGCAGAATCTCTTACCTGAATCTCTTCTTCACACATAAAAAAGTCTCCTTTATTTCTCTATACTTTACACTTTATGGTAAAGTCAGAAAAAGGAGACCTCTTTTTTTCTTTTCTCTATAAATTCTATTCTTCGATGTCAATCACTGAGACAGGACAGCCATCTCTTGCTTCTTTTGCTTCCTTTTCGTTCTCTTCAGTCACGTCTGCATGTACCTGTGCAATCTCATCACCCATGCAAAACACTTCCGGGCAGATACTTACACACATCCCGCATGCAATACATCCATCTTCTACAACTGCTTTCATCCTGTAATTCCTCCTGGTTCTTTTTTTACAGTATGTCCGCTTTTTTGTGTTTTATACTATGCAAACTGACTTTGATATAATTTTGCATAGAAACCGTTTCTTGCAAGTAACTCCTCGTGGTTGCCCTGTTCTACAATATTGCCATCCTTCATCACTAAAATGATATCTGCCTCTTTTATTGTTGACAGACGATGTGCCACAATAAAACTCGTTCTCCCCTCCATCATTTTCTGAAATGCTTCCTGAATCTTAATCTCAGTTCTCGTATCAATTGACGATGTCGCCTCATCCAGTATCAAGATCGGTGGAAGTTTCAGCATCACTCTGGCAATACACAGAAGCTGTTTCTGTCCCTGTGACAGATTCCCTCCATCTTCCGAGATGACTGTATCGTACCCATCGGACATGCGCTTGATAAATCCATGTGCATGCGCTGCCTTTGCAGCCTCAATAATCTCTGCTCTCGTAGCTTCGGGTTTTCCATATGCAATATTTTCAGCGATTGTTCCTGATTTCAGCCAGGTGTCCTGCAATACCATTCCAAAATTTGCACGCAGACTGTCTTTTGTAATCTCTTTCACATCATGTCCACTCACATAGATTTTCCCCGCATCGATATCATAGAACCGCATCAACAAATTGATCAAGGTTGTTTTTCCACATCCTGTCGGACCTACAATCGCAACCTTTTGTCCCTGTTTTACATGTAGATTCAGATCTTTCAACAACGGTGTATCCTTTCGGTAAGAAAACGAAATATGCTGCAATTCCATACTTCCATCTGTCTGCTGCAAAATCAGTGCGCCTTCTTTGTCTTTCGTTTCTACCTCTTCATCTATAAAATCAAACACTCTTTTCGCACACGCAAATGCATTCTGGATCTCTGTGAGCACACTCGATATCTCATTGAATGGTTTTGTATATTGATTGGCATAGGTGAGAAAACAAGACAACTGTCCAACCGTGATCACGCCCTGCATCGCCAAAACGGCTCCAAAAATTCCCACACCCGAATATACAAGCCCATTCACAAACCTTGTGCTTGGATTCGTGATGGAAGAAAAGAAAATGGCGCGGATACTGCATGTTTTTAGTCCCTCGTTAATTGTATCAAACCGTTCTAATGAACGTTTTCCATACCCAAATGCCTGCACAACTTTTTGATTTCCCACCATCTCATCCACGAGAGATGTCATCTGTGCCCGCGTTTCAGACTGTATTTTAAACATGTTATACGTCTTTTTTGCAACAAAACTTGCAACAAACAATGACAATGGTGTGATGAAAATAACAATGAGCGAAATCTTGACATTGATAGAAAGCATAAATGCCAATGTCCCGGCAATTGTCACAACACCTGCAAACAGCTGTGAAAATCCCATCAAAAGTCCATCTGAAAATTGCTCTACATCTGTAATGATTCTGCTGATCGTCTCTCCGTATGGGTGACTGTCTACATATTTCAAAGGAAGTTTTTGCAGATGTTCAAATGCATTCATACGCACATCCTTTACCACCCGGTACGTAATCTGATTATTGCACAGATTCATCAGCCATTGTGCCATGCTTGTCACTCCAATGATAACTGCAAGTTTCACAAGTATTTGCAGAATTTTCCCAAAATCGACCTGCCCCTTTCCTACAATAAAATCTACCGCATCCCCAATTAAAATCGGTGCATACAAAGTAAAGCCCACTGTGATCACAGCAAAAACCAACGATAATATCAGATAATGCAGATACGGCAGCAAAAGCTTTCCGACTCTCTTAATCGTTCCATGATGTTTACGCATGATGTCCCACCTCCTCTTTTGAGAATTGCGAACTGCAAATTTCCTGATAAACTTCACAGGTCCGAAGCAATTCCTGATGTGTTCCGATTCCTGCCATTTTGCCGTCATCCAATACAATGATTTTATCCGCCTGCATGATCGATGAGGCTCTCTGTGACACGATAAATACCGTCATCTGATCTGTATTTTCTGCAATCGCTTTACGCAGCCTCGCATCTGTCGCAAAATCAAGTGCAGATGCGCTGTCATCCAAAATCAATATCTCTGGATTTTTCACAAGTGCTCTTGCAATGGTAAGCCTCTGTTTTTGTCCTCCTGACAGATTCTTTCCGTTCTGGCTGATTTTCGCATCCAGTCCTTCTTTCTTTTTCTCTACCACCTCCAGAGCCTGCGCCGTTTCCAATGCTCTGTAAATCATCTCGTCTGTTGCATTTTCATTTCCCATTTTCATATTGTCGCGAATGGTTCCACGAAACAATACTGCTTTTTGCGGAACAACACCTATTTTCTTTCGAAGCGTCTCAATCTTATAGTTTTTCACATTTTCTCCATTTACCAATATCTGTCCTTTCGTGACATCATAAAATCGAGGGATCAGATTGACCAACGTCGATTTCCCGGATCCGGTTCCTCCGATCACACCGACTGTCTCTCCCCTTTTTACAACGAAACTGATATTTGATATCGCTTCTTCTGCACCGGAATAAGACATACTGACCTCATCAAAGATCACCATATTCTCTTTATTTGATTCCTCTCTATCATATTCTCCATCGACAATATCTGACGTCAGTTCAAAGACTTCATTAATACGAGATGCTGATGCAAGCGCTTTTGTGAAAGATACGATCAAATTAGCCAATGCAATAAGCGCTAGAAGAATCTGAGACATATAATTGACAAGCGCAATCACTTCTCCCTGTGAAATATTTCCAACATACACCTGCTTTCCACCAAACCAGACAATTGCAATTGTTGCCACATTTACAATAATGTAAGTCGCTGGATTTAAAAGTGCCGAAAGTTTTCCTACCAGCATCTGAACATCGAGCAAACTGCTGTTTTCCTCTGCAAATGTTTCGATTTCCCGTTTCTGTGTACAGAACGCCCTTACAACACGTATCCCGGAAAGGTTCTCTCGCGTAGATAAAAGTATTCCATCCAGCCCGCGCTGCACTTTTTTATATAACGGAATCGTGATCATCATAATTCCATAGATCACAATTGCAAGAAGCGGTACTGCCACCACAAAAATCAGGGCAGCTTTCACACTGATTGTAAAAGCCATGATCATTGCTCCCACCACAATAAACGGAGATCGTAAAAACAGACGCAATACCAGATTCACACCGGACTGTACCTGATTGATATCGCTGGTCATCCTCGTCACAAGCGTCGCGCTTCCCGCCTGATCAATCTCCGCATAGGATAATGAATTGATATGCGCAAACAGATCATGGCGTAATTCTGTTCCAAACCCGACTGCTGCCTTTGCTGCAAAGTACTGTGCCGTCAAAGAGCAGGCAAGTCCAAGTACTCCAAAAAGAACAAGCACTGCTCCCATTTTCCAGATATAAGGCATATCCTGATTCTTAATACCAATATCAATAATATTTGCCATAACAAGCGGCACAATCAATTCAAAGCACGCTTCCAACAGTTTAAACAATGGTCCGATAATACTTTCTTTTTTATAATGTCTCAAATAACGAAGTAATTTTCTCATGCTTTTTATCGTTCCCTTTCTTTTTTACTTTTGATACCGCTCATTATAAAGCTTTCCTTTTTTCTCTGCAAGGTTCCTGCATCATTTTTCGGCAATCTCAAAACTAAAAAAGCAACTCATAAATGCTAAAACTGCTTTTATGGTTGCTTTTATACTCTTTCTAAAATCACATGGTCCATTTAAGAAGGTGTTTCTTCAACAATTCAAATGCCTGCATAACTATCACAAGTATAATTACCATGAATACAAATCCTACCCATGTATTAGCAAAAATACCAAGTTCCGCATATTTCTTTACGAAATATCCCATTCCTTCTCCAGCTCCATACATTTCCGCATAAACCAGCATCACAAAAGAACTTCGAAGAGAATTTACAAATCCTGCCAATATGGAAGGACTCGCTGCCGGAAGAATCACCTTTGTAATCCGCTTCATTCCTTTTAATTCCAAAGTTGCCGCTTTGTCAAGATAACGCTTATCAATCGTCATAATTCCGGTAATTGTTGCAAACAGCGTTGCCCATACAATATTATATACTATCAAAAATACGGAAGCAGAAAATAATGTTGGTGCAAGTAATAGTACAAACGGAGACAAAAGAATAGAAGGCACTACGCTGAACGCATAGATAACCGGATGTAAAATTTCCCGAACTCTCTGGTTCAACCCCATAATCGTCCCTAAAAAAAGTGCAATGAGCAAAGAAAGCAAAATAGATGGAATCAGCAATTTAAATGAAGCAACTGCATTTCCAAACATCATATCTTTGCTGTCGATAAATGCTGCTTTAATCTTATCTGTTGACGGGAACAAATATGGATTTACCAATCCATTGCTTGTCAAAAAAATATATAATGCCACTAACCCAATGAATATACAACATGTAATCCAGTATTTTTTTAGAAATGCTTTTACTGTATTCATGATCTATCTCCTGTAAAATTGCTTATTTGTCATGCTCCTGGAAAAACGCAGCCATCTCTTCGTAAAATTCAGGCGCCTCTTCCCCATACTTTTCTGTAGCCTCTTTTAACGCTTCTTCATATAATTCAGTGTTAATGTGGTCTTCAATCTTCACATTATTATCTTCTCCAAGATAACCAGTCTTGTCCAAAATATCCCACGCTCTTACTACCCCATCTTTTAATGGATCCACACTTACAAAATAATGTTCATCATCTAACATATAAGCGCCCACATATTCTTCTGTCGCTTCAATAGCCGCCGCATGTAGTTTCACCGCTTCTTCTTTATTGGCTTCATACCATGACTGTGCACGGAGTAACGCACGGATAATTGCTTTTACTGTATTTGGATTATCATTAATCCAGTCTGTCTGTGCAACCATACGACAGCAAGAATAATTTTCCATAATTTCACTCTGATAACTTACAATATCAATTTCTCCATTTGCTGCCATATCCTGAACTGCTAAATTCTGTCCCGTTCCCATCAATGCATAGGTAACATCCCCGCGGACAACTGCAGCAAGTGCATCATTATAGTCTGAGTATATTTCCCAATCTACAACTTCCAAAGGATTCTCATATCCAAGATCCATAACTGCACCTGTAAACGCAAAATAGCTTGGGTTTACAGCTACTTTTTTCCCTATGAACGATTCTATTCCCTTCCATTCCGTTCCTTTTTTTGCTACAACCGGCATACATCCCTCAATCATATGTCCGCCAAATACTGAGATATCTACACCGGAAGCAATCTGCTGTAGTGGATTAGACGTACCCGCATTTGATACAACATCTACCTTTCCTGTTGCCAAAAGTGTCATAGCATCTGCATTGGCATTGGCTTCTACCGGATCAATTTGAATCCCTTCATCCTCAAAATATCCCTTTTCTTCTGCAATTGTCACAAGAACATTTCCACTTGTCCCATAGTTCCATTTTACGACTTCCTGCTCTAAAATTCCTTCCTTACCTTCTTTTGTGTCTTTGGGATTGGACTTTTCACCAGAGCATGCCCCGAGACTGCATACCATAGCAAATACTAACATCCCTGCTAAGATTTTCTTTTTCATTTCCATTTCCTCCATAAAATATTTATATCAAATGGATTTTTCCATTGATATTCCTAAGAAATATGCGTCACAACATCTTTATTAATCTGACGAATCAGTTCATTACGAAGCTTCATTGTTTCCAAATTGTCAAATTGTGTTTCTCTAGTCGGGCGTTGTTCATCTGACAGTTTGCATTCATAAATAATATTGCTTGGTGATTGTCCCAGTACTACAATCCGATTTGCCAGCAATAGAGCCTCGTCTACATCATGTGTGACAAAAAATACAGTCTTTTGAGAAGCCTGTCCAGACCACAAATCAAAGAGCATATCCTGAAGTCTGGCACGGGTGACCGCATCAAGTGCTCCAAATGGCTCATCCATTAGAAGGATTGGCGGAGCAGCGCTAAGTGCCTGTGCAATCGCACATCTTTGTTTCATACCACCAGACAACTCTTTCGGAAATTTGTTATAGACCGATGCACTAAGTCCTACTGCTTCCAGCATCTCTACTGCTGTCTGTTTTAACTCCTTTTTATCTTTTTTCGGAAAACGCTGCCTCAATGCAAGCAGAATATTTTCTCCCGCTTTCATCCAAGGAAATAGTCCATAGTCCTGAAATACAACTCCTTTGTCAAGACTTGCACCTTCAGCCGAAACACCTTGCATAAGGATTTCTCCTGTTGTCGGTTGTTCCAAGCCTGCCAGCAGTCGCAAAAGTGTACTTTTCCCACAACCTGACTGTCCTAGAATACATACAAATTCTCCCGCCTCTATCTCCATATTAATATCTTTTAAAATAAGTCTTTCGTCTCCACCATACGAAAAAGAAAGATTTTTGACTGTTATATCACCCATTTCATTGATCCTTCCTCTACATATACACAAAAATTTTTGTTTCTCTTGGTTTTTTTTGTGATTTTTGTCATGTAGATACAATTTATCATATTTGATTCTCTTATTCCAATTGTTATTTTCAATAAGTAAATGATTTATTGCTTTTGTCTATAAACGAAAAAAAGGCAAATGTCAAATGCATTTACCTTTTTTCACGCTATTTTCTATTTTTCATCTTTAATAAGAGCCTTAATAAGTTGATCTGCAGCCATCTCTATATTCTCCCATTTAGTTGCAAGATTCACACGTATAAAAGTACTGTACTCTTTTCCACCAAACCATTCTCCGTAGTCTACCGCCAAATGACATTGATTCTGAAGCACTTCTTCTATCCTTTTCGGACTTATATATGCTCCTAAATCAATCCACATCAGATATGTCCCTTCCAAATTCGGAATCCATACTTTTGGAAGCTTTTCTTCCAACATCGCTTTCATGCGTTTAAAATTATCTTCAATAATCGTCAACGCTTCCTCAAGCCACTCTCTTCCACCTTCATATGCGCTCTGAACTGCAATATAACCAAATGCATTGCCACTGCTGATACGAATTTTTTCCAAATACCCATCGTACATATCCCTAATTTTCTCATTTGGAATTATGACAATGGAATTTTGACATCCTGCCAGATTAAATGTCTTAGTTGCCGCCGTAAGCGTGACTAGAATATCATCGTAGTCCCCGGTTGTCGCCGCCGTGATTTGCCTGTATTCACTCATAACGATATCCTGATGAATTTCATCTGCAAGTACATAGACATGGTGCCTTTTACAGATATCCAACACTTTTTTAATCTCTTTTGCCGTCCAGACTCTTCCGACCGGATTATGAGGTGAGCAGAATATGAACAGCTTTACATCATTCTTTTGTATTTTCTGTTCAAAGTCTGCATAGTCTATCTCGTATCCCTCCTTTGTTCTGATAAGAGGACTCTCCACCAGCATACGCTCGTTGTTTATAATTGCATCTCGAAATGGGTAGTACACCGGACTCATAATAATGACACCGTCTTTTTCTTTCGTCAATATCTGTATCAGCCAGTTAAATGCCGGCACCACGCCGGGTGCAAATCGAATCCACTGATCTTCAACCTTGTAATCATGGTATTTTTCTTCCCAGTTCTCAAATGCCTCAAAGTATGCCTTTGGCGGCTGGTAATATCCATACACGCCAAAATCCACATAGTTTTTCAAAGCCTCTTTTACACATACCGGCGCTTCAAAATCCATATCCGCAACCCAAAGCGGGAGCAGTTCTTCCATTCCGAATTTCTCCTTGCACCCATCCCATTTCACACAATCTGTTTGTTTTCTTTCTTTATAAATTACCTGCTTCATAACACTTCATTTCTCTTTTCTTTCTTCCTGTTTTTCTTCCGTCAATTACAAAATTTAATATAATACCATGTACATAAACTTGTCAATTCTAGCTTGTTATTTGTTTCACTTTCCATTATACTTAGCCATAGAAAGAACTCTATACAAGAAAGGAATTATTTTTATGAGTGAAATACATATCAGCGAAAAACATTTTACTTCTGCCCCGACAGACGGAAATCGTCTGCCAAAAGAGATGGCAGTATATGAGCTATTAGATAAACTGAAAATCCCATATGAAGGAGTAGACCACGATGTTGCCGGCACAATGGAAGAATGTGCTGCTGTTGACGAAGCCCTCGGGGTTACAATGTGCAAGAATCTATTCCTGCGCAATCAGCAAAAAACAACCTTTTTCCTGTTATTGATACCAGGAGACAAAAAATTCATGACGAAAGATCTTTCGAAGCAGCTTGGCATCTCAAGACTTTCTTTTGCCGAGCCGGAATATATGGAAAAATTTCTGAATATCACTCCTGGATCAGTAAGTGTTCTCGGACTGATGAACGACAAAGACTGGTACGTAGATCTTTTGATCGACAAGGACTTAATGGATGATGAATATATCGGATGCCACCCATGTATCAATACTTCCAGTCTCAAGATCAAAATGGATGATATTATCAAAAAATTTCTAAAATATACCGGACACCGTCCAAGATACGTAAAATTGTAACAGCTTTCTAGGAGGAAACACAATGATTCAGGTTGACAATCTAAGTAAGTCATATGGTAAGAAAATGGCACTTGATCATATAACCGCTTCCATTCACGATGAACACATTTTCGGTCTGCTTGGGACAAATGGCGCGGGCAAAAGTACCTTTTTAAAAATATTAAGCGGTATTCTAAAGCCTGATTCCGGAACTGTCATCATCGATGACCATCCTGTATTTGAAAACGAACTTACAAAAGCAGATATTTGTTTTTTATCCGATAATCCATATTTTTTCCCAAATGCGACTCCTCATACTATGGCGCATTACTACAGCCTTGCTTACTCGCAATTTGATACGATCCGCTTTGAAGAGCTTGCCAGACAATTCCATATAGATATTCAGGAAAAAATCAGCGATTTTTCAAAAGGAATGAAAAAACAAGTCTCTATTTTGCTCGGCATCTGTGCAAACACAAAATATCTTTTCTGTGACGAGACGTTCGACGGTTTAGACCCTGTTGTTCGCCAGTCTGTAAAAGGTATTTTTGCAGCTGAACTTTTAAATAGAAATTTCACGCCGGTCATCTCCTCACACAATCTGAGAGAATTGGAAGATATCTGTGATCATATCGGACTTTTACACAAAGGCGGAATACTTTTATCTCAAGATTTAGAAGACTTGAAATTCCATGTCCACCGCCTGCAGTGTGTGATTGAAGATCCTGTCGCAGAAGAAGAACTTCTCAGACAGTTAGAAATTCTGCACCGCGAAAAACGTGGTTCACTGACTACCATCGTTGCACGCGGAACTCGTGAGGAAATTTTAGAAAGGGTCAATACAAAATCGCCTCTTTTTGCTGAGGTATTACCCCTTTCATTAGAAGAAATCTTTATTAGCGAAACGGAGGCTGCCGGATATGACATCAAAAATTTCATGTATTAAATTTATAAAAGAAGATTTGCGCCAAAGGACTTGGCTGATTGCAATTCTTTCCACCGTAACATTTTTATTTCAGCCTCTGATGCTTATTATCGGGATCAATGAAAAGAAAAATTGGATAAACACTGTTTCTCCGGGCTTTACCATGAAAGATTTTAAATTTTGGTTATTTAATTTCATGGGATTTAATAATAACGCTGTTGTCTTTTGTGTGATTTTATTTGCAATCCTTTGTGGGGTGTCTGGTTTCTATTATCTGCATTCCAAAGAAAAACTAAATCTTATACACAGTTTGCCAATCCGACGTGAGAGACTATTTTTTATCCAATTTGTAAGTGGATTTCTTATTTTTCTGATTCCATTTACGCTAAATCTGTTAGTCAGCATGCTAAGTATTTCCTTTCAGGGATACATGTCCTTAGAATTATTAAAAGTAAGTTTTGCTGCATTTGGAATACATGTTTTGTTTTTCTTATTCTTATATACACTTACCGTTTTTTCCATGATTATGACAGGGAAATTATTGATTGGACTCATTGTCACACTTAGCCTTTTTTCATACGGAACTCTTATTATTGCACTTTTCCGATTATTGGCGATACGCTTTTTCTCTACATATTTTTTGAAAGTTGACGCTTATTGGTTTAGTTGGTTCAAATCACTTTATATAACAACTGATGGAAGCGACGGGCTTTCTTCTCCTTTGTTAGCTTATATTTCCACGTTAAACCAAATGTCTAACCAGACAGTTCCGTACAAGTTAATTCTTTTTTCAGTGATTGGAACAGTCGTATTTTTACTGCTTGGGATTTTTTTGTATCGATTGCGCCCTACAGAAACTGCCGGGAAACCTATCGCGTTTCCAAAAGCAGAATCTGTACTGAAAATATTATTGAGCATTCCGCTTGGAATCTGCGCTGCATTTTATCTTGATAGTTTAGCGAATCAAGCTTCCAACAATATTGTAATTTTTATACTTGCTATATTATGCACATTTATTTTTGCAATTGTAATTGAATTTATTTATACAATGGACTTAAAACATTTATTTGCCAAAAAGGGGGCTTTATTGCTTTCTGTCAGTCTTGCATTCGGAATTACTGCAATCTACAAATTTGATTTGTTCAAATATGATAACTACATTCCGAAAAAAAATGAGATCGAGAGCATCGCAATTTACATGGAAGATTTTAATACTCGTTTTAACTATCCAATTCCTACCAATGTCCAGTCAATCAAAGACTTTTTAGATTCTTCTGCACTAAAAGACTTTGATCCAGTTTATCAGCTCGCTCAAAAAGGGGCAGCCACATTTGATATGACGGACGAAACTGCTCAATATGTAAATTTGAAATACAACTTAAAAAATGGGCGAAGTGTTTACAGAATGTATCTGATTAACAAAACTGATGCGCAAAACTGTGCCAAATACCTTCTAAACAATCAACAATATAAAGAAGCATTGTTTCAGACTAATTTGTATTCTTCTTTAGACTTTCAATATGCGGAGGTAACTGATATTTACCAATCCACGAGTAAACTGAATATTTCAGCTGCTCAAATGAAGACGTTGTTGGATATTTATCAAAAAGATCTGGTCAATGCCAGCTATTTTGATTTGACCAATCAATTTCCAAGCGGAACTATTAATTTTGCTCCGAAGAATTCGTCTGATACATACATGCGACCACTTTTTTGCAGTTTTACAAACACATATGACTATTTAAAAGAACTTGGCTATGACCTTCCAACAAAAATAGCGTTAGATAATGTGCAACGCATTGAAGCAACGAATCAAGACAATCAAAAAAATATTGTTTTCAATACTCCGGAATACATTGCAAAGATTCTTCCAAAACTCACATGGGTTCCCTACTATTTCTATAAAAAACCGATTGAATTTATTGTAACATTTAAAAGCAACATTTATAGTTCTTCCAATCTATTTTATCTGAACTCCGAACAAATTCCAGATTGTCTCAAAGATCTTCTTAATTAAGAGAAAAGTCTCTTACGCATCAGCCCTGATGTAAGAGAGACTTTTCTTATATCGGAATACTGTCTCTTACGCACAGTGCTCCATATCCCACCTGCGGATTCGGATACTCTGTGAATCCAGGCAGCGGTCTCGCTCCCCTTTGCATATATGCCTTTACCTTTTCTCCATATAAATACGGATCATTTTCCTTAATGATTCCCCACTCCATCATAAGCGCCGCTCCTCCGGTTACAAACGGTGTGGCAAATGATGTCCCACTGAAGCTTGCATATGTGCCACTAGTCGTCGGTGCTGTAACATTCACACCTGGCGCAACAATATCCGGTTTTGATAATCTCCCTGCCCCCCTTTGTCCGCGTCCTGAGAAATCCGCATAGGAAAAAGTAAGTGCATCGTATGCCCCCACACCAATTGTACGCGAAGCTGTAGATGGTATCGTGAGTGTTCCGGTCTCCGTCGGGAATAAAAATGCTGTTCCCGGATTCAATACATTTTCACTCGGGAGCCACATCGCATAATTTCCTGATATAATCTTTCTCGGTGTCAACACAATCTCCCAAATGCCACTGTTGATATATACCTCTTTCGGTAGAAAATCAACATAAATTTCCTGTGCAGTACTGTATGGACTTGGTTCTCCATAATAGAGCAAAAGTTCTGTATTTCCCACAGAAAACCGCTGTGTTCCAAGCACTTCCTGAATCGGTCCTATTCTTTCCCCAGACGGTGATACAAAAGAAATATCCATGATGTCATAGTAAGCTTTCCAAATTTGAAGATTTAGCGCGGGTTCCTGTTCCTGCACTGCAAGCTGGATAACCGTTTCTTCATTTTCCCTGACAATTCCAGCTTTGTGCCCTGCACTTCTTCCTTCATTTCCCGTTCCAATACAAATCACACTCTTCCATATATTCGCAATATCCTCTATAAATCGTTCTAGTAAGCTCGTTCCGTCATGAGAACCATATGTATTTCCAAAGCTGATATTAATTGCCACCGGCTGTTTATAAAAAAGTGCTTTTCGTACTACGTAATCTATCGCCTGCATTAGTTCTGTTGTGCGAGGGAATCCTTCTTCCCTCGGATTTCCAAGTTTCACCACAAGAAGTTCACTCTGTGTCGCAACTCCCCGATAAATTCTCCCTCTGCTTCCTCTTCCATTTCCAGCTGCAATTCCTGCTACTGATGTCCCATGACCTGATACATCCACGCTCGGCACAATTTGCATACGCATCGGCACTGTCGGCTGCTTTATTGCTTCATCAATCTGTTCTCTCGTAAATTCTGTCCCTATCAAATATCCTTCCGGTGGATTTCCCATGATTGTCTGATCCCAAAGATTACGTATTCTTGTCGTTCCGTCGTCATTGCGAAAATCCGGATTTGTATAATCGATTCCTGAGTCGATAATTGCAACAAGAACCCCTGAACCAAACAATGAAAATGGAGGGTTCTGCACTGGTGGCACACAGGATACTCTTCTCCCGTTTGCTGCCTGAAAAAATAATCGTTTCGGCTTTTCGACATATTCAATCTGTGGAAAATCAGCCAAACGTTCTACCAAGCTCTCTGGTACTGTTAAAATTGCAAATTCATTGCTCAATTCAACCACCTGAATTCCTATTTCCCGCAGTTCATTCAATGTCCCCGAATATTTCACTATCAGTTCCCATTCCTTGTCATCTCTGCTATATCCAACATCTAATTCCAGCGATTTTTCCCGTTCTCGTCTTGTAGCATTCAATGCCAGATTTAACAGATTCTCTATTTTTTGGTCTGCCATATTTTCACCTCCCATACTAACATATTCATTCCGATAATTTATTTGTAAATTTTTTTTCCATATGCTAATATTACATCAGTATTATGATAAAAGAGGAGTATCCATTATGAATAAAAAAGAAGTATTAGAACTTAGAAAGCAGTTCAAACCCGAAGACTGCTCTATCACCCGAATCTGCGGCTGCTATGTAGATGGGGAAAAAGAAATTAAATCACAGACGAAAGATGCCTTTTTGTCCCTTCCGGAAGAAGAAATTTTCAAGTATCTCAATATCTTTAAACAGACACTCTCCGGAACAATCGGAAAAAATCTGCTGAACATGGAATTTCCACTGGAACAAGAACTCTCCGGTGGAACACAGGAATTTCTTTTGCAGCTTCGCGACAGTAAACTGCAAGATGATATGCTCATCGAAGAATTTTATCAAAAGATTATTGAAAATTACAATTATGGAGAGAATTACTACATTATTCTCATCCACGTTGCCTATGACATTCCAGGAAAATCTACTGATGGAACTGAGATGTTCGATGCTTCAGATGAAGTTTTTGAATATGTGCTTTGCAGTATCTGTCCGGTTCACCTTTCCAAAGAAGGACTTTGCTACAATCCTGAGACGAACCATGTCGAAAACCGGATTCGTGACTGGATTGTCGAACCACCGGTAAAAGGATTCTTATTCCCTGTATTCAATGACAGAAGCACTGATATTCATGGGGTATTGTACTACTCAAAAAAGCCAGAAGATTTACAACCTGAATTTATCGAAAACGCCCTCGGGTGTACCTTCCCAATGTCAGCAGGCAGTCAAAAAGATACCTTCCATGCCGTTGTGATGAATACACTTGGCGAAGAGTGCGATTATACGGTTGTTAAAAATATTCATGATAACTTAAATGAGATGATCGAAGAGACCAAAGATGCTCCGGAAGTGCCTGTACTTACGAAACCCGAAGTAAAACGCCTCCTTGCAAAAAGCGGTGTTGCAGATGAAAAAATTGAAACATTTGATAATAATTTTGACACCATAGCAGGCGAAGAAGCATCTTTTTTGGCAACGAATATTGCTGAGACCAGAAAATTCAGTATTGAAACACCTGATGTTTCCATCAAAGTCAATCCAGACCGCACCGATCTTGTGGAGACAAAAATGATCGATGGAAAACAATGCCTCGTCATTGAAATCAACGATCAGGTAGAAGTCAACGGTGTTCCTGTCCGCACTTTGCCAATTGGCACAGTAGAATAAGTATTCTCCCGATAAGCCTTAACGCTTATCGGGATACTGTCATTATTCACATTCCATCAGATATGGTGCAAGGCTTACAGGAATAAAGTAACCTCTTTCATGTCTGCATACGGGACATACTCCCGGTACTTTCAATCCACTATGAATATGCCCACAATTTAAGCACATCCATTTTTCACCTTCTTGACACTCAAAATATGCTCCTGTCTTTAACAGTTCCGCCAGTTTTCCGAATCTGTCTCCATGAATCTTCTCTATTTTCGCAATCTGATAAAAAGCGGATGCAACTTCCATAAATCCTTCTTCTTTTGCCACGTCACCAAAAGACTGATACACATCATCCGCCTCTTCATATTCATTGTGCTGTGCCGCATAAAGTAGTTCTTCAGTCGAATCCTGCTTATCAACCGGATATCCACCACAGATTTCAATCGTTTCTCCTGCCATCTCTTTTAACAATTCATAAAATCGCTCTGCATGAGCCCGCTCCTGTTCTGCCGTAAATAAAAATATTTGACTCACCGCATACAAGCCCTCTTTTCTTGCTTCCTCTGCCGCAAAAGTATAACGATTTCTTGCCTGACTTTCTCCTGCAAATGCCTTCATCAAGTTTTCTTTTGTTTTACTGTTCTTTAACTGAGACGCCATCCTTTCCACTTCCTTTCCTTGAAAAGTATATCCAAAATTGTTTCACTTATCCGAGAATCAATTAAAACCTATAATCTGATTTGCAACTGTATATGCCATAGAGGATATCTTTCTTCCTGATTTTCCCGGCAAGTTAATAGTCTCTCCCAAAATGCCATGTCTTATCTTCCAATATACTCGATGGTCTTTCTTTTTCAGATATTCCCACAGTTCTTTCTTTTTATCAAGATTTTCCTGGCTCTTAGATCGAATACATATAATAGAGGAAACCGTCATCATAATCGCCAAATAATTTGTCATATAATTCCGAAGCTTTTTATTTGGAATTTTTCTTAGAGAATACATATCAATCATTGTTTTGGTAACAAATATCTGCTGGTCAATGCGCTTGATCATGTTTTTCTCATTTACCGACTGATCCTCCCGCCCAATGAAATAACGATAAAAATTCACATCCAGATAATAGAATGTTTTCACATGCGGCAACGGATAATAAACATAAATATTATCTACATAAAAAGTGTGTTTGGGCAGCTCCAGCTTACACATCTTCAAAAGCTCCGTCCGATAAATGACTGAATGCATCAAAATATATTGAGCGAGACGGAAATGTCCCATCTCTTTCCATGTGATAATTCGATCTTGCGGCATCACATTCCGGTAATGAATCACCTTCTTATGTTTTGCTCCTACTTTTTCATACACATAATTGGAGACAAGCATATCAATTAACGTCTGCTTTTCAACCAGTTCGTGTAATACACTTAAAATCTTTTCCAATGCCCCTTCATCTACCCAGTCATCGCTGTCCACTACTTTAAAATAAAGTCCGGTAGCATGCTTCAATCCTGTATTTACCGCATCTCCATGTCCTCCGTTTTCTTTATCGATTGCTTTTACAATCGTCGGATACTTTCTTTCATACTGTTTTGCAATCTCTGATGTCCCGTCCATCGATCCATCATTTACAATAATAATCTCTACATCTTCGCCGCCTTTTAAAATCGACTCTATTGCATGTTCCATATAGCTTTCTGAATTATAGCAGGGAATCGCAAATGATATATACTTCATGATTCAATCCTCCCAATCTTTTACGTTCTTAATAGTATAATTCATTTTGGGCAATTTTCCAACACATATATTGTAAATTCCACGAATTTCCGTTATAGTAAATATAGATTACATAAATGGAGGAATTACAAATGAAAAATATGATCGTCGGTCAGTCTGGAGGACCTACTGCAGTGATAAATGGAAGTCTGTATGGTGTTGTATCCGAAGGCTTCAAACATCCGGAATCGATAGAACATGTATATGGTATGATAAATGGAATTGAAGGTTTTCTAAGCAATCAGATTATGGACATGCACCCATTACTGAAAAACGGAGATTTAGAACTCATCCGAACTACCCCTGGTTCTTACCTTGGGTCTTGCCGCTACAAGCTGCCGGAAGATTTAAATAATCCAGTATATCCTGAACTATTTCAAAAATTTGAAGACTACAATATCGGTTATTTCTTTTATATTGGCGGAAATGACTCTATGGATACTGTCAGTAAGCTTTCTCGCTACGCAGCCAAGATTCAAAGTCCGATTCGTGTAATCGGTGTTCCTAAAACAATTGACAATGATTTGGTTGAGACTGATCACACACCTGGATTTGGCAGCGCCGCAAAATTTGTCGCGACTACAGTACGAGAAATCGCTATTGATGCCTCTGTATACGATAATAAAAAATCTGTAACAATTGTAGAAATCATGGGACGTCATGCCGGATGGCTGACTGCTGCAAGTGCTCTTGCAAGAAAATTTGAGGGAGATAATCCGGTGCTTATCTATCTTCCAGAAGTTGCATTTAATCAGGAAGATTTTCTCGAAAAAGTGAAAAAAGCTTTAGAGACAACCCCTAACCTTGTTGTATGTGTTTCCGAGGGAATCAATGATGGAAATGGTACTTTTATCTGTGAATTTGCAAGCGACGTGGGTGTTGATACCTTTGGCCATAAGATGCTTACAGGTTCCGGAAAATACCTGGAGAATCTCATAAAAGAAAAACTTGGTGTAAAAGTGCGTTCCGTAGAGCTGAATGTGAGTCAGCGCTGCTCTTCTTCCTGCCTTTCTAAGACAGATTTAGATGAAGCGGATCACTCCGGTGCTTTTGCCGTAAATGCAGCATTGAATGGGGAGACAGGAAAGATGATCTCTTTTGTGAGGACGAACACTTCCCCTTATGAACTTTCTTTTTCTACTGCGGATGTCAATATTATCTGTAATCAGGAAAAAGCTGTTCCTCTCTCTTGGATCACCAAAGATGGTTCCGATGTAACCGATGAGTTTATTCGTTATGCAGCCCCATTAATTCAAGGCTCTGTAGATGTTCCAACCGAAAATGGACTTCCGCTCTTTGCATTCCGTAAATAGTAGAAAGATGTTTCGTTCATAATTTGTTCATTTATCTTTCAAAATTACTTTACTTATTTAACATTATTTCTTCACTTTTCTAGAATATACTAACAGTATCAAAAGAAAAGAACTTAACAATTATCTAAAGTATTAACATACTATTTGAATAAACTTTTTCATAATACGTGCCGGGAATTGCGAAAGCAGTTACCCGGCATCCTCCCTGTTTTGGGAGGTTTTTTTATATCTGATTCCAATCACCGCAATTCCTGTTATAACAAGAATCCACATCAGTGCCTCATAACTGTTTTGTCTCTTCTCTGTTTTTCTCTCCTTTAATATTTCCTTTTTAGGTTGTATCAAATTTTGAAAAAATGACTTTTCTCCTTCTATCTCAAATGCGACTTTTTTCTCTGACTGATTTCCTGCCAGATCTCTGGCAAATACCAAGACTTCATAACTTCCACTTTTCTCAAATATATGCGAAAACTTTCTCTCATTCTCTCCTATTTGTTGTTTCTTTTCATTAATAAAGACCGCATCTAAAAAATCATGTTCCTCTCCCAGGACAATATCCAGTTTCTTCTCCTCTTTTGAGCAATCGATTTGAATTTCCGGAGGTGTATGATCTATGAAAAATCCTACTTCCATACTCGATGTATTTCCCGCCAAATCTTCCGCAATCAATTCCAGTGAATGCTTTCCTTCCTGTGTATATTTCTTGTTTTGCTCACAAATTCTTCCATCCATGTTAATACGATAAGTATATGTGGTAAAATCCTCCACAATTTCAGAAATGTCATATTTCCATTCAAAAAATGGCACATATTTTCCCTCTAATTCTTCTATTTTATGTATCAGCGGATTCTCTTTATCCATAATAATCTGCATCTCTTTTTCACTTCTGTTCCCCGCCTGATCAACAGCTTCCAAATAAACTTTATACTTTCCACTCTCCGTCAGATTCTCTTTCGCAAAATATTGTGCTCCGTCCTTTTCCCAACTTTCTATTCTTTTTTCTATCCTATTCCCATTGGCATCATTCCAGATAATCGTACCACCCACAGATACTATTCTTTGATTATCAATCGCTTTACATGTAAGGGTTTTATCATTGGCTGCTATACAATAATCTTCTGCTCCCTCTAAAATCAGCTGCGGATTCTCATTATCAAATAAAATCTTTTCCCGTTTCTTTGTGTAATTCCCCGCCCAATCGCTTACCTCTACCACAATTTCAGACAATTTATCAACAGAGATTGTTACATTCTCTGTCTCTTTTTCTCCACGCTCATACTCTCTATTTTGCACAACCTTATTATTTACCGAACAAATTACCTGTTTGATGCCTGATGCAACTCCATGTTCACTTATGTCAATCTGAATCAGACATGGTTTGCTATACCATTTTCCTAACCCTTCTGACGCTCTGATTAAAATTTCCGGTATTTCATCTTCACAAATAATTTTTGAGGACTTGGTTACTTCTCCCTTGTTTCCAGCTCCGTCTATCGCATATGCTGAAAGATTCCCTTCAAATCCAACCGGAATCACAGCACTTACGCAATTTCCTTCTAAAAACTGATACTCTTCCTCATTTATTTGATAATAAATTCCCTGAATCCCTGAAGTATCATCCGAAGCAGTCATTTCCACTGTTATCTCCTCATTTGAAATAATCTGTTCTTCACCATTATGTTTCGAATACTGAAAGGAAATCGGGTCTTCCGGTGCCTCCTTATCTATCTTGATTTCCCGCTTCTGCTCGGTGCCCTCCACCATTTTTCCCTCCTTGTTTTCCATCCATACAATCAGATGATAGTTTCCTTTCTCAAATAAATTCTCCTCCAGCACGATTTTTTCTTTCGCTTTCTCCAATTCCCCAGTCAACTCTTTCCCATCCGGGAAACTCAACTGAAACTTTGTAATGCATTCCTGATCTAAATGTTCAATTTCTACTTTGACTGATTTTGTGTAATATCCTTTTTCCCCATTTGGCTCTTCACAATAAATCTGATATATCTGCACCTTTTCTTCAGCCCGCGAACCAAGCACATTTAATAAAAATATCATACCTAAAACAATTAAAATTTTCCCTATTTTTCTACCCATATAACCTCTCCTTCAATCGTTATTCCACATTCTTCCTGCAGTTTTCGAAACGTTTCCTCCTCAGCTAATTCCGGACATTCCTCCAATATTTTTCTTATACTTTCCTCACACATCTCTTTTGTTGTCACGTTATCCTTACACTGTATCTGTATCAATTGAATACGAAGCTCTTTTGATTTGGGATTTGCCGCTATCCCCTCTTCACACAGCCGCAACGCCTCTTGTTCATCAATATTTTGTGCAATTCTTACCATAGAACGGTAGAGTTCTTCTGTTTGATTCCATTGACTTACCTTCCTATACTGTTCTAACGCCAACTCTTCCTTTCCTGTTTTTTCATATGCTTCCGCCAATACGGTTCGAACTTCATTTTCTATCCTCTGATCCACATCATTTTCTTTCCATTTTTCATGTGTCGATAATATCTTTTCCCCCAATCTGATTCTTGCTTCCAGTGAGACCGTACCTTCTATCTTTGCCCACACACGAAAAAGCATTCTATTTTCCACCAACTCGCCTTTCTGACTTTCTTCTATCTCTGATAATATCGACTCCATCTCCTCCTCACTTTTTCGACTCTCTCCAAGCATATATGCCGACAGTTCCTTATAGTTTTCCGCAGACTCTATCTCACCTTCTGCACATTCAAACATTTGCATACTCTTCCTATAGTCCTCCATCTCTAAAAAATAAGTTCTGCCAATCTCCAAGAAATCTACCTTTTTCTGGTCAATAATCGCTTCTGGTCTCTTTTCCTCCATTTCATCACTTAGAAACATACTCACACCGCCACCCAAAAGCACAATTGTTCCAACTATAATCCATTTTATTTTTTTGTTTTTATTTGTTTTTTTATATTTTAATTGTGGAAAATCAAAAAGAATTTCAGAAATTTTTTGATATTGTTGTTTTACGTTGTCTGACAGACATTTTGAAATGATTTTTTTCAACTTACTCTCTTCATACTTTGTAAGCTTTGGCTCTATGATTGCTTTTGCCAAAATAAACTGCATCGTTTTTCCAATTGAATACATTGCCTCATAGGAATTTCCCTTTTTTAAAAATCCATCCCGAATTTCTCCTCTTCCCATTTGATTCACGATATGCTGATTTCCTTTTGCATTGAGATCCAACAACATCAACTCCCCATTTTTCTTAATAATCATGCAAAACGGAGTGATATAGCGATACGGCTTTGCATCTCTGACATCTTGTAAATATCCAAGCTGTTTGATCATCTGACATAAGTAGGAGAATAGCTGCTCTTTTGCTATCATTCCATGCTCCTCCAGATATTCAGGTAACATTGTTCCTAAAACACAGTCCGTAATAATATGGCAAGAAGCATTCTGCTGAATCAAACGGATCACCTCGTATTCTCTTTCCAAATGCACTCCTCCTCTTCTATTCAATTTTTATTCATGGAACTCGGAGCCTCGACTAAACTCCTTTGAAATCTATAGAACTTTTAGAATATGCATCTATACTAGCCCACTTTCTGTCAAAAAGCAAGCATTTTTTGAAAATAAAAGCAGAACAGAAATACCCCACCTTCTGTTCTGCCCTTCTTACTTAAAATGGTCTATACAAATGCCTTGGAATACCATCTACCATAACAGGAGATACATCCCCTTGAATCAACGGTTTTACATAAGTAATAAACTCTTCTGTAACATATGTTCCCTCTTGATTTACCCAATTTCTTGGAACTAATTTCTCTCCATTCGCTATTTTATGTACATCTTTTACTTCCGTTCCACTTTGATATGGATCATCTGAAAATCGCTCAATGACAACCATTTTCCCTGAATCGCCTTCATCGGCTGCTTTTACAGCTGCTCCACCTACCTGATATGCTTCCAAAATATCCACACGGGATGCAAGGTGAGATGCTGCTCTTTGCAATGTACTCAACTCAATCGCACGTGTCTTACAACCTACCTCGCCCGCAACAAAGTTTGCCAAATAGCTTGCTGTTCCTGTCAGTTGTTTATGCCCAAATGCATCTACAAAATCAACACCTGTTCCAAGCTCACATACATAACGCCCATCCTCAAGCTTGATTCCCTCAGAAACCGCTACTACAACAGACATCTTCTTTTCCATCAGTTTTTTTATTTTTGTACTAAATTTTTCAAGATCAAATGCTAACTCTGGAAGATAGATTAAATCAGGTCCCGGACAATCCTCTCCCTTTGCAAGTGCCGCTGCCCCTGTAAGCCATCCCGCATTTCTTCCCATAATCTCAACTATGGTAACAACACCTTTTTCATATTCTAAGCAAAATCCGTCTCTTATGATTTCTTTTACTGAAGTTCCAATATATTTTGCCGCACTCCCATATCCAGGTGTATGATCCGTCAAAGCAAGATCATTATCAATTGTCTTTGGACATCCGACAAATCTCGTTGGCTGCCCAGTTACAATTGCGTAATCCGACAATTTTTTAATAGTGTCCATTGAATCATTTCCTCCAATATAGATAAACGCTTCAATTTCCAATTTGTTGAGTATTTCAAAAATTTTCTCATAAACATCTCTGTTTTCATGAATTTCTGGAAGCTTATAACGACACGACCCCAGATATGCAGCCGGCGTCCGTTTGAGCAGCTCCACATCCAGCTCATTTGTGATATGCTCTGATAAATCAATGTACCGCTCCTTTAAAAGTCCCTGAATCCCATGAAGCATTCCATATACTTTTTTTGCACCACGATCTTTTGCAGTTCGATACACTCCCGCTAAACTTGAATTGATTGCTGCGGTAGGTCCACCCGATTGTCCTACAATTACATTTCCCTTCATATTCCTTTACCTCCATATTGAGATTACCATGTTATCTTTATTTTAGGATGTTTTGAACTATTTGTAAAGAAATATAATTACATTTTTGTGTATTTTAAACAATTACATCAACCAAACATCTTGGTTTGTAGTAGAAACAGATATTGCTCCTGCAGATAATGCCGCCATAACATCTTCCTTGTCCATCACCAAACCGCCGGCGATAACCGGAATATTCCCCATCTTACATATTTTCTTTATGATTTTAGGCATGACCCCCGGCAAAATCTCTATAAAATCAGCTTTTACCAGATGGCATTGTTTGCTTATATTTTCAAATGCCATAGAATCAATGATAAAAAAGCGTAATATGGTATATAACCCCAATTCCTTTGCCCTCTTAACCAACAATGGCTTTGTAGAAATAATTCCATTTGCCTCTGTATGCTTTTTTATAAAATCCACTGCAATCTCTTTCGAGCCAAGTCCACTGATCAAATCAATATGAACCATCGCTATTTTCCCTTTTTCCCTCACTTTTCTCACAATCTCATCAATATTGCATACATCTCCAAAGAGAATAAAAACAACTCTGATCTCCTCAATCCTACAGCATTTTTCTAATCCTTCAAAATCTTTCACTGCCGCAATAACAGGGCTTTCCTCCATCGCATCATAAAATTGCTGATTCATAAATCCATCCTCCAAGTCTACTCTAATATTTTTTCTGCTTCTTCTGATGTCAGATATTTATATTTTATCATCTTTTCTAATACTTGTCTCTGCCTTTGTGCTGCGAGATCCGGATTAGCCGTCAGCGCATACACTGACGGCGCATTCGGGATTCCGGCAAGCAAGGTGCTCTCATATTCTGTCATCTTTCCCGGCTCTTTCCCAAAATATCCCATACTTGCATCTTTTACACAATAATAATTATTCCCAAAATAAATAGAATTCACATATAATTCCAGTATGTCCTTTTTACTATATTCTTTTTCCAATTCAACTGCCATGAAAACTTCCGCAACTTTTCTTTCTACTTTCTTTTCCTGGGTAAAATAAAGATTTTTAGCAAGCTGCTGTGTAATCGTACTTCCACCCTCCACAAATGACATTGCTCTAATATCATTATACGCGGCTCTCAAAGTAGCTAATACATCCACTCCCCAATGCTCATAAAATCGATGATCCTCCACTGAAATAATAGCCTCAAGATATATCTCGGGTAATTCTTCTATTTTTGTATAATTCTCTTTCGCTCTTATTTCATTCACCTTATCCTCGATACTCATTTCCTCTACCGCATTTTTGTACATGTTGTAGCCTTTGTAAATAAAAATGCCACTTACACATACAATCATTAGAAAAGCTACAACAAGCAGTCCTTTTATAATTTTTCCTATTACTTTCATCTTTCGTCCTCCTCGTATGTTACTACTATAACATACAAATGAAAATATAGTTTTGCGATATTCTTAAATTCTTCTTATTATGTATTGTCTGCTATATTTCAGAAATTTTTCCAAATACAAAAATAGTGCAAACCCTCTAAATTAAAGGATTTGCACTTTCTCAAGGCTTAACGCCGAAGCGTGGGTGAGAAGATTCGAACTCCCGACCTTTTGGTCCGTAGCCAAACGCTCTATCCAGCTGAGCTACACCCACACAATGCCGCAAACCGGAATCGAACCGGTACGGGAGTATAAGTCCCGCAGGATTTTAAGTCCTGTGCGTCTGCCTGTTCCGCCACTGCGGCATTCTACCTAATGGAAATTAGGCAATGGGACCAACAGGGCTCGAACCTGTGACCCCCTGCTTGTAAGGCAGGTGCTCTCCCAGCTGAGCTATGATCCCATGGGATATTAAATTGTATGTATCGCTTCGATACAAGCGACCCGGAAGGGACTCGAACCCTCGACCTCCGCCGTGACAGGGCGGCGCTCTAACCAACTGAGCCACCGGGCCAAAATATATTTTTTTAAAGTGGACCTTCAGGGACTCGAACCCAGGACCGATCGGTTATGAGCCGATTGCTCTAACCAACTGAGCTAAAGGTCCAAATCTTTTTTGTCTTATAACCTAAAGACCGCTTATTTTGCATAAGCAAAAGCCGATGATCGGACTCGAACCGATAACCTGCTGATTACAAATCAGCTGCTCTGCCAATTGAGCCACATCGGCATGTGGTAATAAGTGACTCCTACGGGAATCGAACCCGTGTTACCGCCGTGAAAGGGCGATGTCTTAACCGCTTGAC